>ERZ779861.419-NODE-419-length-61980-cov-10.989778_pt1 | contig 61980 bp, 50 predicted proteins | sample MGYA00511558_ERZ779861 | MGnify/ENA primary metagenome ERZ779861 (study PRJEB29588, sample SAMEA2163432) | human gut metagenome | biome: human gut; feature: human-associated habitat; material: faeces | place: Denmark | collected 2008/2010 ...
GCTCAGCCAGTGTCAGGGCACCGGCACGGCTGATGACAAGGTCCGCTGCGGCCAGCAGCTCGGGCATATTGTTGATGTATTCCTTCACCACAAGGCTCTCGCCGGGGGCAAAGCCCTTTTCCTTTTCCAGATCCTGAAACAGCTGCACGCCGTACTGGCCGGTGGCATGGAGATGGAGGACGGGCTTGTGGTTTTTCTGCTCCCAGGCGCAGAGGTCGGCCCCCACCTCGTTCACACGGCGGGCCCCCAGACTGCCGCCGAAGGCAAGCACGGACACCTCGTCCGGGGCAAGCCCCAGCTGTTTCCGTGCGTCCGCGCGGGACACGGCACCGAATCCCGGCAGAATGGGGTTCCCGACCCGGATGATCCTGTCCCTCTCCCTGCCTGTCAGGTTCAGCCGGTCAGCCGTTTCCGGAAAGTTGATAAATATGCGATCCACCCGATGCCTGACCTGCATGATTGCCTTGCCGGGCAATGCGTTGGACTCATGCACGGCGGTCGGAATACCCAGCGCCGCGCCCTCCGCCACCACGGGCCAGCAGGCAAACCCGCCCGTCCCGATGATAAGGTCAGGGGAAAACGCCCGGATGAGCGCCCGTGCCTGTCTCCGCGCCCGGCTCATGATGAACGGCAGGGCGAGATTGGCGGGGTGTACGATCGGGCTTCTCACGCCTCGGATATGGATATGCCGCAACTCGTACCCTGCGCGGGGGATCAGGTCGTTTGCCTTATCACGCGGCATATCCGACGCCGCAAACAGGAACTGCGTCCCCGGATCGCGTGCCCGGAGTGCATCGGCAACAGCCAGCGCCGGGTTGACGTGTCCGGCTGTTCCGCCGCCTGTGAGCAGGATTCTCATGTTCCGTCACATCCTCTCTTGATACCTTATAATATTATACACCGGACAGCGGTTTGTTGTCAACAGGTTTTCGCTTATGATTTGGAGCAAATGTGCGGTGCGTGCATTCTCAACGGGAAGGTGCCCCAGACAGCACCGCGGCTGTTACTCCGAAAAAAAATTTCCCTCCGGCGTGCGTAATCTTCACAAAAGCATTGAAATTCAGCCAGAAATATGGTATAATAAACCAATTATTATTTGTGGAAAGGACAGAACCTATGTCTCAACGCATGACTTGCTATACCCGCTGGTCCTTCAATTACCCGCCGGGCACGGAGATCCCGGACGGATTCGTATACGGCATCAGCTATGCCCTGTTCGGAATCGACTCACTGTCCGGATATGTGCTCGCCTCGCGGGCACCGGCGGGAGCGTGGGAACCGGGCGCCTACCTGACAAGAGAAGTACAGATCCCGGAGGAAACGCAACCGTGGTTCTGCTCGCAGGAAACGCGTCCGCTGCTCATCATGACCGAGCACGGATTGGGCTTGCTCTCCAAGCGCTACCTGCCCGCCTGCGGTGTGGGACTGCTGATCCACTTCCACGTGCCCGGCAAACGCGGTGCCGCCGCAGTCAACCGGGGACTTCTGCAGACGGACTGGATCGTGTCCGAGTCGGTTCGGGCAATGGGAGCCGGACGCTGTGACGCCGAAACCTATCAGGTGCTGACCGAAGCCGCGTACGAGCTGAGCGAACGACTGCCGGCGCTGTTCCCACAGCCGGACAGGCAGACCGTGCGTCTGCGGGACGTGTCCGACTGCATCTGCAGCATGGCGGCGGCAATCGGCTGTGTCGCGCAGGAGGCGCCAACCCACGACGGCGACACGGATCGGGATCAGAACCGGCAGGTTTTCTGCTCCCGCCCGCGCGTCTGGGAGGCGTTCCTGCTGTACGGACTGTCGCTGGCATGGCGCATGGCGGCGGACGGCGGAAGCCTGACCTTCTCGCTCAACGCCCCGGGCGCCCTGACCACCGAGACGCTGTCCGTCCGGCTGGATATGGAGCTGGAATACGTCCGCAGTGCGGCGCGGGCGGTCTGCGCGTCCTCCGGCGTGCTGAACGGCGACAGCGGCGCCTTCCTGACAGGCTATCACTGCCTGACTCACGCATCCGCCTACAACGGCGCGATTCTCAGGTACGATTTGGGAAATCCCGTTCCCGCCCCGGACAACCGGCGGCTGGAGCGCCGGCACCTGACGCTGGAGATGACCATGCTGAACGATCCCGCCGTGGACTCGCAGATGAACCTGCGCTCCAGCGCAACCGAACTGTTCCGGTTCTGACCGGTCAGACCAGTCTGACCGGTTCTTCCGGTGCCCACACGCGGCAGTCCGGAGCCGGTCGGCATCCGGCTTTCGGACACCCCCGCCGCACGGCACACACTTTCGCCCCATGCGTGAACGATTGGTAAATTCCTTGTTAAAGAAGCGGCAGACCCGTTGACAGATTCTGACAAGGCGTGTATAATGGGCGTGAGGAAGCAACCGACACACTGCGACACGCGGCGGCAGAGAAGCACGCCCCGGTCCGGCGGTCGGACGAAACACAGTGCATGGGAAAGGAAGGCGTATTTAATGAAGCAGCAAAAAGACGCAGAGAATATGACGGCGGCTGGAAACTGCACCGATAAACCGACGCGCATCAAATCAACCGGCATTATCCGGCGCGTGGACGAGCTGGGGCGGATCGTGATCCCGATGTCCATCCGGCAGACGCTGGGGCTGAACGAGCGCGACCCGGTCGAGATATTCATGGACGGCGAGCGCATTATCCTGCAGAAGCATCAGTCCTCCTGCATTTTCTGCGGCAGTACGGAAGATCTGATTGCCTACGAGGGCAAAAATGTATGTGCGGCGTGCCGGGAGGCTCTGAGCCGGAACAACTGAGACGAGGCGGCGACAGCCGCCTCGCCGAACGGATCCGGAGCGCCGGGTCCCGCGCCCCTTTGATTTGAACGCCTACGGATTTAGCCCCAAAACCGAATACCGGGATGTAGGGTAACGGTCACCCACCAGTTTTGGGAGCGTGCAGGCGGTTTCCTGCCCTGAGTTTTCAAAAAGTCCGAAACCCCTTGTAAATACTGACTTTTTCGGGCGTTTGCCTTTTCAAAAAAACACCGACAAAATGTATTGACCACAGATTTGACCACTTACGTAAATTGACTAAAAATCGAATATTTTTCACACATCGGGGTGTGGCGCAGCTGGTAGCGCGCGACGTTTGGGACGTCGATGCCGCAGGTTCGAATCCTGTCACTCCGACCAATTCCGGTATTCATAAGGCATTTGAGCACCAAAAATCGCGGTTTTGACCGCAAATCAAAGCCGTAAGGTATATCCTTGCGGCTTCATTTTATATCAATGAAAGTGAAAGGAAGTTATTATGAGTTACGCAACAAGAAAGCCATTATATGAACAAATTGAAACAGCACGTCAGCGTCCATTATTAACTTATGTAACATCAATACGGCCGAGTTTAAGTGGACAAATGGCTGGCGATTCGATAGACCATATAATAAACCAAATCAACCTCATTCCTGATGACAAAAAAGAAATTGATTTCTTAATTATCAGTAATGGTGGAGATCCCATAACAGCTTCAAGAATAATTAGTCTTTTACGAGAAAGATTTGAAAGAATATCTGTTTTGCTTCCGTATGTGGCGTATAGTGCTGCAACAATTTTGTCCCTTGGTGCAGATGAAATTATTATGCATCCATATTCTAATCTTGGTCCTGTAGATCCTCAACTTACAATTTCTCGTCAATCTGATAATGGTCTACCTTCTCGTCTTGAATTTAGTTCGGAAGATATTAGAAACTATATTGATTTTGTAAAATCCGACTTAGGCATAACTGATCAAGATCACTTAACATCTGCATTTAATGCTCTGGCAAAAGAAGTAGGACCTTTACCAATTGGTTCGGCGAAAAGAAGCCAACAGCTTTCTCTTTCTTTGAGTGTAAAGATGTTAGAAACTCACATGGCAGATAAGAGCAAAGCATCCGCTATAGCCAAGACTTTAAACACTTCGTACTACCATCATGGTTATGCTGTTAGTCGTTCCGAAGCTCAAAACATTGGGTTGAATGTTATTAATCCCGATACGAATTTGGAAAAATTGATGTGGGAAGTGTGGAAAGATTATTCCGAAGAAATGAAATGCGGAAATGAATTTAATGTAGTAACTGCAATTATGTCTAACCCAACTGCTCAGGCATGGTTGAATTCAGCAAATGTCATTAATCTGCCGGTAAACACGCCACCTCAAGTAGCGCAAAATCTATTAGCAACGATTGCTCAAAACACTGCAACTGTTGCTCCACAGCCTCCAATTCAATTGGAAGAGTTGATTGCCTCAATTGAAAGTATTAGAAGTGCAGTAGCAGTCCATACTACCTTTAGCATAATATATTGGAGAGATGCAAATATGGCATTATCTTTCAATGCAACTGCTTATTCCGAAGGTTGGAAAGCTATTTGAATCGGAGAAATATTATGAACACTACTAAATCTATAAAAATATCATATAAAGGGCCATTTTCTCAATCAAGTTCCGCACCGCTTTATTTTAGTACAACAATAAGAAATATCGCTCCTCCGGTAATACTTAATAATCAGAAAAATATTATCAGGAATTCCGATAACAATGTGCAGGATAATCTTTCAATAAAAAAATAATATTCATTCTATTTGCCTACTGCACCGCAAAATTTGAGGGGCGACCGCTATGGTCGCCCTTCTGTCATTATGCACTCGTCGCCTGTTTTCTTCTCTCCTTCTCCGCTTTGATCTCGGCTTTCATCGTCTTTATCAGTTCTGCGAGCTTTTCCTCGCATTCCTCTCGTGTCTTTGCGTACACGTTTTTGGATATGCGTTTGCCGTTGACTCTTGGTGTGAACCGCCCCTCGTAGAGGTGGTCGTTTATCATGGTGACGCATCCCGTACCGGGCTTACGGATCTTGCCCTTGTATGGCTCAAATTTCGGCTCTGTGGGGGCTTTCGGTGTCGGCTGTTCACTTGCCTTGGGTGGCTCCACGCTTTGCGTGAATTCGGGCATCTGCGCATCTGTACCGCCGATTTCGCGGTCGATACGAACTGCCGCTTGCTGTTGCATAGTGTCGGTGATATGGCTGTAGATGTTGAGCGTGGTCTCCGCGCTGATGTGTCCTATCATAGCGGAGAGCGTTTTAATATCCATACCGTTTTCGAGTGCCATTGTAGCGAAGGTGTGGCGTAGGTCGTGGAATCGGACTTTCTTACATTGCGCCCGTTGCAATATCTTTTGAAATCTTCCATAGAGTGAATCGGGATTTCTCGGTTCGCCTTCCTTCACGGGTGACGGAAATACCCAATCACAGGTGGCGGTTTTCTTAAGCTCCGCAAGAATTTCTACCATTCCGGGCGGCAGAAGTATCGTTCGGATCGAAGATTTGGTCTTGGGCTTAGAAATCAGCGTTTGCGCCCCTTTCTTTACCACTTGACGCCTGATGTGAAGCTCTCCGGTATCGAGATTGACATCTTTCCATTGAAGACCGAGTATCTCCCCACGGCGCATGCCCGTGGTCAGTTCGAGGAGAAACAGCTCGTAATACCCCTCGTCTTGTGCCTGGATCAGAAATCTTCTGATTTCGTCCTGTGTCAACACCTGCATTTCTTTTGCCTTTTTGGGTGGCAGTCTGCAACCGATTGCAGGATTGGTTGTGATCAGACCTTCCGTCACTGCCTTTTCAAGTGCCGTTCGGCAGGTGGTATGGCAGGAGCGCACCATTCTGTCGGACAAGCCCTCACCGTAAAACTCTGTAAGCCTGCGCCTGCCGCCCTTCTTCAGCCGTGCATAGAACTGTTGCAGGTCGTTCTGCGTGAGCTTGTTCATCGGTATCTTGCCGATCTCGGGGATGATGTGGTTATAGATTCGGTTCTCGTAGCACTCTTGCGTTGTTTGTCTGATCTTGGGCTTGGAGAAGTTCTGATACCAGAAATCCATCCAATCGCCAAACGGCATGTCCGGCTTGAGTCGGTCTGTGGTACGACCGCATTGTTCTTTGAGCGCTTGGAGTTTTTCTTTACACTCGCTCTGTGTTTTCGCAGTTACGCTTTTGGTTTTCGGATTGCCGTTTTCTTTATAACCTACAACAACTCTGCCTTCCCAGCGCCCGTCTTTTCTTAAAAATATACTGCCTTCCCCATACTTTCGTTTTTTATTCACCATTGCTAACCTCGCTTCCTGTTGTAACTAAGGCTCTGCCTTCGCAAGCCGTGGTTTGCTCGCCACAGCCTAAGTTACTGCCACTCCTTTTTGCTCCCTTCATCTGCCACAGGCAGCGGTCGCAAACGTCCCCTTCCCCGTATTTTCTTTTTGCCATTGATTACTCCTTAATCATAATATTCTGCATAATATTGCCCACAATATTTGACGCCGCTTTCTGCATATCACTCGTAACGTGGGTATAGGTATCAAGCGTGAAACTGGCGTTTGTGTGTCCGAGAATGCCTGCAAGCGTTTTGGGATCGACTCCGCCGTGTGTTGCATGCGTGGCAAAGGTGTGGCGTAGGTCGTGAAATCGGATCAGCGGAAGTCCTGCATGTTTCAGTATGATCTTTAGCTTTCGGTAGGCGGTGGCAGGGCTGATTGGTTGTTCGGGATGCATGAAATTCGGGAACACCCATTCGGTGATTGCCGTCTGTTTTCGATTTTGAAGCACATCTGCCACGCTCGGCGGCATCAGGATACTGCGGACTCCGGTTTCGGTTTTGGTCTCGCCGATGCTGACACTGCCGCCCTTTTTGACCGACACCGACCGCTTGACTTGGAGCTTGTTTTCCTCGAAGCTGATGTCCTGCCACTTAAGACCGCAGATCTCACCTCTGCGCAAACCCGTCATGACCTCCACGTAGAAGAAGTCACACCAGTATCATCTCTTGCCTCTGTCTGTTTCTTATAAATCTGTAGATGCTCTTGGCGAAAGATATCCGAGGCGAGCGTCTTCTTGATGTTGTGGATGCCCTCACGAGAAAGATACGGCTCTTGCGGTCGGGACGACCATACCATCATGTGGACGTGAGGGTTGGTTTCCTTGTTGTGATAGGCGGCGACCCAGCGCAGATTTGACGGCGTGATGCCCATCTCTTTTGCAATAATATTTCGTCGGGAGCGCAGGAGATTGACCCATTGCTCGGCAGAATTGTAGCCCACTCTCTCGGCATCCTCGCGCTTGAGTGAGACAATAAATCCCCACACATTGCCGGGATGGTTGTCTATTTCCTCGCTGATCTTCGAGAGAGAAACGTCCACGCCCTCGTCGGAGAAGAGTCCGTGAGAGCCACGACGCTCACCGATATAGCCTGCCATACCGCTTCGAAGAATTTCCACGCCCTCGCGCGTTCCGATATACTGCGCATATCCTCCGCGAGATTGCCCCTTCTCCGTCTTGTGTCCGGGCTTATAGAACGGTGCCTTTACAATAATTTTTGCCATTCACACCTCGAAATCAGAAGCGGAAGGAGCCGTTGGTTTCCTTCAAATGGCGGATGGCATCGGCACGAAGACGGTCCAGATCCTCCTCGGAATAATTCAAATACTCGGCGAGAAGCTCGGTGAGCATGGCGATCTGAGTTGCCATTTTGAACTCAACGTTTCGGATACGACCTTCGCTGTCCTTGATCTTTGAGTCCATTACCGACTCGAGAGAAGGCAGAAGGAAGCGTTCCATGTGTTCCTTTTCCAGCCACGCACAATAGAAATCCACGGCTTCACGGATGAATAAATTTCGGGACTTTTTGCCGTATCTCTCTGTGAGACGGTCGCAACGTTCCCACTGGGCAGGGGTGAGGCTCACGCCTCGGGATTCGAAATTTTGATTTTGGTTATTCATAAGTGATTACCTCGTTCTTTCATAAAATTTTGAAAGGCGCCGCAAGCAGACATCAGAATCTGCGTTGCAACGCCTTGTATTTTTGGGGGTATCAGACTGACAGCCCCCGATTTTGGCACACAGCAGACATAAAGGCTCTGTTTTGCGATTCGTCATCAATCTGCAAAAAGCCTTGTTACACCGTGCTTTTTCTTCGCTCGGCGTTGCCGTGCGATGTGGTCTGCCATGGCAATCAGACATGGCTTTATCTTGCTAAAAAAATAGGGGCTTAGGCGGCGTGCACAGTAAGCGATAAATTGAAGTTCAATTTACGCCGCCCCGAAATATTCCTCGCAGTCTAAACAACTGCGTTCCGCAAGCGGAAACGGAATATTTCCAAAACATAGTGTAAGCAATTGAGGAACTGGGAGAGATTGACGATCTCTCCAATCTTATTTTTGGCGATGGTCTGGTCAAGTGCCGCGAGGCTTCTCGGCGTGTTCTCATAGTCGGTCTTGCCGATAGGTTCTGCCTTGCATACAGGAACCTTGAGAATATTATAGCAACCGGTCACGCCTGCAATGATCCACTCGTCGTTGGTGACGAGCATGGAGTCGGAGTCGTAATCACAACCGTTGAGCCTTTGTTGGATATTGCTTTCAATCGCATTCACACAAATAATATTGGGAGTGAGATTAAAATAACGCAGAAGGTCATAGCAGTGTGCATTCTTCGCGAGGTAGAGGTTGCCCATGGTGATGTGAGGGCTGCGGGCGCAGAGCACCATTTCACCGTGAGCAAAACCCGTGGTGCAGACCTGCCCGTCATCCAATGAAAAGGAAAAGGTCGGCTCGTAGCTCTCATCGGTGAGCGCCCAGAGAAATTCGTATGCGTTACCGAACAGCACCTGATAGTTTCCGCTGACCGCGATCCGTCCTTTTCTCAGCCGTTCCTTAAAATACCTGACGGTGTCGCTGCGGAAGGATTTGTAGAACTCGGTCTGCTCAAACAGCGGCGTGCGACAGCTCATATCAAGAACGGTATCCCGGCGGTATTTGGCAAGGTCGGGGACTTCATTTTCCGCAATGGTGGCGTGGTCGGTGGTCATGTTGATCTGATAACGCAGAACGGGCGACCTGTCCAGCATATCCTGCAGATAGCGGAAGGACGGTTCAAGGAGCTTGCCGATGCCCTCACGGGTAAGCCCGAGGGTGTTGAGAAGCTGATAGTTGGTATACGCCATATCTCCATGCATCAAGGGTGCGTCGTGGTCAGCCTTGACCACACCGAACTCGGAGTTGTTCTTGCCCTCGTAGAGTGCGTCAAGAAAGCGCTTGCACTTTTCCTCGAAGGGCATATCCTTCGGCATGAATTTGAGATACTTGACGCTGCTCTCGGTGATGACCAGCTTGACGTCCTTGATATCTCTCGCCGTGGTGTAGCCTGCGAGCTGGCTGACGTACTCGATATCGTTATCAAAGAACCAATCCTGCAGGTTGGTATTGAAGGCGCAGGTCTTGAAGAAACGGTTACGCAGAAGCATCATGCCGTGTCCACCGTATCCGTTATCGTTGAATACGCTTGCATCCAGCAGAGCCTCGCCGTCCCAGATGACGTTTTCGATCTCGGTTTCTTCTTCCTCTGCTCTGAGGTCGTGAGTGTCTGTTTCCTTAACGCAGACGGCATCTGCTTTGAAGCGGCTGACCCTGTCTCGGATGATGAGGATGGACTTCTTCGGGAGCTTGATGACGTTCTCGATGCTACTGAGTGTGAGCGCGATATACGCCTGCCACGAGGCTTGGTCGGAAGCGGTATCCGCAGAGAGGTCGCAGGAGCTCCACGCCATCATATCTGCATACAGAGGCTCGGCAATAAAGAGGCAACGACCGTCACGGCTCGCACCCGCGCTTCGTTTGTAGCGAACGTAGTGAACGCCGTCGATATCGAAGCCGTTTGTGTAGAGGTGTTCACGGATATCCTGACAGGTGAAGGCGGTGGGAATGACCTTATCGCTTCGCTTATATGAGCGCGTGTCGGGATCGTATTTGAAATACTTGCCGAGCATGGCATCCGGCAACGGTTCTTCCACGGGGGCATATCCGCTGTCCTCTCGGTAGGATACGTCTATGGCGATCAGTGTCGGATTGCCGCCTACGGTGCAGAAGCACACGTGGTCTTCCATATCCTCATCAGTGACTCTATAACCGTTGAGAACGTAGCGGTTGCCGTAGGATTCATATACCTTGACGGCTCTGTTGAAGGAAAGGTTTACAACGGCGCGACAGAATCGCTTCTTGCCATCGATATAGGGATATCCGATCTCGTCCTCGTGACGAGCGTACACCTCTGCGAGCTTCAAGGTATCAAGGCTCTCGTCGAGAATGCCTCGGAAAGCTTGAGGATCGGGCTTGCCATCCTTGGTGGCAGTAAAGCCCTCGTTCTTATACAGCACGCTGCCTTCAAGGGACATGATGCGCATGCTTTCATATTTTTTCGTCGCCATTGTAACACCTCCTTCTGTTCTGATGTTTTGACTTTACCATGTTTTGCGACTTGATCAAGGTACCCTTGCGGATTGAATTTCGGACAAAGGGGACGTTGACTATCAAGGCCTCAGAATGAGGCCTTGATACCGTTGCAAGACTTCATTTTGAGGTCTTGCTTTGAAAACAGCGTCTGCACCGGACTTCACGCCTTCATTCTGATGGCATGAACGCCGAAAGCAGCATAACAAAAAGTCGTTTGATGAAAGAGCCGATTTTTCAGCTCAGATAGTGTCTCTACCATTTATCCGAAATCACGGTTTTGCACGAAACGACATAAAAGGCGCTGTTTTCAGGGCTTTTCCGGCTTTTTCAAAACCTTTTCACGAAATGCCGAAAAAGAAAACTGTAAATTTGAGCATCGAAAATGCAATTTTGTGCTTCGGAGTCGTCTCCGTAAACAGACTCGCTGTCTCGATCGTGGCTTTTTCTTTGCCTACAGCGAGGGAGATATTGGGGGATGAAAAGATCAAAACAGATGATTTTATAAAATATATTGGCTTACCATTATATTTCAACTCTTGGCAAGTCATAATTTGCGACATAGCTGATGTTGACCCCATTGATTCCAAAGAAACCACTGATCCAGTTTTCTTTTGACACGTTGACATTGAAAAAATCTTATTGGTTTTTTCGGATTTTATTTTGTCTATTTTCAATTTAAAAATTACTTTTCAAAGCAATTCGTTTAACTCTTATATCCTCATCTGATATTTTGTTTTCATGATTCATGTATGTAGGCAAACGATTGAGGTGCCTGCCTAAGTCCAAGAGCAGAAAGGTCAATCGGCGGATTATAAAGAGTAACTTGTCCAAGAATATATGCATTCGCTTCCACTGAATTGCCAAAGTAATCCTGATATTGATCAAGACTGAGACCAGAAAACGCTTTTGTCGTTTCCCATAGCAACATCTTGCTTTCGGTTAACACCCCCGTTACTTCAACTTCTCCCAATACCTTTTTCTCTGGAAAAGTTGAGTAGATTATTATTTTAGTTACGGGGTGTTTTGCCAATCGCTTTCGAAATTCATATTTTTTCGTTCCATCGATTATTTTTTTTGCATATTCCGGTTTAATTGATAATAATATTGTTGACATCTTTTCCGCCCAACTCTAATATTTTTTTCATTTGCTCTATTGAATAGTCGATTTCATATGGGTGTTTTTCAAAAAGTCCATTATTTTTCAATAAATAGTACGGAACATTATGACCTCGATCAAAAAATCCGTTGTACACCATTTCAATCATAATTACATTTCGTCCCTTATAGATATTACAAAGTTCTTCTCTGCTAAATACTGTTTTGTTTCCTGCCTTTTCTAAGTATTCCAATTGGGACATCAGCGAAGTTCCATTGCGCTTTACATGAATAATCTTTGTTATGGTGCAAAAAGATGTAATTGCGGAGCGTTTGCTCTTAGAGGGACCATTAAAGATTCGATAAATCCCGACGATTTCTCCTTCTGAATAATGCGTTGCCGAATAGGGATTTCCAACATATATTTTTGTAATTCCGTTTCCAGCAGTCGTTTCTTCAACTTCTTCGTTTTTATAAAATGAGTCTGAATACGGAAAAAGGCGATCATGAAAATTGTCTTGGATTGGAATAATTCCGCCTTTATTCACTTGTGGCGATAGAAACGGAAATGCTTTATATGCATCAGAATAATCAATATTTTTACGGTTTTTTAGCAAAAGTAATTCTCCATCCGGTTTCTTACCAGCACATACAAAACCAAAATGTTTAAGCAAGCCAATTAACTTTTCTTGCTTTTCATAAACAGTCACATAAATTTCCTCTGCCCGTGATTTCTGCCAATACCAAAGGGCAACGCCGATCAATCCCTCTCCCAAGCGCTGATTTCCAATACTATCATCCAGTTTCAATGTAGATATTTTTATGCGCTCAATAGCTGGCAGACGAATATTTTCCAAAGAGATTTCTTCCTTCTCTTTCTTCATTGCAAGGAAAGCATAAATATTTCCATTTTCCATCAGGGTTAGCGCTTGACATCCTTGTTTAGCCTTCTTATCAAACCATTCATTAAATTCCGGATAATCCGACTTTAATGAATCAAAGAAGGGATCTGCAAGGTTAATAGCAGAAAAAGGAACCCATGATAGTTTATTAATCATATTGCACCTCTTTATGTAAGATGTTTTGGGGTCGCCGAAATTGATGCTTGTAGCTTTGCTTTTTCATCATTGCGAATACGATTTGCAATTTCTTTGATTTTTTCGGTAATCCAAATATAAGCGGTTGTTCCCTCAGAGTAATCCGCTTCAGCATACATATTCACTCTTCCGTCTTTTCGCAACTGTTCAACTTGTTGAAATGCCCTCACATCGTTATGTGGGTAAATTGCAAATGTTGCTCCGCCGCTCTTATTTAAAGTTGAAAATGCCGGCACATCACTTGGTCCATCTGCAATATAAATCATGTTCTTAAATTGCACTCTCCTCAATTCTTCCGGTAATTTCGTGTTTACATTTACATTGTCAATTTTTCCAACTCCTTTGTTGATTTCAAACAATGCCCGTGTTTTTGTTGTGTTGTCAATCGTGTATCCAATTTCCGAAATGATTGGATTTCCGTCTTCATCCGGGGTCTCGATCAATTCGCATCCCCAAATATCTTCCACATAAGGGGCGACTGCCGAGCCCTTTATCATTTCCGTAAAACCGGTACTCACTATATAATGTTCCACTTTTATATCGTATTCAGAATATATGGGATTATCTTCAATCATTTTTTTGCTATAATCCATTAATGCGGGAAGTCCGGGATAAAATGTAAGCTCTTTTCCCAGTTCTCTAAGTACCGCATTGTTTAACCCTTTGAATTCGCCGGATTTAGCATATTTGATGAAGAGATTCAAGTATATCGTATCCGGATTTACTCTGACATGTTGTTCTTTTTTGATTTTCTCCGGCAAAGCATTCACTTCTTTCCAAAAATCATCCCCATTCACATGATATTTTTGAAATATCGGTTCCTGCATATATCCCGGAATCAAAGTCTTATCAAAGTCCCATACAATCGCTATTCGGTTTGACATAGTTGCCTCCTGTACTTTTTTCAAATCCCAAAGAACCTCTCAAAGAAGCCCTTCAGTTTTTCTATGATCCCGCGCTTTTTCTCTGCGCGGTTTCCGCCGCCGAAGCGGGATGTGGGCGGCATCAGTTTGTCAATATCGGTGCCGGTCGTCTTAATCTCCCCGTCGCGGAAGGCGTTATCGATAAATTTGCGCGTCTCGCTCTCATTCAGCTTTTCGTCGGCAATGATGGCGGACAGCTCTTTTTCCTTTTCCTGCGCCACATAGCCGTGCCATTCGGTCAGCACATCTTCCACGTCGTTGATGCCGGAAATGAAGGTCTCAATCAATGCCTTTTTACTGCGCAATTCAGGGCTGGCATCAACGGCTTTTTGAATCGTGATCAGAATCTCTTTGTCTGTCCCGTGTGTATCATGATACTTCTTGACAAGCAAAAGGATGTAATCAATATTGATTTCGACCTGACGGATCAGCTCGACTTCAAACACTACGTCGTCGGTGATGTCCTCTTTCTGCCCGTCACGCCGCCGCTCGCGCCATTCATCGCGCAGATCCTGATACCGTCCGAGATAGTCCTGCAAGTCCCGCTCGGACAGCAGATCTTTCCCCGCAAACTCGTCGAAAGACGAAAGCAGATTGCGCATCCGAAGGATCGCCCCAAACAGCGCGATAAAATGTTTCTGATTCTGTTCTCCCTCCACACGCGGCTCGGACAATGGGAAGTCGGTTTCCAGTTCCGTTATCATGTCCACATATCCGGGGTGAGACTGATGCGCCGCATCGATATAACCATGGTAATAGTCGTCAAACTTGCGCATCAGGACAATGCCGCCCGCATTTTTATCGCCGAACAGCGAAATGGCGGAGTCCACCCGCTTTTGCAGGTTGCGGAAGCAGACGATGTTGCCAAAGGTCTTGATGCTGTTCAAAATCCGGTTGGTGCGGCTGAACGCCTGAATCAGCCCGTGCATCCGTAGGTTTTTGTCAACCCAAAGCGTGTTGAGCGTGGTTGCGTCAAAACCGGTCAGGAACATATTGACCACGATCAAAAGGTCAAGCTCCTTGTTCTTCATCCGCAGGGAAACATCTTTGTAATAACTCTGAAATCCGTCTCCGTCGGTGGAATAGTTGGTGCGGAACATCTCGTTATAGTCGCGGATGGCGCTGTCGAGAAAATCTCGGCTGCTCGCATCAAGCGCGGAGGTGTCCTCCGGATTTTCCTCGTCCAAAAGGTCGCTGTCGGGGTCGGCTTCGTTGGTGGTATAGCTGAAAATGGTGGCAATGCGCAGTTTCTTGGTCGGGTCGGCGGACATCTGTCGCTTGAATTCGTTGTAATAGAGCCTTGCCATCGGCACAGACGCGACCGCAAGCATGGAATTGAAGCCCGAAAGCCGTTGCTTTTGCTTGATCTCCTCCACAGCCCCGCGCGCGGCTGACGCCACCTCGGAAATGTTGGTCAGCGTGTTGTAAATGTAGGTCTTGTCGCCGCGGTAGGTCTTTTGGTCGAAGTGATCAAGGATATACTTGGTCACAAGCTCGATCCGCTTGGGCGCCATATATGCCCGCTCGCGGTCGATGTCGTAAACGTCTTCATCCACCATCTGCTCGTCAACGTCCATCGTTTTGACATAATCCACGCGGAACGGCAGGACATTGTGATCGTTGATCGCGTCCACAATGGTGTAGGTGTGCAGTTGGTCGCCAAAGGTCTGCTCGGTCGTGAAAAACTGCGAGGTGTGCGCCTTTTGCGCGTTGACCGAGAAAATCGGCGTTCCGGTAAAGCCGAACAGATGATACTTGCGAAAGTTCTTCACAATCGCCGTGTGCATATCGCCGAACTGGGAGCGATGGCATTCGTCAAAGATGATGACAACGTGCTTTTGATAGACCGCGTGACCGGGATTTTTCTTGATAAAGGTTGCCAGCTTCTGAATGGTCGTAATGATGATATGGCAGTTCTCGTCCTCAAGCTGTTTTTTGAGGATCGCCGTGCTGGTGTTGGAGTTTGCCGCGCCCTTTTCAAAGCGGTCGTATTCCTTCATGGTCTGATAGTCGAGATCTTTGCGGTCCACGACAAACAGAACCTTGTCGATATAGGGCAATGTCGAAGCAAGCCGTGCGGTCTTGAAAGAGGTCAGCGTTTTGCCGCTTCCTGTGGTGTGCCAGATGTAACCGCCGCCCGCGATACTGCCGTATTTCTTATAATTGTTTGCAATTTCGATGCGGTTGAGAATCCGCTCGGTTGCCGTAATCTGATACGGGCGCATGACGAGAAGCAGATTCTCGGAGGTGAAAACGCAATAGCGTGTCAGAATGTTGAGAATCGTATGGCGGGCGAAAAAGGTCTTGGCAAAGTCGATGAGGTCGGGAATGATGCGGTTGTTCGCGTCCGCCCAATAGGAGGTAAATTCAAAGCTGTTGCTTGTTTTGCCCTTCTTGCCGGAGGCGGCGCGGGCATCCCTGACAGCATTAAAACGCGTGCTGTTGGAATAGTATTTCGTGTTCGTGCCGTTGGAGATGACAAAAATCTGCACATACTCAAACAGCCCCGAGCCGGCATAGAAGGAATCGCGCTGGTAGCGGTCGATCTGATTGAACGCCTCGCGGATGGAAACGCCGCGGCGCTTCAGCTCAATGTGGACGAGCGGAAACCCGTTGACGAGCACGGTCACGTCATAGCGGTTGTCGTGCTTCGCGCCGTCGCCTTTGGTGACAACGTATTGATTGGTGACCTGCAAACGGTTGTTGTGAATGTTCTTTTTGTCAATCAGCGTGATATTTTTCGTACTTCCGTCATCGCGCCGCAGAACCTGCACATTGTCCTCCTGCATTTTGCGGGTCTTTTCCGCAATGCCGTCGTTGGCATTGGCAATGCACTCGGAAAAGAACCGCTCCCATTCGCTGTCGGAAAAGCGGTAGTTGTTCAGCGTTTCGAGCTGTGCGCGCAGGTTGGAGATCAGCTCCGCCTCGCAGTGAATCGGCTTGTCCTCATAGCCTTGCTGCGCCAAAAGGCGGATAAACTCCGCTTCGAGCGCAGCTTCACTCTGATAGGCGTCGGCACGAACCTCGGCGGGCTTGTATTCGGTGACCACCGTGTTTTCGGTGGTCGCGGCAACGATGTTGAAGTATGGCATGGTTATTTCCCCTTTACGATAGCGATAACTGCAATAACAATTGAAATAATAGAGGCAATGGAAGCAAATAAGCCGTACAGATTGTTTCTGTCCTCCATTTTCTCGGCTTCAATACTTGCAATCCTGAATAGTCTTGAAGCAGCAAATATAGCAATTGATGGTACTACGTATGATAGAATCTGAAACCAATTCAAATTTCCAATATTGGGTTGAGCAAAAGAAAGAGAAATATAGACCAACAATATAAATGCAAAGAAAGAACAGATCCAGCGAAGAACTTGAAAACAGGATTTCAGAAGAAGCTGAATCAAGGCAGTAGATGCTCGATCACCTTTTATGTATTTCTTGGCAACAAACATAGCCTTCACGGTTGATGAAAATCCATTCCACACTTTTGCAATGCCGGTTTTGCTTTTATCATAACCGATCACCTTGTGCCATTCAGCTAATTCTTCTGCTTTTTTGTCGGCTTCACGCTTGGCTTTCATGTCTTCGGCTTCCATGATCGCGTTTGCAATCATGTGCTGAAGCTCGTCCGCCGACATTTGTCCCGAAACAGCGTTTATGTGAGCTGGTGCCGATTGCCTTGCTTCGTTATTCTGTTTTTGAGATTTCTTTCTTTTGCTCATATGTCGGTGTCTCCTTAAATGACAGTAGTTTATCCCGATAGTATTCATATTGCTTGGTTCTTGCTTCGATTTCGGCAGGGAGACCAATTTTCAGGTCGGAGCAGATGGAATCAAAGTTGTCGAGGATTTGAACGATTTTGGCTTGAGTTTCTTTAGGAAGAATCGGAACTCTAATCTTTGAAAGTTTTCCGGCACTGGTCAATGCTCTTGTTGTAAATGTACTTGTTCTGACTATTTGCTTACGAACCTCATTTGTAGAAAAATAATATGAGCAAAATTTGGGTAAAAGCAAATTTGTTTTAGGGCGCGCTCGTAAAACAAAGCCGCTAAAAACACAATTTTCGACATCATCCACCAATACACTTGACATTCCGATTTCCTCTTTGGTTTCAGACGTTCTTGTAAAGAATAGATCTCCTTTTCTTGCACTATATCTTGCTATTTCTTCGTCTGTAACGTCCACCCTACCACGAAGCATATCTTTAGTTAAATATCGATTTTTGAAAACATCCGTAAAATTAATTATTGGTGTCCCTTTCCCAAAAAACTCTTTGCCCTTGTTCAGTCCGTTCTTAAACTCAAATAACTCTTCAACTGTCATATACTCTGTATCTGCATTCATTTTTGTAAGCAAAAAATCTCTGTAATACTCATACTGCTTCTTTCTCGCCGTGAGTTCCGCCGTGAGTTCCGCCGTGAGTTCCGCCGTGAGTTCCGTAAAACTGTCCAGTATGCGGACAATTTCCTCCTGTACCGGAAGTGGGGGGACGGGTATTTTCACTTTATTTAAAACGGTTTGAGTTAAACTTGGCACACCACCCGCAGTATTATATTGTTCTAAATGCTCTCGCAATAAGCAATGATAAACATATCTCGGTATTGCTTTGTCGGGGAAAATTTCTGTATAAAAAATCGTATCGACGTTCCAAAACGGTGTATCTACATAATACAGTTTATCAATTGAACCTTTACGAGGTATCAATACAGATGGTTTGTTGTATGCATATCTATCAACATACGCAAGTATTCCGCCGGAGCCATACACCGGTATAGTGCCTTCTGAAAATCCTTTATAATCCGAGCCATTTTTAATTTTTAGAATCTCTTTTAATTCTTCATACTTCACCCCGTCAGGGCAAAGTTCTTTTATCAATTCCTCTAGTTTTGTCATTTACCTTTCTCTCCACATCAAGCAATATTTTTGCCATCGTTACACTGTTAAAGCCTGATTTGCTATTGACTTTTTCTTCACTCTTTTGAAATTTAACTTTCTCTATTCCGTTTAAATACAATACCACATTGTAACAATTACTCGCAATGAATATCGTTTCAATTGGGCAATAGCAAGAACTATATCGTAGCCCGTCTGGATACTTTTCCCGAATCACATCACACAATTGGTTGGTAATGTTATAGAGTTGGGTTCTTTGATTCATTACTGCGAATTTGAACGGCAGTAAAATATTATGCTTTGTACTAACATCGTCGAACTGAACATCATCAGGCATTACTTTTCCGAAATAATTGTCCAATAAAGCAAACAGTTCAGAATTATTTTCGCATCGTGACGGAGCAATAAGAAGTGCATTTAGTGCAATACCTGCGTATAGCATTCTGCTGTCTTTAGACGGCGGAGAAACAAAGCCTCCTACCTTAATATCATCAACACATTCATATGTGCCTAAAACATATTTTTCGTTCTCTTTAATATGAGTTTCCAAAATACAAGTTTCCTCTGATACACTCAAATATAATGCCTCTTGACCGCTTTGGTTGGCTCGATTCTGAGGACGCGAAGGCGGTGGAGTCCATTGGCAGTGTTGTGAAAAATCTGTGTTTTCTTCATATCGTCTAATTCGATACAATTTTGTTCCTTTCGGAATAACCGATGCACCAAAATCAAAATGAATACCGGATTTTTCTAAAGTTAAATAATGAATAGCGAGTTCAAAGTAATTTGGCACTTCAAAGAGAAAATCAATTTCTGCCTTTTCTATTTCGTTTTGATTACCAGATTTATATGCACGGTCTAATGCCGCAATAGCTTTGTCTACATCGACATATGGCGCCATAAAATTACCCCTCAATCTCCCCAATTATCTTCCGGATTTCCTCTCTCAGCACATTTTCCCGCTTGACGATCTCCTCAATCTCAGCGTTGAGTTTGACAATATCGATCTTCTCCCGCTTGTCCTCCTGCTCCACATAGGTGGAGACCGAAAGGTTGAAGTCATTTGCTTCGATCTCCTCAAACGCGGCAAGGTGCGAGAAATGCGCGATCTCCGCGCGGTTTGCGTAGGTGTCTACGATGCGGTCGATGTTTTCGGGCGTCAGCTTGTTGTTATTCGTGACCTTGATGCACTCATTCGACGCGTCAATGAAAAGCGTTTTGCTGTCGCTTTTGCCTCTCTTCATCACCAGAATGCAGGTTGCAATGGAAGTGCCGAAAAAGAGGTTGGCGGGCAGCTGAATGATGCAGTCCACAAAGTTGTTTTCCACAAGATACCGCCGAATCTTCTGCTCCGCACCCCCTCGGTACAGAATACCGGGGAAGCATACGATAGCCGCCGTGCCGTTTGCCGCGAGCCACGAAAGGCTGTGCATGATAAACGCCATATCCGCCTTGCTTTTCGGTGCCAGCACACCCGCAGGAGAAAAGCGCGGATCATTGATCAGCAGCGGGTTGTCATCTCCCTCCCATTTGATGGAGTACGGCGGGTTGGAGACAATCAATTCAAACGGCTCGTCGTCCCAATGCGCCGGATTGGTCAGCGTATTCTCGCAGGCAATATCGAATTTATCAAATCCGATGTCATGCAGAAACATATTGATGCGGCAGAGGTTATAGGTCGTGATGTTGATCTCCTGCCCGTAAAAGCCGTTGCGGATGGCATCCTTGCCAAGCACTTTTTCGGCTTTCAGAAGCAGCGAACCCGACCCGCACGCGGGGTCATAGACCTTGTTGATCTCGGTTTTCCCGACCGTGCCGAGCCGTGTCAGAAGCTCGGAAACATCGGCAGGCGTGAAAAATTCACCGCCCGACTTGCCCGCATTGGAGGCGTACATGGTCATCAGATATTCATAAGCATCGCCGAATGCGTCAATGTCGTGATCCTTTACATCGCCGAGATTCATATCTGCCACGCCGATAAGCAGCTTGCAGAGCTTTTCGTTTCGCTTTGCCACCGTCGCGCCCAGCTTGTTGCTATTGACGTCGAAGTCGTCAAACAGTCCCGCGAACTGCCCCTCGGATTCGGTGCCTTTCGCGGATTCCTCGATATGGCGGAAAACTGTCTCCAGCGTTTCATTGAGGTTTTCATCCGACTGACAACGGGCAAGGACATTGCAAAACAGCTCGCTCGGCAGGATGAAAAAGCCCTTTTCCTGCACCAAACCCTCCCGCGCCGATTCCGCCTCCGCATCGGACATTTTGGCATAGTCAAAGCTGTCGTCACCCGCCTTGATCTCGCCTTCGCTTATGTAATTTGCAAGGTTTTCGGATATATAACGATAGAACATCGTACCGAGAACGTAATTTTTGAAGTCCCATCCGTCCACAGCGCCGCGCAGCTCGTCCGCGATCGCCCATATCGCGCGGTGAAGCTCGTCGCGCTCCTGCTCTTTCTTTGTATCAATCATGGTTTTGTCCTCCGATAATATTGCTTTTGTTTTATGCGCCTAATTTATGATTCTCCGTTCCTCTGCCTATGAATCTCTTTCAGATCCTCAATCGCCACTTCTGGGGCAAGGGTGTGAAAGATGAGCCAATTGCGGTTCATGGTTTCGGCAGGGGCTTGCTTATAGATCTCGCGGCTGTCCTCGCCCGTGGTGAAATGCCAGAAGCGATAAAGGTATCCGCTCCAGAACAGCGTTTCTTTATCATAGGTTTTTCCGCCGGATGTCAGCTTTGCGAAATCGACCACCTCGGCAAGAAGGTATTCCTCGCCTGCCCATTGCAGGCGATTATACTTTGAATCCAGTCCTTTGGCGGTTTCGGAGGTCATAAACGCTTTGATGAAGGTCGCGCTGTCGTAGCCTTTTGCGCCGGACAGTTCAAAAAGCCTGCCCTGAATGTCGCACAGTTTGAATTGAATGCCGTCCATGGTTTCCTCCTTTACTTGGCTTCGTCGAGAATTTCATCAAAAAATTTGCCGTCGCGGCGATAGCTTTTGCAAATATCATTGGCAAGTGAAACACCCTTCTGACGGTTCGCGTCACTCTCATCCTGCAAAAATCTGCGTTCCAGCAGAGAGAGCGGGATTTCTTTTTCAACACGGACAGCGGCGCACGCCTTTTCAGTGGTGGCAACATATTGCTTTCCGAGTTTGAGAGCGGACAGGCTGTTCACAAGCGCCATGTCTGTAATCACGCCAGTAAAGAAATTGTCGAGGACATAGAACATCCTGTCGTTTGCGATGCTGCCGATGACAATATCTTTTCCTGCGTCGATCCTGCTGTACTTATCATAAAGCGCCGTGCCTTTGATTTGTTCCATTCTGCCGCGGTGGTAGGCAACGAGCATTGCCCAGTCAAGGTCGGCTTTAATTTCAATTGTGTCAAGACTTTTTATATCGACGGAAACAACATAGAATTTGGACTTTTCAAAATCGCAGATCAGCGTCAGCGGCTGACCCGGGTCGGTGCCCATATAAAAGCCCTTACCGAAATCACACATTTCTCGACTCATCGGAGCGATCTCGCCGACAATACCGGACTTTGAACCGTGGTAAAGCAGTATTCTGTCTCCATCGAGGGAGACTGCATCGGCTTCTGCTTTGATTTTTTCAAGAATCATCTGATAAACGGGAACGCCATGCTCCTCGCAGTATTCATAAAGGGTTGTCTGTGCCAGTTTGGTCGGAATCGCACGACCGTTTTCCCAACGGTTGACGGTTGCAAATGTGACACCGATTTTATCCGCAAGTTCGGTTTGGCTCAGCCCCAAGTATTCTCTTATGCTTTTAATCAGTTTCCGCATTGATACCTCCGGCCAATATAACAAATTATTTCAAAGTTATTATACCAGATGTCATATCAAATGTCAATGCTACTTGCGGTATTTGTTGCATGATTTTGTCAGATATTTTTCTGTGGACGTGAAAAGTGTTCCGTCTTTTTCTTTGCCTACCGCGGTGCAAAATAAGTTTTTTTGAAGTTCTATCGGAACAATGTGCGGAACAATGTTCGGAACTATGCCACCGCATTTTTTGGTATTGTTCCGATAGAAAAAAGGGCAGACGATTTTGCCTGTCCTTTGGATTTGAAATCTGATAAAAAGGTATAAATACGAATTTTTGACGCATACTATATTGACAAGCGAACGAAAAAATGCTATACTATTCGTTGAAAAGGTGTAAATACGAATTTTCGACGCATGAGGAGGCTTGCCATGATTGAAAGAAAGCAATATTTGGATCAACTGATATCCAAGAAAGAGAATGGGATGATCAAGGTCATCACCGGCATCAGGAGATGCGGCAAATCTTATTTGCTGTTTGAAATTTACCATCAATACCTGAATTCTATCGGTGTTGACGATGAGCATATCATAGAGCTTGCGCTTGATGATGACGAAAATATCCGATACAGAAACCCCATAGAGCTTGGCGAGTACATTCGCTCGCTTCTCGTGGATAAGGACAAAATGTATTATATTTTTCTTGACGAGATACAAAAAGTCAAAACCATCAAAAATCCTTATCTTGATGATAGTGACGATACCGTCGGGTTTGTTGACGTGCTACTCGGTCTTATGAAAAAGAAAAACGCCGATGTGTATGTCACCGGCTCAAATTCAAGAATGCTGTCCTCCGATATTCTCACCGAGTTCCGCGGCAGGGGTGACGAGGTTCGCGTGTACCCGCTGACTTTTGCGGAGTTTTATGCTGCGTTCGAGGGCGACAAGCACGACGCCTGGCAGGAATATTACACCTACGGTGGTATGCCTTACGTGAGCCGCCTGAAGGATCACAGAAGCAAGGCGCAGTATCTGACCGATTTATTTGAAAACATCTATCTGAAGGATATTTTGGAGCGTCACAATATTCAGGATAAAAATGTCCTTGATGACCTGCTGGATGTCATTTCTTCCGCTGTCGGCTCTCTGACCAATCCGAGCAGAATCGCCGATACTTTTGCAAGTATCAATCAGGTGAAAATCAGCCCCGAAACCATTGCCCGTTATCTTGATTATTTTGCGGATGCTTTTATGATCAAACACGCCAAGCGCTACGACATCAAGGGACGCAAATATATCGGTTCGCCTCAAAAATACTATTACTCCGACATCGGACTTCGCAACGCAAGACTCAACTTCCGGCAGACCGAAGAAAATCACATCATGGAGAACATTATCTACAACGAGCTGATTGTCCGTGGATTCACTGTCGATGTCGGCGTTGTCGAATACAATTACAAGGATGCCGATGGCAAGAGCAAAAAGACCAATTTAGAGGTTGACTTCATTGCAAGCGACGGAAACAAAAAGTTCTACATTCAGTCGGCACTGACGGTTGGCGAAGAAGAAAAACGGTTGCAGGAGGTTCGCCCATACAGCCGGATTGCCGATTCATTTACCAAGGTCGTGATCGTAAAGGATAATATTATCCCGTGGCGCGACGAAAACGGAATCCTTTATATCGGCATCGAGAAGTTCTTGCTTGACCCAACAGCCGTTTCGCGCTGTGCTGACGGAATTTGATAATCGTTTTCTTTGCCTACTGCGCCTCATCCTTTGCGTTGTGAAACGAGTTGACTTTCAACCGATTTTATGCTATACTTAAGGCAGAAAAAAGCAGTTTGCGCAGCAACCTGCGGGCTTCACGATATGACGGAAATCTATGCGGATTTCGTTGCTGACCACACCTTTGACCACTTACGGCTTCGGACTACCCGGATTTTATGCCGCGAAGAGCACACGAAAGCAGTCAATCCGGACGCAAAAGCCCCGAAAAGCCCGCCAAATCACACAAAAAATCAGGTTTTTAGCGTTTGGGACGTCGATGCCGCAGGTTCAAATCCTGTCACTCCGACCAAATTTGGCTTTGGAAAGCAATTTTCGAAGCCTTTCTCTTTGCTTTCTGCGACGCAAATTTTGAGGGCTGACGGTTTATTTTCCGTCAGCCCTCTTTCGGTTACTGTTTCTTTTTCATCGACAGTTTCAAAATAAATCCGTCAAGCAGATAGAGTACGGAAGGAAGCACGAGCGTTATCATAAGTACCGACACAAGCGTTCCCTTGCCGAGAAGGAATCCGACTGTCGAGATCGACGTTTGACTCGATATGATTCCTACGACGAAACCGCATATCGTGAGTATCAATCCCGACGTAAACACGGTAGGAATTGCGATCTCTACCGAGCGAGCAAGAGCCTCTTTCTTATCGAGCGTTTGTCTGTACTGAACATAGTTCGTTGACATAAGGATACCATAATCGATGGTTGCACCCATCAAAATACAGTTTGTGATGATATAGCTCATAAAGAACATCGGTCCGGTCAGAAGTGAGGTAGACATAGAAATCCATATTGCTCCTTGGATAACCGCAACGAGAATTACGGGCAGAGAAAGCGAACGGAAGACAAGCATGACGATGAGGAATATTGAAATGATGGTGAATATGCTGATCAACGTATTGTCGGTGTCAAAGGTCTTTTGAAGATCGTAGGTTGAAACCATCTCACCTGCAACGTGAGCGTCATTACCGAACACCTCCTTTACCGAAGCCGTCAGATGCTCTACGAAGCGCGTGGATTCCTCACTTTCGCTCGGCAGGTCAACGGAAAAAATCATACGGGAATAGGTGTTACCGAGGAACAATTCCTCTGCATCTGCCATATCAGCCTTTGCAGAGTCAACCTTTTCACGCTTATCCTCGGTCATCTTCTTTACGAGAAGTTCGTTTTCATTCATATGTTCGCTGACGAAATCAAGCAGATCACAAGCCATAATAGGAGTGTCGGGAATTATATCATTGGCAGTAGCATACTTGATATACACACCCGAAATCTTATCCGAGCTTATTGTCGCATTGGTTGACAAGCTCTTGATTTCCTTCTGAAGCGCAGAGATCTTTTCGGTAATTTCCTTGTAATCGTAAGCGGCTGTATCACTCAAAAATTCATCTGCCAAGAGCATATCGTCAAGGAGGTCTTTTCCATCTCCCTCAAGCTGCGAGGCAACGATGGAATTGGTCTTATAGGCTTCATTTACAAACTCAACGAAGCTTCTGCCGTCAAGCTCTGCGTTAGCAAAGGCGTTTTGCTCGTAGAAATATATAATGTATATCTGCTGTACCGCTTCGCTGCTCGTTGCAATGGTGGGAGCTTCTCCCGAAAGCGCGGTAGCAACCTGCGTAAGTATGGGCAGGAACTGCTCATAAGGATAGTTTGTGCGCACTGTAGCATAAAGTGTACTGTATTCGTTGATTGTGGCAACCGCTACGGGATCAGTTATCTGATTTTGAGAAACGAGGAAGGACATCAAGTTAAGGAAAGGTATCGTTTCCTGTGGCTGTTGCCCGAGAGCAAGATAGTATCCGCCGTAAATCTGCGTTGCAGTCGCAGCATCTATCACCGCGTTATAATTCTGATACATATATCCTTGGAACTGCTCCTTCGTTAAGGGCATTTCCATCTGCGCCTTGAACTGCTTGATACCGCCCGACAAGAGCGTGAGATCCGCGACTGTTTTCTCATCAAACATATCCGCAACGTTCTCGTTCGCCCCCGATGCTATCATATAATCAAGCATCGTTTCAAAGTTCACGGTGCTATCGGTCAACGTTCCGTAGAGATATAAGCCGTACATCTGTTTGACGGCAAAAAGATCAAGCTCCGTTCCTTCCATAACACCCGTAGTTGCAAGCGTATGGAATTCTTCAGCGGTATGTTCGCCATCCATAAGCTCGTCGATCATGAGCAGAGTGCGCAAGGTCTTTTCCATTTCTTCGTCGGAGAACTCTTAAACGTCTACGTCGTTTTCCGTCAGATAATCAGCGTATTCAACAAAATCAAGCGTTGTGAATTTCACGTCAACCTTGCCGTTATAAAGGTGATACATATGCTGAGTGAATATAAGAGATAAAATTTGAGGGCTGACCGTTTGCTTCGGTCAGCCCTCGCTCTACATCATCCCGACAAATTGATATTTGATGATTTACTTAACTGCTTTAATCGTATATGTTGCTCCCCAATTATTTAACACAACAACTGATGAAAAACCTGCTTCAACAAGAGCTTCGCTTTCGTGCTTCACAGTAAGAGGTGTATCGTAATGGTAGAACTCATCATCAGTAATTCCTTGTTCTGCTTTCAATGCTAACAAATTTCGTCTGTGCATCTGTTCTTCATCATCGGATAATGAAAAATAATCCGTAAGGATAAAATATCCCTTATCCTTTAATGCCTTATGTAGTTTGGAGTATAACTTGATCTTTTCTCCTTTTGTGAAATGATGAAGACTCTCCACCGACACGGCTGCATCGAATACCTCCTCGCCAAAAGGCACATCAAAATACGAGCCGAGCATCAAGGTTATATCCTTGTTCGCAAATTTTCGCTTGAGTTCGGCTAACATTCCTTGTGAAAGGTCTATTCCCGTAACCATTGCTGACGGATTCAAAAGGTAGTATTCTTGAAGTTCCAATCCCGTGCCACAGCCCAAATCAAGCACGTGGCAGTTTTCGGTGGTGGGCAATTGCTTTGCAGTAAAGGGATAGAATTCGTTTGCGGATTCGATGTTAGTCATCATATGCTCATCATATCCATCAAGTCTTGCTTCGAAGAAATCACTCATTTTTTCAAGCATCATAACCTCCGTCAAATTCCCATTTATCGATGAGAATATTATATCATATTTCTATGAACTTTTCAAGCGATTCGCCTATTCTTTGCTTCCTCCGGCGCAATTTTTGAGGGCTGACCGTTATTCGGTGCCCTCTTTTCGTTATATTCGTTTGTCTGTAATAATTCCCCAAACATATGACGGTCCCCAAATTCCTTGTTACGTATCTTGCCCTTGTACGGCTCAAATTTCGGCTCTGCCGTGGCATTGGTCTGTGCCTGTTCACTTGCCTTGGGTAGCTCCGGTTCGGACATTTGGGCGTCTGTACCGCCGATCTCTCGGTCGATCTTGACTGCCGCTTGCCTCTGCATCGTATCGGTGATATGACTATAAATGTTTAGTGTGGTCTCGGCGCTGATGTGTCCTATCATAGCGGAGAGCGTTTTAATATCCATTCCGTTTTCGAGCGCCATTGTAGCGAAGGTGTGGCGCAGATCATGGAAGCGGACTTTCTTGCATTGCGCTCGCTTCAATATCTTTTGAAATCTTCCATAGAGTGAATCGGGATTTCTCGGTTCGCCTTCCTTCACGGGCGACGGAAACACCCACTCGCAGGTGGCATTTTTCTTATGCTCCGCAAGGATATCCAGCATATCGGGCGGCAGAATGAGCGTTCGTATCGAGGATTTGGTCTTGGGCTTGGTGATCTGGGTCTGTGCGCCTTTCTTGACCACCTGCCGTCTGATGTGGAGCTCACCTGTAGCGAAGTTGACGTCCTTCCACTGAAGACCGAGTATCTCCCCTCGGCGCATACCCGTGGTCAGCTCGAGGAGGAAGAACTCGTAGTATCCTTCCTCGTTTGCTTGGACCAGAAACCGTCTGATCTCGTCCTGTGTCAGCACCTGCATCTCCTTTGCCTTTTTGGGTGGCAATCTGCAACCGATTGCAGGATTGGTTGTGATCAGACCTTCCGTCACTGCCTTTTCAAGTGCCGTTCGGCAGGTGGTATGGCAGGAGCGCACCATTCTGTCGGACAAGCCCTCGCCGTAATATTCTACAAGTCTGCGTCTGCCCCCTTTCTTCAGCCTCGCGTAGAATTGTTGCAGATCGTTCTGCGTCAGCTTACACAGCGGTATTTTCCCGATTTCGGGGATGATGTGGTTGGCGAAAGATATCCGAGGCAAGCGTTTGCTTGATATTGTGAATGCCTTCGCGGGAAAGATACGGCTCCCCAGGTCGGGACGACCACACCATCATGTGGACGTGAGGGTTGGTCTCCTTATTGTGATAGGCGGCGACCCAGCGCAGATTTGATGGAGTGATGCCCATCTCTTTTGCAATAACATTTCGTCGGGAGCGCAGGAGGTTGACCCATTGCTCGGCAAAATTGTAGCCAACTCTCTCGGCATCCTCGCGCTTGAGTGAGATGATAAATCCCCATACGTTACCGGGATGATTGTCAATCTCCTCACTGATCTTCGAGAGAGAAACGTCCACACCCTCGTCGGAGAAGAGTCCGTGAGAGCCACGGCGCTCACCGATATAGCCTGCCATTCCGCTACGGAGGATCTCAACGCCCTCGCGCGTTCCGATATAGTGAGCGTAGCCACCGCGAGATTGACCCGACTCGGTCTTGTGTCCGGGCTTATAGAACGGTGCTTTTACAATAATTTTTGCCATTCACACCTCGTAATCAGAAGCGGAAGGAGCCATTGGTCTCCTTCAAATGACGGATCTCTTTCTGAAACCGAAGCGGAAAATATAACATGATAATTAACAGATGAAGAACCTTTTCCAACAAAAGTGTCCAGACGCAGTTCGATGTTTGGGAACACATAAATCTGTTCAACCTTGTATGCCTTGTTGCCATACTTCTGAATAAGCGGTGGGATGAACATAAAGCCCACAACGGTAAGGGCTGCTCCAGCAGCAACAAGAAATATCGTTCCACCAATGTTTCTCTTCTTACGATTTTCCATATTCTTCTCACTCCTCCTCAGCTTATTAGGGCTGTACGCTTATGTACATTCCTCTGAATAGGACTTGTAATTTTCGCGGATAAAAATCATTTTGCGAACACCCATGCTTTGCTTCTATTTAGGTATCTCTCCCGTCAGGTATGCGCGTTCCGCACTCTTAGTTTATTTTTCTTCGTCTGGATCTGGATCAGGATTAGGATCCGGAACAAACTCCACTATGTCATCAAGAGAACAATCCAGTGTTTTGCAAATCCGCTCTAAAATATCGATAGTAACATTTTCGCCGCGATACATCTTGCTGACAGTGTAGTGACTCACTTTTGCCTGTTGCTCCAGTTCCTTCTTTTTCATGTCTTTGTCAATAAGGAGTTTCCATAATTTTTTGTAGCTTACAGCCATAATTTATCCCTCTCTTATTTTCGGCAAGTGGTTAGTATAACTCATATTTTATTATAGCACGAAAGTGTGAACAATTCAATCTCAAGGTGTGTCATAAAACACATCCATACGAAAGTTTTTTGGAACGAACTCTTCTTTGGCAAGCAATGCCTTCCTGATCAGAAAGGCTCAAAACAAAAAGATTCCGCCCGGAGGCGGAACTTTCTGTTTCTGCTTGTTGGGGGCAATCCCCAAACCCCGATGATCGAAGATTTCATCTTCGGCGGCGCACCTGACGGCGCTTATTTTTCTTCCTGCTGATGCTCTCGCTGAGGCGCGCTTCTGGCATTTTCAATGCCGAACAGGCCGGCCAGATTTGCCTGATAGGTCAGCAGCTCCCGGTACTCATCTTTCGCCTTGTAGTATTCCGGGTATGCCGCCTTTTTCATCGCCAGCAGCTCGGCGTACTCTGCCCGGAGTGCTTTCAGGGATGGAAGCTGCTTCTTGTGGGAACCGGCGGTTTTGCCGGAAGTGTCAGAGGGCAGCAATTCATCAAATGCCCGCTTGGACGCTTTGCAGAGCCTGATTGCATCCTCGTATTCCTCGTAGTACGCTTTGGAATAACCGGACACCCGATAGCCGACATAGATATCCCTGGTTTTGAGATAATTGGTGATGTGCTTCTGGAGCATCGCAATCTCGTTCAGCCGCTTTTCGGCAGAAGTGATCTGCGCGGACAACGCATCTCTGCGCTGCTTTACGGCTTCCACCGATTCGGTAAATGCGTCGAAATCATCTGCGCTGGTGAACCCGTGCTGCTGATAATACAGAAGCGCCCTGGCCTGCTGTTTGGTAATCTGATTCTGGATAGACAGATCGTAGTAACGACCGCGCCCCTGATTCTGTTTTGCTTCCAACGAACTGACAAGCTGGGCTTTCTGTTCTGCCAGCGGACTGCGGTGTTTTCTCGGATTATGGATGCGCCTGCCTGCCAGCACTTCCCGGATGGCATCCTCCCGATATTCCTCCGGAAGGGAGCGCATACGAATATTGCGCTTTTGGCGCGGATGGCTGAAGGTGATGTTTTTTCCGCGGGTAACGGTGTAACCGGCCTGCTCCATGAGCGAATAAAAGCCCTCAAGGTCATGCGGCTTTTTTGCCAGCGCCGCATCCATATCCAGACAGAGGCGGTCGCGGTTTGAGAGCTTTTCAATATCGCCCTGCCAGCGGTTGTAGCTTATGCCGTGAGGCTTCGGATTTTCAATAACGGACAACCTGTGCTGCACACAGATCAGGTCGCTCAGCTTCCGGACTGCCATGGTGCTGCCCCAGAAGTTTCGGAATTTCCGGGTGCAGTCAAGGCTTGTGGAGTTCCAGTAAATGTGGTTATGGATATGCTGCTTATCCGTATGGGTGCAGACGATGAAGGCGTGATTGCCTTTTAAGAAGCGCTCGGCAAATTCGTAGCCGATGCGGTTCGCCTCCTCCGGCGTAATCTCACCGGGACGAAAGGACTGGCGCACCTGATAGGCGATCACATCGCTGTCCTGTCTGCGGCCGGTCAGCTGAAAATACTCCCGTTTGGAAAGTGCAAATTCTGCGTCTACTGTATCCGGGTCGCAGGCATAGGCGCTGATCAGCTGGCCCTCCTGGGTCTTGTCGGGATTTTTGCCGTAGTCCAATCTGTCGGACAGGCACTGCCGGATGGTTTTTCCTTTGTTCTGATGCATGGGGATAATGCGCGTTGTTGCCATATCGGTTCACCACCTTTTTGCAAAAAAGAAAGGCTCCTGCCGGCAAAAGCAGAAGCCCTCATCAATGTAGTTACCTTGCGCCAAGTTGGCGCAAAGTTTCGTTATCCGTACACGCTGTCCTGAATCCAGTAGCGGAATTTCTGCACCTGTCCCAGAAGCATGATGGAAAACATCGGCAATCCGAAGGGGGTAAAGAGAAACGCCGCAATCAGTCCGCAGATGCCCTGGGCGGTCTTCCCGTCAAAAAGGATGCAGAGTGCGCCCAGCCCCACGGCAATGGCGATGAAATTCATAACAACAGCGGATATCTGCACCAGTTTCGACGCCAGCCATACGAAAACGGACAAAACGGCAATCATCGGTGCGCAGAGAATTTTCAGCAGTATTTTCATTGTCAGAGCCTCCTTTTCTTCTTTTCTGATTCTATTGTAATTCCGAAATTCAAAACGCTCAAGGATGCGGAGCCGGATAACAAAAAATGCGGGCAGCAAAGCGCGCGGCTCTGCTGCCCTTGGGGTGTATTGTCCTTATTTCAAGGCGGACAGTTTGGTGAGAATATCATTCAGACGGGCAGTGGTTTCTTTCTGAAACCCCAGTATTTCCTCCAGATCGGTATCGTAGATGCGCCCGGTATCATGCAGATGTCTGGCAATCTGATTGATGTTGGCGTTTGCGCGCCTGAGCAGATGCAGCATCTCCTGAATCTCCGGCATATCCAGTCGGATGACCATGCCGTCAATGGCCATCTTCCGCAGGAAAGCGCTGAGGTTCATACTGCCCGACAGCGCCATATTCTTTTGAATCAGGTCATACTCCTCCTGCGTTGCCCAGAAGTGCATACTGATGTCTCTGGTATCTGCCATCATCAGAGCTCCTGCGCTTTTTCTCTTCCGGGTTTCGGCGCGGCATCCGGCAGGGGCTTCTGGAGCTTTTCCAGAACGGACGGCTTCTTCTCTCTGGGGGCTTTCTCCAGTTCCTTTCGGAAATGGGTAATGAACAGATCCGTCAGTCCGGTGTGCGGTCTGTCCACCACGAAATAGCAGTTGCGGTCTCCGCCCCAGGAATCGGGGTTCGGCACGACCGGCACGGTCTGCGCCCACTCCCGGTTGGCACGGCTGATGCGTCCGTCCCAATCCTTATACTGCACGGTATTGGCCAGCACATACTGGATTCTCTCCATGCTGAATTCCGCACTGACTGCATCAAACACCGCCTGAGAATTCAGACGGTTGTTGCCGTAATTCTCGGAAATGGCTTCCTCAATGGCCTCCTTGCAGGCAATGTTGGCCTGATAGGATTCTCTGTACAGCGGCAGTTCATCATGCTCGCGGGCATAGGCTGCATCATGCCGGTATAACGGCGTATCCGTTGCGATTTTCTTTTCCATATTCAGCGAACCTCCTTCTCGGTTTCATTCTGTTTGGGATGACTGTCCCGCTGCGGCAGCGGGGCATGGAGTTTGGTCAGCACAGACGGCCTTTCGGATTTTGCTCTGACAGCAGGGCGCACCTCCGGCTCGCTGTCTGCAATCTCGGCCATTGCCTCCATCGGCGTCCTGTCATCGATATTCAGCTCAATATTCAGCTGCGCCAGACGGGCAGATTTTTCCTTCAGCTCCTGCTCCTGCGGAAAGGGCTTGCCCAGCTCCGCTTTGGCGGTTTCCATCTGCGCATAAAGGGAATCCAGCTTTTCCTGCACACGGGCAAGGCGCGTCTCCATGCCGGCGAGGGCATTATCGATGCGGATGAGATTGCCCCTGGGGTCTTTGCCCAGCTCCACGCGATGGGACATTTTCCCCTTGAGGGTCAGCACATACTGCTTTCCGAAATCCTCCAGCGTCAGAGACATCTGAAAGCCGCGGTAGCTGCCGATGGGCACCGGTTCCAGCCCCTTGACTTCCTTCATGGCATCAACCAAAGCTGCACCGGCGTTTTCCTTATCGGTCAGAACATCGCCCCGCACCGTCATGCCGGCAAAGCCGTCCTGCGGATGGGGATGTTCCGCCAGCGTCTGCATATCTGCCTGAAATCCTGCGATGAATCCCTTGTTCTGTTCAATCTGTTCCGGGAAGTGACGGAGAAGGTTGTCCTCCAACCGGTACTGCTGACTCTGATGGTTGGCCTTCATCAGCTTCAGCCGTGCCACATCCACATCCAGATCCATCTTCTCCTTGATGCGCTCGTCACCGGCACAGAGCGCCTTGATCTCCGCATAGGACAGCGCGGTTTCATCAATGTCCTCACAGCTTCTCACAGGGCTTTTGCTTGTCATAATCTGCGAAATAAACTTCTGCTTGTTTTCAAGCGTCTGCCAGAGATAAGCGTCAAAGGTGGCCTCCGTCACATAGCGGAAGATGTGGACTTGCTTGTTCCTGTTTCCCTGACGGATGATTCGTCCGGAGCGCTGTTCCAGGTCGCCCGGCCGCCACGGCGCATCCAGATCATGAAGCGCCACAAGCCGGTCCTGCACGTTCATGCCGGCCCCCATTTTGAAGGTGCTGCCCATCAGCACACGCACCTGACCGGAACGGACTTTGGCAAACAGTTCTTTCTTCCGTGCCTCGGTATTGGCCTCATGGATAAAGGAGATCTGTTCTCGCGGAATGCCTCTTGCCACCAGTTTCTCCCGGATGTCATCGTAGACGGTGAACTCCGGTTCCGGAGGGTCGTCCTTAACAGCACCTGCGACAGCATGAAGCTCCGGATCATCCAGATTACCGCCGACCGCCTTGGCTGCTTTCGCCGCTGGAGCACCGGTTTTGGGTGTGCTCAAGTCGCAAAACACCAACTGGGTCAGTTTGTCCGCCTGACCCTCGTCCCAGATGCGGTAGATGTTATCCACACACATATTGACCTTGCTAGACGGGTCATCCGGCAGATCAGGATTGATGATGCGCTGGTCGAGTCCCAGCTTTCTGCCGTCCGTGGTGATGCGGAGCATATTGTCCACGCTGGCGTCCACCGCACCGGCATGGACTTTGGCAGCGCGCTCTGATAACTCCTGCACCATCGCCTGCTGAATCTCTGTCGGCTGTGCCACCACATTGTGATAGACAGCTTCCGGCACGGGAAGGTGGAGCTGGTCGGATGTCTTGATGTCGGCCACTTCCTTGAACAGGGTCATCAGCTCCGGCAGATTGAAGAACTTGGCAAAGCGCGTTCTGGCACGGTAGCCGGTGCCCTCCGGAGCCAGCTCAATCGCCGTTGTGGTCTCACCGAAGGTGGAAGCCCAGCAGTCAAAATGCGCCAGTCCTTTTTTCTGAAGCGTGTCATGCTGGAGATAGCGCATCATGGTGTAAAGCTCAGTCATGGAGTTACTGACGGGCGTACCCGTTGCGAACACCACGCCTTTGCCACCGGTCAGCTCATCGATGTAGCGGCATTTCAGCAGCATATCGGAGGATTTCTGTGCATCCGTAGTTGAAAGTCCGGCCACATTGCGCATCTTTGTATAAAGAAACAGGTTCTTGAAGGCGTGTGCCTCGTCCACATAGAGCCGGTCAACGCCCAGTTCCTCAAAGGTAACAACATCATCCTTTCTTCCGGATTCCAGCAGCTTTTTCAGCTTGGTTTCCAGTCCTTTCTTCGTGCGCTCCATGGATTTGATGGTAAAGCGCTCCGCACGGCTGCTCTTCAGTTCCTCAATGCCCTCGGTGACTTCCTCAATCTGTTCCCGCAGCAGCCGTTCCTGCCGTTCCATGGAAACGGGAATCCGCTCAAACTGACTGTGCCCGATGATAATGGCATCATAGTCGCCGGTGGCGATGCGGGCGCAGAACTTTTTACGGTTTTTCGGTTCAAAGTCTTTTTTCGTTGCCGCCAGAATGTTGGCAGACGGGTACAGCCTCAGAAACTCCGAAGCCCACTGCTCGGTCAGATGATTCGGAACCACAAACATCGGCTTGTGGCAAAGCCCCAGACGTTTGCTCTCCATGGCGGCAGCGACCATCTCGAAGGTCTTGCCTGCGCCAACCTCGTGCGCCAATAACGTATTTCCCCCGTAGAGAATGTGTGCGACGGCATTCAGCTGATGTTCCCGTAAGTGAATCTCCGGGTTCATGCCGCTGAAAGTGATATGGGAGCCATCATATTCGCGCGACCGGTTGGAATTGAACAGCTCATTGTAGCGTGTCACAAGCTCCTGCCGTCTGTCCGGGTCTTTCCAGATCCACTCGGAAAAGGCGTCCTTGATGGCCTGCTGTTTCTGCTGGGCAAGGGTTGTTTCTTTGGAATTGAGAACCCGGCGTTCCTTGCCGTCCGGGTCGGTCACAGTATCATAGATGCGCACATCGCGCAGGTTCAGCGTGTCCTCCAGAATCCGGTAGGCGTTGGCGCGCTCCGTGCCATAGGTCATATAGGCGTTTACGTCGTTGTAGGACGGCTGGGATTTTCCGCTGATGCTCCACTCCGCAGTGAACGGTGAGAAATGCACCTGGATACTCCGGCGCAGGTAATACGGCGGCTCAAAGGTTTCCTCCATAAACTGCTGGATGTATTTCTGGTCAATCCAGGTTGCTCCCAGGCGCACCTCAATTTCAGAAGCGTCCAGATCCTTCGGCTGGGAAGAACGGAGTGCCTCCACATTGGGCAGATAGGCCGGATCGGCAGATGCTGCCTGTTCCGCTTCCCGCAGTTTCTGGCGCACATTGCCGGAAAGATACTCATCGGCAGTCTGCCACTCGCTTTTCACCGGGTCCCGGAAGATAACGCCTTGCAGGCCGTCAATCAGCGATGACTCGTCCATGCCGGTCAGCTGCTGCATATACTCAAGATCCACGCAGGCTTTTTCGGAGATGGACAGCGCCAGCGCTTCGGACGGGGTATCCACGGAAGTCACAACTTCATGGGGTTTGATGGTGCGCTTGGTAAAGATGTCCGCCTTGCGCTTCAGCTGCTTTTCCTCGTCCAGTTCCTCCAGCGTATACAGCAGGTAGTAGGAGCTGTCGTCCTGAAATGCCAGCGCATTGGCGCGGCTGTTGATGAGACCGTATTTTTCGGTAAAGTTGTCGTAGAGCGTATTCAGCTCTGCCTGTGCCTGCCGGATTGCGCTGTCCGGGGTCATGGCGTCCATCTGAAGATCGATCAGGTGGTGGAGGCAGTCGCGCAGTCCCACAAGTCCCTTAACGCGCTCTGAAGCGGTCGCATTCAGCGCCGGCCGGCTCATCAGGCTGTTCTGCCGGTAGTAGATCTCTCCGTCCACGACGGTATAGCTGTAGTTTTTGACATTCGGGTCTGCGGGAATGCTGTCCGAAAGCGCCTCGTCATCGCCGAGTTCCGGCAGCTCTGCCGCCTGATAGGTGCCGCGGATGTACTTCACCGCATCGTGAAGCTGGTCAGCAAGCTCCAGCCCTTCGATGGGTTCTACGGTGAAATCCTGCCTGCCGTACTGGGTGCTCTCGGAGGTCTGCCGTCCCAGAATCATCTCCGGATGCTCCACAAAGTAGCTGTTGATGGCAAAGCCGTCCTCATTCCGCCCCAGATGTACCCAGTCCGGTTCAATCTCGATGGGGCAGTCCCGCTTCTGCAGGAAGATGATATCGGAGACAACATCCGTGCCCGCATTGGCTTTGAAGGCGTTATTGGGCAAACGGATTGCGCCCAGCAGCTCTGCCCGCTGCGCAATGTACCTGCGGACTTCCGGGGACTGCTTGTCCATGGTGTAGCGGCTGGTGACAAAGGCAATCACGCCGCCGGGGCGTACCTGATCGAGCGTCTTGGCAAAGAAATAGTCATGAATAGAAAAACCGAGCCTGTTGTAAGCCCGGTCATTGACCTGATACTGTCCGAACGGCACGTTGCCGATGGCAACGTCATAAAAATCCCGTCTGTCGGTGGTTTCAAATCCTGCCACGGTAATGTCTGCTTTGGGGTAAAGCTGCTTTGCAATCCGTCCGGTGATGCTGTCCAGCTCCACACCGTAAAGCCTGCTGTTCTGCATGGACTCGGGCAGGCAGCCGAAGAAGTTCCCGACGCCCATGCTGGGTTCCAGAATGTTGCCCGATTCAAAGCCCATATTCTCCAGCGCCTCATACATGGCATGAATGACGGTGGGACTGGTGTAGTGGGCGTTCAGCGTGGAGGCTCTTGCGGCCTCGTATTCCTCCGGTGTGAGCAGTTCCTTCAGTTCCGCATATTCCGCACGCCAGTTTTCCTTATCCGGGTCAAAGGCGTCCGCCAGACCGCCCCAGCCCACATACCGGGAGAGCACTTCCTGCTGCTCCGGGATAGCCTGAAGTCCTTCGGCTTCCAGCTGTTTCAGCAGCCGGATGGCGCTGATGTTTGCCTGATACTTGGTCTTGGCACCGCCTGTGCCCAGGTCGGAATCCGTGATGCGGAAGTTCTGCGCGTTCCTATGCGTCTGCGCCCTGTATTCCTCATACATCGCCTGTTCTGCCGCACCGGTGTTGGGAAATGTCTTCCACTCGCCGCCGATCTGTACGGAAACCGGATTTGCATCGATAGCATCATCTGTGCTGACCTCCGGTTCGGGCGGCGTATGCTCCGGCTCTGTGTGCAACCGTTCTGTAACGATGTCATAGGGAAGTCCGGTCTGCTCGCCGGGGTAAACTGCCTCGGTCTCGGAAGTCATCTGCGGCTGTTCAAATGTTTCCTTGCCATTCAGCCTGTCGGCGTATTTCTGCGCCTCCTGCTCTGAACGAAACGTCTGATAGATGCCGCCCACATCATAATACTGGCCGTCCCGTCCCTCCGGCACGGAATTATCCCGGATGATGAACGGCTCTTCAAAAGCATCGGAAGTCAGCTCCACGGTAAAGCGAGGCTGTTCCAGTTCCTCAGGCAGCGCATCCAGCATATCCTGTACTTCCCGATAATGCTGGGAGGAAAAGCTGATGGTCCGTCTGTTGTACCCGGCATTGGCAACCAGGTAGTCAATCCCTGCCGCGTCCAGCTGCGGGCGCATCAGGGCAAGCTCTGCCTCGGTCAGTTCGGCTTCCAGATTCACCTGGGGCACCGTCGTCTTTTCCGGGAAGAGAATCCCGCGCACGGTCTCAACCGGTTCATTGCGGAAAATGGGAAAACCGGTTCCGTTCTGGAATGTAATGTCCCGCAGGGAGGCGCGGCCATCCCTGACCTCATCCACCGCAAAGCGCCTGCCGTCCAGTGTCAGTTCCGCGCCGATCAGGTCGTTATCGTCCTGAAAATGGGGTACAGACTCCATTTCCGCAGGTTCAGTTTTCTCCGGCGAAGCGATACCCGCCTGCATATCCGCCGCATCGTTTTCCTCGGTCTGCGCCTCATATTTGGATTGCTCCACATACTCCCATTCGGCAGCTTCCCGCTGGGCAATTTTCTCTTTTAGTTCGATCAGATAGTTCTCTGCCACCCACTCGGAATCGAAGTCGGCAGTCATACCTTCCTCATCCACATAGAGGCCGTCGTGCAGATCGTCCCAGATGCCGTAGCCATCGTCCGTTTCAATGACAGCGAAGCGTTCATAAGATTCGACCTCACTCTGGGCAGCAATCTGTTCCGCCTGCGCTAGCATCCGGTCGGCCTCGGTAAAGAAGCGTCCGTCATTCACCAGAATCCCCAACTGACGCTGCACTTTCGCCCACGGCAATTCCAGCATTCCATGGTTGGTAACAACGGAAAAGCTATCCGCACCGCCGAACTCATCTTTCAGCCATGCGGCAGCTCCGCGCTCCCTCCCATGCACCTGCATATAGTCGTTGACACGGGCCTTGCTTTCAAAACTGCCGTTCCAGCGGATGAGTGCATCGCTGATTTCATCGGCTGTGACAGGCTCCGGCGCAGCAGTCGGTTCAGAAACAGGCTGCTTAATCGGCTCGGACGCGGATTCTTCTATGACAGGAGGTTCCTCCTGCGCAGGTTCTTCAGGTTCAGAGATTTCCGGTTCATCGTGCATCCGCGCATAGGTATCCTTCTGCTCCTGGGTGAAGTACCTGTCCTTCCGGATGAGGGAGGAGATACGCTCGGCAACCTTCGTCCAGTTCAGCTCTACAGAGGCACATCCGCCTTTGGTCAGCCGGATGCCCTTGGCACTGTGATCTTCGGAGGAATGGTCTGCTCCGGACAGCGCGTGGGAGCGTCCGCCGATGCCGTACTCCTGTTTCAGAAAATCCGCTTTTTCCTTCATGGTGTGGTCTGCGGTAAAATAGGCGTAGATTCTGCCCTTTCCGCCCGCCACAGAGCTGCCGCCGGCAAGGACTTCGCTGATTTCATCCTCGGTGATAAAGCTTTGCGGTTCCGCAAATTCGGCAGGCCCGTCCGGATATCCCCGGCGCTCAGCGGAGATGTCCCTGACTCCCTGCCACAGCTCATCCATCCGGTGATAATGAAAGCGCAGAAGTTCTCTGTTTTCCGCATAGTCATTTAGGAATGTCAGGAATTCGCCGCGAAGCGTATCGACATAAGTGTTGTCCGCCATTTTCTCCGCAAGCGCTGCGGTGGCGTCCGGATAACCGGCAGGAAGATCGTCCATGGAGGAGAAGTAGCCCACCCGGTTTGCTTCCTCACTCAGGTCATGCTTCAGATAGAGCAGGCTCTGCGCCAGCTCGGAACGGACACGCCCACCAGCCTCGGCAAGCTCCACATTGGAAGCAAAGCTGCCTTCTTCCAGCAGTTGGCCGATTCTTTCCGCAGCAGTTTCCCATGTGATGACCTGAGAATCCACGGCATATCTGGCCTCACGGCCTTTGTGCAGATGAATACCGTCACCGTCATACCACGCGGCATAATCGCCGTGTTCGCCCCGGATGCCGTAGCCGCCATGGAATTCCCTTTGCAGCAGCGCCGCGATTTCTTTAATCGGCTTCTGCTTCTGGAACGCATCCGCAATATGCTCTCTGGCATGGCTCGTGTTGCTGCCGAAACGGAGCATATCGTCGATTTCCGACTGAGCAAAAGAAAAAGCGGACAGCACTTCGGTTGTGCGATCCGCTTCATCAATCTGGGATATCTGCTCCTGTTCCGAGAGGAAAAGGTTCAGGGAAAGCTGTTCAAACTCTGTCCCGGCAGGATATCCGTTATTCAGTTCTTCCGGAGAATCCGGTTCCTCAGCTGTTAATTGTACACCAGCTCGTTCAGAATGATCTCCTCGGCCTGCGCCTTCAGCGTATTCATCATGCCCGCCCATTTCATCGGGTCTCTGCGCTTCAGTTCCTCCGTCACGCCGGCCTGCTTCGCCATCTGCGGCATAAGCTCGTCCAGCCTCCGGTGCGCCGTCCCGTCGATCTCCCGAAGGTGCGGATACAGCTGCTCCGACAGCACCAGACGGTTCCAGAGAATCGGGCGATGCTCCTTCAGATACTGTTTCCGCATCTGCCCGTACTTCCCGATGGGTGTCTCCTCCTGTTCGCTCAGTCTGATGTCCGGGATCAGATAATCCCCGTTCTGCGTGTACGTCATTTCCATATTCTGCGCTCCTTTCCGTCAGTTTCTGACGTTCATAGTTTCGGATGGTCGCCCCGATTTCCCGCAGCACCTGCTGATTGATGCCGCTGACCGCCGTTCCCAGCGCGCCCGCCGTTTCCGGGGTGTTGAAATCGAAAACGCTCATAAAATCTTCGTGTTCAAAGTAGTTTTCCGGCTCCAGACCGCAGCGCAGCATCAGGGAATAGCTGATGCTGACCTCGGCGGCATTCCGGAAGGCCACTCCGACATTGAATTCATCATACTCTTCCAGAAAAGAATCCTCAAGGATGCCGAGAATGTCCCTGCGGTTGTCCTCCCAGTATTCCCGCGCCAGCTGCGAGGCCACAATCTCCAGCTGATCGGCAAGGCTTTCGCCTGCCGGCACACCGTAGTTTTTCTCCAGCATGGAGGACACGACCGGAATATGTTCCTCCTGCAGTTCCCACAGGTTCAGGCTTCTGGAATTGGGCCGGGTTCCGGTGTCCGAAACATCAAACACATAGCGCAGTCTCTCGCGGTCGCCGCTGGTATCGATGAGCGCAATGCCCTTGGAACCGCGCCGCACATACCGGCGCATCGTATTGTTCCAGACGTCGAACTCCGCACAGGCGGTGGCGTCCGGGCGCTGGGCATGGATCATGACCTGTTCGTGATACGGGTATTTGTACAGCCTCGACGCGGTGGCGAGGAAGGACTGCCAGCGCTCCAGGCTTCCGGTCAACTGCCGCTGCGCCTCTTCCGACATTCTTCGGTACTCCTGCAATTTACTTACCATAGATCACGTCTCCTTTCAAAAGAAAAGAGCGCCCGTATCACACGAACGCTTTCTTCCTCCACATATTTTGATTTAGAACTATCCTGTTTCAGATTTCTGCGGTTTCCCGCAAAAATCTGAAATAGGAATCAAGCCGTATTCCGAAATCGGGTGCGTCTGCACCTTTTTTCGGAATAGAATCAGATATCGAAATCAGGGTAGAGCTCCAGCTGCCCGAACTCCTCATCGGTCATTGTTCCCAGTTTTGCAAGCGTCCCCTCGGTCAGCGACAACAGCTGTACCTCATCGCGCTCCAGGTACTTCTTCATTTCCGTGAGTTTCTGCATCAGGTCGGTACGGCTGCTGCCGGCGCTGTAGATGCACATCAGATTCATCTCGTCATTGGTGAAATTCGTCATATCAGATCCCTTTCTGCGCTTTTTGTCTGCGCGGTCTTTTCGCTTCTGGACGGCGCGGGTGCATGGAGCATGGCCAGAACGGAAGGCTTTTTGCCCGATTCAGAAACCTGCTTATCTTCCTGAACGACCTGTCTGGCCGCTTCAAACAGTGCCGAAAGATCGGGAGCCTTTGGCTTGACCTCCGGCTGTTCCTTTGGGCCGTTGTTGATGATGCCGTCGATCATTCCATAATCATCTTCCATGGACATCTCCGCATTTTTCAGGTAATTGTCCGGAAGAAACGCCGGAAGCTGAGCAAAGCCCACGCTGTCCACATAGTGAGAGCTTACCGCACCCTGCTGCCTTAAGACAACAATGTCGCTGACGGACAGGCTGTGGCCGGTATAATCCTGCGGGTGGGCGGTGTTGAATTTCATGTACAGATCATCCAGACGGGCTTCTGTACTGCCGTCAGACGGGAGCGCCCCAGAATAGACTGCCTCGTAATGGTCAAATGCAGGCTCAAGCCCATGTTCCCGGAGATAATGAGAATTCATAAAGCGAAGCTCTGCCAGTTCCGGATCTCTGCGGAGCTGATAAATGCAGTAACTGTCTGCCGGATTCTGTTGGAAGGCTTTCTGCCATCTGTTTTCCGTGATGACGGGAAACTGCTCCTTTACCGCCTCCCAGTCTGCGCGGTCAATGCCGAAGATGCCGTCGTGGTTCAGAATCTCTGTCTGTTCAAAAGCCATTGCCTCGGTATTGTCCCCATAAAGAAGATATACCGGCACATCGCGTTCAAACAGCTCCATGGCGCGCTCTTTTGTCAGCGGGAGCATCGCATCATCCGTATAGCCGTAGGCATTCCGCGCCTCCACGGAAATCGCCGGGTCAGGCGGAATATCCGTTTCCGGCTCCGGGTTCTCCTGCACAGGCGGCTCGATGGCAATCGCTGCATCCTGCGCAGCCTGCAACTCATCCAGTATTCCGATATCCGCAACCTGAAGCGGGGCGTTCTGCCCGATTCCGTGGGAGTTGCAGATTTCCAGCGCCGATTCAGCCAGCGTGCTGATCTCCATATCCAGCTGACCGCCGTCGATTTCCTTCATGGATGCCTTATCGTAAATCGTGTAATCCACACCGGTGTCCGTGCGCTGAACGTGAAGATACCGCTCATCCACGACATAAAGGCGCTCCATCGCCATGGCAGGTTCAGCAGCAATCAGCTCCGCCTCGCGCTCTTTCAGGATTTCCGCATAGTGGCGGTCAATATCGTTGATAAGGCCGTCTGCGGTTTTGCTGATTACCTCCAGACTTTCCCGCAGCTCCGGCAGGGTTTTATCCTTTGACCAGGACGCGATATAGCCAAAGCTGTTGTCGCCGGTAGCGATGCCGTAATAAGCGCACACCGCATAGGAGATGCTTTCTGCCTGCACTTCTTCGGTACTGCGGGAAAGTTCCGGTGTTTTCTCCTCAGTATCTTTGGCTCGATTGTGAAGCAGCGCGTGCGCCATCTCATGTATGACCGCAGATACCGTCTGCACCTCGCTCATGCCTTCGCGGATGGCGATGTCCTGATGCTCCAGATCAAAGTAACCGTCCATACCGCCGCCCATCACCTCAACGGAAATGGGAACCGGAGAGGAGCGGCGCAGCGCCTCCATGAACACATCGTAATTCGCCACATTGCCCGACAGATCATGAGCCAGCTGGGGCAAAGGCTTGCCCTCGGTCTGTGAAACGTCGAACACCGTCACCGGCTTGTACATGGGAATCTGGATGGTCTTTTCCTCCGTAATGATTTTCCCGTCCGCATCCAGCATGGGAAGCTGCGTATCCGGGTCGAGCTTTTCCTGCTCGATTTTCTTCTTGAAAGGAGTCGGAGCAATGATTTTTATGCCGTGTTCTCCCTTGATGACATTTCTGCCGAACTGATTCTTCCATTTGTTGAAGCCCGCCACCAGCGTGGCGTCCGGCTTCTGCATGTGGATCAGCACCTGATTGTTTACGCTGTAATGGTGAAACCGGCTCATGGTCTGAAGATACTGCGCATAGCTCTCCGACTGGAACAGCTCCTTGATACCGTCCTCAATACTCGCCGTGATCTCCTTCAGCCTGTCCCGGCTGCTCTGTTTTTCTGCCATATACCATCCTTTCCGGGAAACAGGGCGCAGAGCCGAAGCCCCGCGCCCATCTCCCTGCATTATTCATCCGAATTGCTGCCTTTGCTTCTGTCCGGCGGGACAGTGCCGGCCTCCTTTGCGCGTCTGCTTGCCGCCTCGCGCCGCGCTCTGGAAAACGGCTCGCGGACGGAAACACAGCTTTTCGGCACAATATAGCTTTTCGCACCGGCAGAGGAGCGCTTTTTCTCCTCATACACTTCTTCCGGACATTTTCTGCAAAGGGCGTCCAGCTTTTTAATCAGCCTCCTGTCATAGGTGTAGACGCTGGCGGTATCGTCTGCATCGGAAAACAGGATAATTGTTTCGCGTTCTGCGGGGCTCAGCTTCATGCGCCGGTTTTCTCCCTGTCAAACTCCAGAGCATAGCTGGATTTCTGCCCGTCGTCCGTCAGTACGAGGTAGGCGGAATAGCTTTTTCCGGTCTTTTCGGAGTACATGCCGCTGACAAATGTTCTGCCGTCCTTCAGAAGCGCCTCCGCCATCTTTTTTGTCAGAATGATGTGCTTTGCGGACAGGTAGCGGTTGTCCTTCCAGAGCCCGAAGCGGCAGTCGCGGCGCTCACAGAAAAAGCCGGTCTTGCTCTCTGTAACCGGACCGCCGCAGCGGGGGCATTTTCCGACCACCGGTCGTCCGGACGGAAACAGCACCTCCGCACCGCTCACAGGCTCGTAATCGCACACCAATTCGGAAACCATGCGGCTGATCTGCGCCATAAACGCCTCCGAAGAGAGCTCGCCGCGCTCGATCTCCTTCAGCATGTTCTCCCATTCCGCAGTCAGAAGCGGAGACTGGAGCTGTTCCGGAAGCACCGTAATCAGGGAGATACCGATGTCCTGAGGAACCAGGCTGACCGCCTTTTTGTTCTTCTTTCTCTCCACAAAGCCGGAGGAAACCAGTTTTTCCAGAATCCCGGCGCGGGTGGCGGGTGTGCCCAGCCCCTTGCGCTCGGCATCATCCGGCATCTCTTTCGCCCCGGCAGTCTCCATAGCAGAAAGCAGCGTATCCTCGGTGTATCGGGCAGGCGGTTTTGTCTTTCCTTCTTCCAGCGAAACGGCAAAACTGTCAATGGACTGTCCTTCCGTCATCGGAGGGAGCACCTTTTCCTTCTGTTCGCCTGCCGCATAGCTTTTCCAGCCGGCGGTCAGCACGGTTTTACCCTTTGCGGTGAATACCTGTCCGCCGCATTCGATAGTTGCCACTGTTTCCAGATAGGAGTACGGCGCACTGACCGCCATCAGCACCTGACGGGCAACCAGCTTCAGCACCTCGCGCTCTCCGGCTGTCAGAGCAGACAGTTCAGTTTCTCCGGCAGCCATCGTGGGAATGACGGCATGGTGATCGGAAACCTTACGGCTGTCGCAGACCTGTTTTGAAAACACATCTCCGACCGATACGCCGAGAATCCCGGAGGCGCAGGCAGCGGCGGCCGGAACCCCGCTTTCCATATCGTCCGTCAGGTAGCGGCTGTCGGTTCGCGGATAGGTACAGAGCTTTTTCTCATACAGGGACTGAAGGTAGTCCAGCGTCTGCTGGGCGGTGAAGCCCAGGATGCGGTTGGCATCTCGCTGGAGCGTTGTCAGGTCATAGAGTGCTGGGGCTTTTTCAGATTTTTCTTTCTGCTCCACGCTGCGGATCACCGCCGGCGCGCCTGCACAGGCGGATTTCAGGCTTTCCGCATCCGGCTTGCTTTTCAGCTTTTCACTGACCGCCGCAAAATCCCCGTTATCCAGCTTCACCGTATAAAAGGGCTCCGGCTGGAACGCCTTGATTTCCGCTTCCCGCTGTACCAGCAGCGCCAGTGTAGGCGACACCACGCGTCCGACATTCAGCGTGCGGTGATACAGCACCGAGAAAAGCCGGGTGGCGTTGATGCCTACCAGCCAGTCCGCCTTGCTTCTGCAAAGAGCGGCATCATAGAGATGGTCGTACTCACTGCCGTCGCGCAGGTTTTCAAAGCCCTCGCGGATTGCAGCATCCTCCATGGAAGAAATCCAGAGGCGCTTCACGGGTTTCACGCAGCCTGCCAGAAGATAGACGGTGCGGAAAATCAGTTCGCCCTCGCGTCCCGCATCGCAGGCATTGATGATTTCCGTCACATCCGAACGGCGCATCAGCTCCGTCAGCAGATCCAGCTGCTTTTTCTTATCGCGCCCGACGCTGTACTGCCAGCTTTCGGGAATGATGGGGAGCTGTTCACGGCTCCATCTGGCATATGCCTCGTCATACACCTCGGCGGAAGCCAGTTCCGCCAGATGGCCGAAGCACCAGGAAATGAGGAAATTTTCTCCCTCAAAATAACCGTCCCGGCGCTTGTCAGCGCCAAGGACGGCAGAAATGGATTTTGCCACAGAGGGCTTTTCGGTAATCACAAGCTTCATATCGTTATCCTCTCTTTCTCTGATTGGTGCAGATGCGGTCTGCGCCATTACACTTCATCTGTTTCCTCCGGCTGGTCGTCCTCGATAACATATTCTTCCTCATCATCTTCGTCATCATCGCCGAAGTCGTAGTCATCCAGATCATCGGGACCCTTGGTATCGGGCTTCTGCTTTCTGAACTTGAACCAGTACACAGCGCCGCCCGCACCCAGACCGGCAATCAGCAGCAGAAGAAGCAGCGGTGCGGAGCTGCTCTTTTCAGGCTCCGGTTCTTCCGGCTCCTCCGGAACGACGGTGGATTCCGGTTCCTCCTTTACTGTCCCGGTGCATTCCGTCAGGTTGGTCTTGCAGACCGGGCAGTTCAGGTCCACATCGCCGGCTTCACAGCGGTCGGTACATGTGCATTTGACCGTGACCTCGCCGTCCTGCATCAGCGCCATCAGGTCAGCCTCGTCCACCAGATTCAGAAAATAGACGTTTTCACCGTTCTTATCCCGATCGATGACGATGTAAAAGGTGTTATCATTCTTGGACTGCACCGTGATGAACTGCTTTCCGTCCGAAGCCTGGTACACGTCATCCACAAGCTCCAGGTTGCCGTCAGGCGTCAGCGGGGCTCCGGAACTCTCTGTACCGGTCGAACCGGTATCGGCATTATCCCCGGTAACAGCCGTACCCTCGCTGACTTTCAGATAGCCGCCGTATACATAGCCCTCCTTTTCGGGCACGATGACTTTGTACCATCCGTTTTCCTCACCGATCACCGTCACGGTATCGTCGCAGGGAAGCTGACCGATGATGTTGTAGCTGGTGCTTGCTCCGTCGCGCAGATTCAGCCTGCCGCCGTTGGTCGTCACCGTTCCGATTTTTTCCGTCTGAACGGCAGTCTGACTGCCGGAGGACTGCTGTTCAGCAGCCTCCGCAGAATCACCTGCATAGGCAAAGGCGGGAGCCGCCAGCGCCGTCATCATGGCAAGCGCTGCCGCCAATGCGGTCAGCCCCCTGCGAAGCATCCTTTTAGTTCTCATGTTCATATCCCTCCGTTTCTTCGTATTCATCGGTTCCGGGCAAATCCGCAGCCTTGCCGCACAGAAGCGCGGCAAGCTGCTCCGGCGTCATGCCGATCTCGCGCACCATGCCGATGATATCGTTGTTCTCCAGCTTCGTAATCTGCTCGGAGAGCTTGCGGTTGCGGTTCTGAAGGTCGGAAATCTTTTCGGTATTCCTGCTTCTTTCCGCTTTCAGCTTTTCAATTTTCGGGTTCATACTGCTCCTTTCTTACGGGCTGGGCAGCCTTCCGAATTGCAGGAAGTGCTGCTGCCAGTAGTTCGTATCGATGCTCGTGTACTGGATGGGGTCGCCGCAGTGGATCATCATGTTGTTGCCCACATAAATGCCGACGTGCGACGCGCCGGAAGTGTCATAGGTTTTCTCAAAGAAAATCAGGTCGCCCGGTTTGGCGTTGGCCGGGGAAACATAAGAACAGATATTCCGCAGTCCTTCGGCGCCAAGCCGCCCCACACTCCAGCCCACACCGCAGTGATTGATGACCCAGCTGACAAATCCGGAACAGTCAAAACTGGTGCTGGGCGAGCTGCCGCCCCAGACATACGGATAGCCCAGGTACTTTTCCGCTTCCTGAATCATGGCCGCAAACTGTTCATCCTCCAGCGCGTCTGCCGGGATTTCGTACTGGTACTGGTCGCCGTAATAACGGTCAACGTAGGAAGAACCGGCAAACAGATCGGGCCGGTTGCCCAGCGTGGACATATAGGAGGCATATAGGGACAGATGATCCTGATCCATCAGGTAGACCGGCAGATGGGACAGATTGAAGTTTTCCAGCGTCACCGTACAGATGTAATAATCGTAGGGAACCTGCACTTCATATTCGTATTCCTCGATGCTGGTCGCACCGGTATCCGGGTCTGTAACCGTGTAATAGCCGGTGCGGGTTTCCGTCCTGTAGCGGGTCTCAACCTGCACATCCTCCGTCAGCGTATACTGGCGGTCGAAGATGGTCTGGAGCAGGCCGCCTACCTCGTCAATCGTCCATTCTCCCTCCCGGAGCGCCGTCAGCATGGAAATCAGCACATAGGGGTCATGTTCGATCTCATCTAGGTCAAAATGGTATTCGTCGTAATCATGGGTACTTTCGTAATTGTCCAGATACTCCTGAAGCTCTGCCTCAAGCGCCAGATACTGTGCCTCCGCCGCCAGCATATCTGCATCAGCGCTGGGATAGGTGGTCAGCACGCCGGAGGATGTGAGCGAACTCATCATCACGGAACAGCTGGACATCACAGCGGAAACAAACAGGAACATCATTCCGATGACGCCGAGAATCACAAAGCCCTTTTTGTGCCGGGCGACAAACTGAACGACTTTGGAGGTTTCCTCACCGGTTTTCTTCACGGCTTTGGCCGCAGCCTCGGACGCCTTTACCGTGTTGTCCGCAGCCTTTCCGGCCTTGGCCTCGGCATAGGCTTTCTTGATGGCGCGCTTCTGCTGAAACCGGGAGACCGGGCTTGCGCCCCATTCCGGATTCTGGAGTTCTGCTTCCTTGTACAGCGCCCTGAGATTGGCCCGGTCGGCGGCGCGCTCCGCTTTCAGCGCTCTGGCATAGGGTTTATCCTGCAATGCGCGGTGGGCGGTATCTAATGTCCGGATGCCGCCCTCGGCGCTGCTGATGACTTCATGGGAGACTGATGTGGAAACGCTGCCGTCTGCGTCCTCATGCAGTTCCCGGTGGGATACTGCCGAAACCGCATTGAGCGGAGTAGCCGCTACGGCATGAGTGATTTTGGACGGGCGCTTTTTCTCGGTTTCCTCAAAAACAAGGCGCGTCACGACCTGATTTTCTTTCGGGTCATAGACGCGCTGTTTCTGAACGATCTTCTTTTTGGGGATTTTCGACTCGGCTTTTGTGAGCTTTTTCTGCGCTTTCTCCGCCTTTTTAATGGGCTTCTGAAGCTCCGGCGTTTCCAGCTCCTCCTCTGTAAACAGAAGGCGGGGCGAGCGTTTTGCCATGTGCATCACCTCGATTCGTATGGTTATTGTGTTGTTCAGCCGATGATTTCCGCGCATTCGGCCAGAAATACCTGTTTGCCCTTGGGCGTAACCAGCATCTGCGTGCCGCGATGCCCGTTGGGTGCGATAAATTCGCGGACAACGAACAGGCCGTTGCGGTACGGAAGCGCGTGAGGATGCATGATGCCCTTGCCGTCATAGTAGGCATATTTCTTTCTGACGAGATAGGCCGTGAACATGCTTTGGCTCACCCCCAGCTCCTTGGCGGTGAGCCGGATACCGGTGCAGTCGGGGCAGTCTACCAGCGCATCGAAATACGCCGCCTTGGGAAGCGCCACGGTCAGCTGCGCCTCGGCCTGTTTCAGCTGACCGGCTAGCTTTTTGTTGAGGTTCCGTTCCTCCGACAGCGCCCGCACGACCTGCGCTGCCACATCGGCATTGCCTGCCGCCTGTTCCAGCAGCGCATCGGTCATATAGGCTCCGTGCCTACGGATAGAAGGGAGCACTTCACCCGTCACCCAGTGCTTGAAGCGTTTGGCGCTTTCCAGCTTGCTGGAGAGAATCAGGCTGTAAAGCCCGGATTCATTGATAAGAATGGTCTCTTTCCGTTGATTTCCGTCAAAGACCATTCCTTTTGTCCGATCTTCCGGTTCTACATGACGGTTAATATCTCGACTACCGTTTTGGTATCCGAGGTTGTCCGCCACATCTTTTCCAACGAACCAGGGAACTCCGTCCTCCGTGACAAAGGTACGGACACGCCCGAACTCCTCATTCTGAAATATCTGCATCCTGTTTTCCATATCTTTTCGTCCTTTCTTATCCAGCCTGCTCCTGCGGCTTGGTGGTGATGATCCGGTACAGCTCCGTATCCTTCGGGAAGTGATCTACAAACGGAAGAATCGTGCTGCCGTAAAAAAGAAGCCCTTCGCCTTCACCGCTGTGGGTGACATACGAGAGCTGATGGGGAGAAATATTCAGCTGCTTGGCAAGAATCTGCCGGTCGCCGGACGCCTGGTTCAGCATGAACACATAGTCGGAGTTTTCAAAGATGTTCTCCACCTCGCGGGAGGAAAGCAGGTCTTTGACGTTCTGTGTGATGCCGGTAGGAATGCCGCCCCATTTACGGAAGCGCTTCCAGATTTCCACTGTGTACGCCGCCGTCTGTTCCTCACGGAGAAGCAGGTGCATCTCATCAATGTAATAACGGGTGGACTTGTGCGCCTCGCGGTTGATGGTCACGCGGTTCCACACCGCGTCCTGCACGATCAACATACCGATTTTCTTCAGCTGCTTGCCCAGTTCCTTGATATCGAAGGACACGATGCGGTTTTCGATATTGATGCTGGTGCGGTGGTTGAACACGTTCAGCGAACCGGTGACATAGATTTCAAGCGCTGTTGCGATGTACTGCGCCTCCTTTTCCTCCTGCGTCAGCAGCGCATTGTACAGATCCTCCAGGATCGGCATGTTTTCCGGCACGGGGTCGGCCAGATAATCCCGGTAAACCATGCGGACACAGCGGTCGATGATGGTCTTTTCCACCGGCTGCAAGCCCTCCTTGCCGCCTACGATCAGCTCGCACAGGGAGAGGATGAAGTCGGATTTCAGCGATAACGGATTCTCATCGTCACTGTAGTTCAGGTTCAAGTCCATGGGGTTGATGTAGTCGTTGGAAGTGGGCGAGATTTTGATGACCTGACCGCCCAGGCGCTCCACCAGCGTGCCGTACTCCGATTCCGGGTCGCAGATGATGATGTCGTCGTCGGTCACGAAGAATACATTGGCGATCTCACGCTTGGCGGCAAAGGATTTGCCGGAGCCGGGCGTACCGAGAATCAGACCGTTGGGGTTCTTGAGGAGCTTTCTGTCCACCATGATCAGGTTGTTGGACAGGGCGTTGATTCCGCAGTAGAGCGCCTCCTTGCCGCTCTGAAACAGCTCCTGCGTGGTAAACGGCACGAAAATCGCCACACTGGAGGTGGTCATGCCGCGCTCGATTTCCACCTGATTGAGCCCCAGCGGCAGGCTGCTCATCAGCCCTTCCTCCTGCTGGAAGTCAAGCCGGGTCAGCTGGCAGTTGTATTTCTGGGCAATGGAGCCCGCCTGGAACACATTGTTTTCCAGCTGCTGTTTGGTCTCCGCCACGTTCAGAACCAGGAAGGTCAGCAGGAACATGCGCTCATTTCTGGACTGCAGATCCTGCAGGAGCTTCTTCGCCTCATTGCCGTAGGTGGCCAGGTCGCTGGGGATGATGTCCATATCATATCCGGCGCGGACGGCTTTTTTCTGCTCCTCTATGGTCATCTTCTGCAGATCGGTGATTTTGCGCTTGATGGTTCTGATGGCCTTGACCTGATCCACCGACTGCACATGCATGGTCACGATCAGACTGCTCTGCATATCCAGAAAGTCGGCCAGCATACGGTCGTTCAGCTCCGGTGCGAGAATCTGCAGGAAGGAAACCTGTCCGATTTTCCTGCCCATGGTGAAGTTTTTGCCGTTTCGGAAAGAGAAAGAGCTGGGCGCGATGAAGTCCTTCACGGAAAGCCCGGTGGGAGCCAGCCAGTCCCAGTCAAACAGAAACGGCTGCTGTTCGTCCATGTGGAAGATGCCGTGGAGCAGTTCCAGACGCTGCTTTCCGTTCATCGGATCAGCCTGTACGCCCAGACGCTTAAAGTTGTTCAGCACATCAGTCTCAATGCGCTCCAGCCGGAGCTTGGCACTTTTCAGCGAATCGGCCTCGATGCCGAAGGTCAGGTACTTGGTCTTGATGAGGCCATTGTTGCCCTTGGCCAGCTGGTTTTTCAGCATCTGGGTGTATTCGGTGCGGATGCTGTCGTAGCTGTCACCCTTTAACGGAATGGCAATGCGCTCCGAGTAGGTATCCTTGTTTGCCGCCGTATTGATAAAGGACAGCTCAAAGCGCACAGAGCTGTCAAAGTAGTTGAGAAAGTCGCACCAGCCGTCAAAGATGGCGGCCTTGTCCTCGTTCTGATTCAGCTGGTAGTTGATATCCTGGAACTGCACCGTCTTGGTGTAGTAATGATCGGTCACGCGGCAGATGCCGTCCGGGAACATGCGCTGAAAGGGGATGGAATCCTGTGCGGATTTGTGTCTTTTGTCCTGTCGTCTGGCGTTCTGAATGGCAGCGTTAATCTGCTGCTTTTCCGCTCTTGTGAGCTTTTTCGCCTTGGACAATCTTCTGTACCTCCTTATCCAGTTTTTCCTGCCGCACTACGGCAGAATAGAAGTTGTTGGTTTTGTATGGCCGCTCCTTCGGGCGGATAAAGCTGACCTGCACGATATTGCGGATGATTTTTTCCAGCGGCTGCCCGTTCTTCTCATACATGGCGAACATGAAAAAAGGCAGCATGACAAGCACCATGAGAAGGGTTGCCGTACTGCTGCTGACGTGTCCCTTGATGAGGAAAAAGGCCGGAAGCCCCACCAGAAGCCCTGCACCGAAGCAGACGATCTGGCGCTTGGTCAGGTTGAAGGCGACCTTGGTTTTGACTGCGTTCATGTCCTTGGGTACGGGTACATATGCCATTCTGATTCCACCTCCTTAATGTGCGTTGAACACGCTCTTTGCCAGCGAGCTGGTCTTGAACAGCGTGAAGCACAGCAGCACGGTGTAGCCCATAACCGTCCAGATTGCCATGGAGATATCGCTCTCCACGACCATGTTCTGCACAAGGACAGCATAAATTGCCACGCAGACGATGATTAAGAAGCCCTGAAACGCCAGGGCGAACAGGCTTCGAAGATAGTTCTGACCCATCTGGCTCCACTCGTGATTCATCATGGTGGACATGGGGATCGGCGCGACTGATGTGACCAGATAGATCTCAATCATTCTGCCGAAGCAGATGAGCATAATGATGATGGACAGGATATGCATGGTCACGCCCACGATCATGGACTGGAACCACAGGCCGATCAGGCTGGAAAGCTCCATGGCCATCAGCGTTTCCTCAAGTCCCTCTGTGACAAGCTCGATATCCGTATTGCCCACGATAATGCCGGCGGCGTTGTTCACCACCGTTTGAGAAACATCGAACACCGCCATGACGATATTCCAGGTATTGGACACGATCAGAATGGCGCAGGCCGTCTTGAACACCCACATGAGAATCGACCAGGTGTCGAAATCATGCATATTGTTCTTATCCATGATGATGCGGATGAATTCCATGGTCATGACCAGTGCCAGAATGATACCGGCTATGGGCAGAATCACATTGTTGGAAAGGTTCTGAATCATATGGAAGATTCCGCTGTTCCAGCCCTGCGGGGTCTGACCGACCTGCGCCGCAATATCTCCAACCTTCGTGTTTACCGAGTCCACCATTCCTGTCAGGTTGGATGCAATCGCTCCGGCGAGAAGCTCCTTGAGCCATTCGGTCAGCGTGTTGAGCAATAAATCCAATCGGCATCGACCTCCTTTCCGGCTCTCCCTGCGCTATGGCAGGGGGAACCCTGGATTTTACTCACTTCTGTCTTACTGTTCGGCGATTAACCGAAAAGACCGGTAAGCAAGGGAACAAGGGTCATGCCGATGAGAGCCACGCCGCCGCCCGCCATGAGCTGCTTCATGCCCTGGCTCTTGGCGCCGGGGTTGTCGTTGCCGTAGCCCTCCATGAGGTTCACGACACCCCAGATTGCGAGACCTGCGCCCAGAGCGATAACGAGAGTCTGAAGAACACCTACTGCGCTGTTGAAAAATGCCATATTCCGATTTGCCGGAATCCTGCGGGAGTATTACTGATAATGCTGTTTTCTCCGGATTGCAAAAGCCGGAACCGACTGTTTCAGCGCCTTTATGGCTGCTGAAACCTCCCGATTCCGGCGTCTCCTTTCATTTTTGAATTGATTTTGATGATTGCGTCTGTTCCGACTTTGCAGCGGGAGTCGGCGTCTTTTTTCGTTCATCTGATATCCTCCTTTATCCGCCGGCAGTTTCGCCGGCGTCCATCACGGATGCGTCGATGTCGTAAACATCATAGACCTCATCCGGTTTTGGCTTCAATCTGCGGGACAGAAAGCGTTCGATGTCGAACTCATTCCGTTTATCCGCATCTGACAGGTATTTGTAATTCGGGTGTTTGGTGATGTCGTACTTATCCGACAGGAATGGGCGTACACCGCGCAGCTGCAGGATGCACTTTCCGCCGTCCAGCACGGCCAGTTCGTCCACGGTGGCAAGGTCTTTGCCCAACTTCTGATAGTTCAGGCTGTGGCTGACCTCGCGCCCGCGGCTCTCGCCGGTGTTGAAGGTATCGATGGTCTCCTTGCCCAGCGTCTGGTTCAGTTCCTTCAGCGTGGTCGGCTCCTTACCGCCCAGGAACAGGGAGGTATCGCAGTTGCCGATGATGGTATCGGCGCTGTCCTTATACAGCGCTTTCAGCTGGGACTGCGCCTGAAGCACCAGGCAGGCGGAAATCTCACGGCTTCGGATGGTCGCCATCAGCTTTTCCAGATTGGGAATCTGACCGATGTTGGCGCACTCGTCAATGAGGCAGCGCACATGAATCGGCAGACGCCCGCCGAACTCGTCATCCGCCTTTTCACAGAGCAGATTAAAGAGCTGGCTGTAAATCATGGAAATGAGGAAGTTAAAGGTGCTGTCCGTGTCGCTCATGATGAGGAACAGCACGGTCTTCTGGGTATCGCCCTTTTTGGTTCCGCCCAGCGTATCCAGCTCCAGTTCATCATACATGGTGATCTCCCGAAGCTCCTGAATGTCAAAGGGAGCAAGGCGCGCACCGGCGGAAATATTGATCGATTTAGCTGTTTTGCCGGCGGCCAGCTTGTATTTTCGCCATTGGCGCACGGCAAAGTGGTTGGGGTCACGCTCGCCGAGCTCCCGGAATGCGATATCTACGTTGTTTTCAAAGGTTTCATCATCCTCACGCACCTCCATTGCATTGATGAATTCCACAAGTGTTGCGAAGTTCTGTTCCTCCTTCGGCGCTTCATAGTAGATGTAGCCGATCAGCGCCGTGTAAAGCAGGGTCTCCGCCTTGAGCCAGAAATCATCGCCTCCTTTTCCTTCGCCCTTGGTGTTGGTAATCAGGGTGTTGACCAGCTTCAGAATATCCTTCTCGCTGTGAATGTAGGCGAAAGGATTGTAGTGCATCGACTTTTTGAAGTTGATAGTGTTGAACACCTTGATCTTGTATCCTGCGTGCTCCATCAGCCGGCCGCACTCGACCAGGAGACTTCCTTTCGGGTCAGTGACCACATAGGAACTGTGGAGCTGCATGAGCTGCGGCTTCACAAAGAACCTCGTTTTACCGGAGCCGGAACCGCCGATGACCAGCACGTTTTTGTTCCGGGCTGTCTTGGGGTCCTTGGGCCGGCTGTTCATCGTCAGCCGCTCCGTCTGGGTCAGAATGATGTTGTTCCGGAAGTCCGGGTCCATATACGGTTCAATGTCCTCCGGCGTTCCCCAGCGGGCGGAGCCGTATTCCGTGTTCTTGCGGAACTTCTTGGCGTTTTTGCCCCGGACATACACAACCACCCACATGATGACCGCACCGGCGATGCCGATGAGCAGGTCAATCGGGTGGAAGCTGGGCAGCGGTGAGGCAAAGGCGCTGCCGAAGCCGTCAGCCAGATGCAGGAGTTTCTGGCTGGCGTCCGTGCCGGGGGCAAGGCGTATGCCCTGCGCCGCCTTGTCAAACAGGTATACGAACAGGACATAGGGCGCGTTCAGGAGCAGTTTCTTTTTCAGCTTTTTATCCAGTCTCATAGCTCCAGCCCCTTGTCCTTGTGCCGAACCCTGTCCTTTTTCACTGCCTGCTCCAGCGGATTGATCGCGCGCAGCTTCTGAATGACAGACGGACGTTCCTTCTTTTTCGCAACGACCGCCGAGTATTCCCGGAACGCCGCGTTCAGTGCGTCGCCGTCCCGTGCCTTGAAAAAGACCAGATACTTGGGAATCTCTTCGGTGGTATCCTTCTTGACGGCATAGTCGATGCCGTATTTCCGGGCCACGCAGTCAAAGTCCTTGATGTTTTTATCGCTGATCTCAATGTTCTGAACGCCCTGATTCTGACCGACCAGCTCTGCCACCGACTGTTTCCCGCGCGGCGTGATTGCTGCGGCCTGGGCTTTCTTTGCCTGCGATTTGCTGTGGTGATTCAGAAACTGACGGATTGCCCACTTGAGTGTGCGTCCGGTCAGCTTTGCGCCGGATATGGTCAGCGTGACGGTTCTGTTTTCAACCTCCTCCTGCAAGGTGCATCATCTCCTTTCTCTGCATACTTTCCGGACGGCGGTTACAGCTCCATGCCCGGCGCTTTCCTGTCCGGCTTCGGATTGGACGCCGTGGGCTCCGTGGGAATCGCCATGATGCTGCGCCCCATCTTCAGAAACGCCTCCGGCTTTTTGAATTTCTCCTCATACTTTTTCTGAAGCTCCTTCGGAATGGAGGAGAAGTGATCGCCCTCCGCACCGCAGATGAAAAAGGTTCCGGCGACAACATCGATGATTTTTCCGTCATCGTCCCGGATGGCGCGGTTCAGCGGCAGGCCGGAAATCTTGCCTTCCTCGTTGCAGACCAGCGTGACCGGATCACGGAAGAAGGGAGCCTCCTGAATGTAGCCGCCCACAACCTTCTGCATATCCTCAAGGGAGGAGCCGATGGTGGTCATTCTGGCATACTGTCCGGGCTCCACGAGCAGCACCTCAATGGGCTTGTCCGCCTCAATTTCCTGCCCGTCATTACAGCTGAACTCTGCGCCGACGAAGTGATCGGCATCCAACACCACATCACCCTTGTCCCACATTTCCTCGACCATTGCCTGCGCTTCCTCTTTGGTTGCTGCCTCAACCGTGATGGACTTCTGAAGTGTTTCGGTAATGGTGACTTCAAATTCTTTCATGGGCAGACCTCACAGCCCGAAGGCGCAGCGGATTTCCGCGCCGTTGGTCAGTTCGGCAGTCCCGTCCTCCAGCACCTGGGTGATCAGCTTTTTGTCCTCCTCATCCAGCGAAACAATATCGCCGTCCTCCAGCGCAAAGATGATGCCGGGGCCGGCAAGATAGCAGTCGCCGCTCTGGTCGATGATGACGTCATCGCTGTTAAAGGCGATGAAAATGCCCGAAACGGGCATCAGCTCCAGACTGTCCGCGCCGCCGCTGTTCAGCGCCAGCGTCAACGCCTCATACAGCGTCATGCTGATGGCCGCTGCGCCGGGAATGGCGTAGATGACCTCCGCCTTGCTTTCATCATCTTCGCCGTCGGCTTCCAGATGGATGCGCAGCGTTTCGGGAAAGCCGTCCATGCCGTCCAGATACAGGCTGTCCGGCTGACCGTCCTCCTCGCTGACATAGATGTTCAGATCTCCCTCAATGTTCAGTGTGATATTTGCCATAAAAACTCCTTTCAGCGCTCCTGTTGATGCGCTCTGTTTTTCTGCCAGGCTTCCAGCAGTTTGATGATGGTCTCCTGCATCTGCAGGGGTGTGTAGGACTTCGGAAAATACTTCCGCAGCACATCGCCGCGGATGGTTATGCGGTCGAGCTCGCTTTTCTTTTCCTCATCCATGATTTCGTACATGGCTTCCAGTGTGCATTGTCCGTTCTGGCTCAGGCGTTTGAGGCGCTGCGCCTGTGAAAGCGACGGCGTCGCCTGCGCGTAGTCCATGGCGTCGAGAAACTGCTCCTGCTCATGGGGTTTCAGATAGGACAGCTCGACTGCCGGATTGAAGGCCAGCTCTTTTCTGTCCACCATATCCAGCAGCTGCGGAATCAGCTCCGTCAGACGGATAAACCGCTGTACCTGCCGGGCGCTGTCGCCGGCCGGCTGACCGACCAGCTCTGCCGTTCTGAACTTTGCGCCAAGTTGGCGCAAAGTGGGGTCAGTGCGCTGTCCCTGATGGGTCAGGGCTTCCATCTTCATGCGGTAGGAAAACGCCCGCTCGCTGGGGAGAATGTTCTCTCTTTGCAGGTTGCTGTCCACCATGGTAATCACGGCGGTATCGTCGTCCATTTCCCGGACGATGGCTTTGATGTCCGCTTTTCCGGCAAGCTCCGATGCCCGGAACCTGCGGTGCCCGGAAACGACTTCAAATTTGCCATCCTCTGCCGGTCGAACCAGAATCGGATTGATCACGCCTCCCGCCATGATGCTGTCGATGGTGTCCTGCATCAGCTCATCCTCATCGTTTACTTTGAACGGGTGGTTTTTGAATGGCCGGAGCCTGTCCAGCGGGAGCAGCACGACCTGTTCCGCAACCTCCCATTCGGGCTTCGGCTCTGTGCGCGCCTGTTCCAGAAGTTCCTGTGCCTTGCTGCCGGTGTCTTTGTCCTGGGGAGCGGCCCGGGCCGCGTGTTCTGCTTCCGGCTTTTTTCGCCGGCCTGTCTTACCGGCAGTCCGCTTTGCCGGTGCTGCCGTGTCCTTTTCTTCTGCCAATTTGCATCACCTCCCGGAAATGACAGAAGCTGCAGCGGGAAAGCTGCGGCTCAGACAAGACCGTTTGCCATATCGTGGCGCACCAGGGCGTCGTAGTAATTCGATATGGTCAGCGGCGCGTTGTATAGGGAAGCCAGAAGGTACTGCTTGATGTTCCGCACCTTGCTGGCGTTCTCCTTGAAGGAACTCAGCACATACTCGATGTGCGTGCAGTTGAGCTTGAGAAACTGGCTCTTGACTACCTCTCGGGGCTTATCGTCCCCGGCGATTCGGATGTACTGGCGTTTGGAGCAGATGGTATCGAGCAGAAGCTCCATGATCTCCGCGATGGTATCCCGGTCATATGGGTTGTTCTCCAGGAGAATGTCGTACTCCAGATTATCTTCAAGAATTGCTCGGTACTGTTCCCGCTCATCCATATCCCGTCCCATCTTATCCACAGGGGGCTGACCGTGACCGCCCACTTGACCGGAAGGGAAAGGATAGGTTTCAGTCTCACTCAAATCAGTATAATTTGAATCAGTATTACTTCCTCGTGATTTTCGGGATTCCGGAGTCGTGAAATTCACGTCTGCTGAATCGTGATTTTCACGAGTCTTGATTCGTGATTCCGGTGCAGGCGGGATGCTGCCGGTGGAGTTATCCACAAAGTTCTTGACGAAGATGAGATTGGGCTTGCCCAGCCCCTGCCGCTTGCGCTCTATGAGACCAGCTTTGCTGTCCAGCTCGTTCAGCAGCTTGGTGGCCTTCTGATCGGCACAGCCGATAGCCTCCATGACCTCCTCCAGCGTGAAGATGATAAACACGCGCCCCTGTTCGTCCAGCCAGCCGTTTTTACGGCTCAGGCTCATCCGGTCCAGCAGAATGCCGTAGAGGATTTTGGCCTCGGCGGAGATGGACTTGAAGCGTTCATCGGTAAACAGCGCCTTAGGGATGCGGTAAAAGGCAAACTGATCTGCCTGGGCACCGTAGAAATAATCCAGCGTCACTTGGCGCGCCCCCTCTCAAGCGAGCGAAGAATCTCCTTCGTACACCAGCCGATGCACGGTCCGCACTTGCCATACGGGCAGTCATCGCATTCGCTTACGGGTTTCGTTTCCGGCTTTGGCCGGTCATAATAGCAGACCTTCAGCATACAGCCATGTCTGCCGTAGTAATAACAGTACCGGCAGTCCTTCGGCTTGCCGTTTTCACAGTAATCTGTCATGGCGTTCATCCTCCTGAAAATGGGTACAAAAAAAGCGCGTCTGTCCAGCCGTAAAGGCATTCTCCCCGGAGGGCGAGACAGACGCGCAAGGCGTGTTCATATTCAATTCTGGCAATAAAAAATGGGCTAAGCGTCCAACGCTTACTCCCAGTATAACATCGCTATTCAGTTTCGGCACTGCCCAAATGCAAGGGCTTATGCCGCAAATTCCTTGAAATTACAGGCTTTTTCGGGTGTTAGTCCACAAATAACAGCCTCATTTGCCATGATGAAATCCGCGCGCAGGGTCGGGTGGCAATCGTTGAAGAAGGTGTCGGCGTTGAATTTGCCGAGGTCGGCGTCAATGCCGCGAATGGCAAGGTTCATCTGCGCCATCTTCCATGTGGTCGGGTTGGAATCCTGCCCGTAGACCGAAATGTCGTTGATATTGCCGCTGTGGCTTTCGACAAATTTCGCCGACTGCACAAACATTCCGCCGCTCCCGCAGCAGGGGTCATACACACGCCCGTGATAGGGTTGCAAAACTTCTACCAACGTGCGCACCACGCAGGACGGCGTGTAGAATTCGCCCGCCAGCTTGCCCTCCTGCTCGGCAAATTTGGAAAGACAGTATTCATAGGTTCTGCCGAGAATGTCCTTTTCGTCTCCGTGCTCGATCATGCGGATGTTGGTGAAAAGATCGACCACCTCGCCGAGGCGCCGCTTGTCAAGTTCCGGGCGGGCAAAGTTTTTCGGCAGAATGTCCTTCAGGCGCTTGTTGTCCTTCTCGATAGCACGCATTGCTTCGTCAATCGCCGTGCCGATTTCCGGTGTGTGCGCCTTGGCGGCAATGTCACCCCACCGCGCACCTTGCGGCACAAAGAAAATCCCCTCGGATGTGTATTCGTCGATATCCTCCTCAAAGCCGTCGCCTTCCGCGACCAGCTCACGGTGTTTCTCCTCGAAGCGGTCGGAGATGTATTTTAAGAAAATCAGCCCCAACACCACATTCTTGTATTCCGAGGCGTCCATATTCCCGCGCAGCACGCACGCGGCGTCCCATATCTGTTTTTCAAAGCCGATGTCGGCGGTTGTTTTTTCAGCCATTGTTTTTCTCCTATCCGTTTTGACACATCCGGTCAATATAGCAAATTATACCAATGTTATTATATCGGATGTCGTATCAAATGTCAAGGCTACTTGCGGTATTTGCTGCGTGATTTTACTTCTTTCAAAAAATAAAAATACAATACAATCTACACTTGACAAACCGCCGCAAACGAGTTATAATAAAGGGCAAAGACAAAAAGTAAGGAAAGGGGCAGGTAAACGCCATGATGCAGATGACATCCCGATTTTATTATTACCATCAAGGCGGTCTTTCTGTCCGTTGCTCGTGATCAACGGCGTTTCCCTCTGATGGTAGAATCGGCTGGAACGCCCGGATAGGTCCCGACATATTGGAAAGCCCGCATGGAGATCCCGAAACGGAATCCGCGCGGGCTTTCCTTTTTGTTGTACAGAACGAAAAAACAAGAGAGGATGCAAAAAAGGGCATGGACGGAAGAACCGAGGAAAAGAGAACCGCCGCGGCGGAACCGGGCGCGCGGTCTGACATCGCGGAGGCGCGCAAAAACATAGACCGGATCGACCGGGAAATGGCGGAGCTGTTTGCGGAACGGATGCAGGCGGCTGCCGTGGTCGCAGCCTACAAGGAAGAGCACGGACTGCCGGTGGAGGACAAGGCGCGGGAGGCGGAGATGATCGCGCGCAACACCGAGCGCCTGCCCCCGGCGTACCGCCCCTACTACCGGAATTTCCTGGTCGGTACGATTACCGAATCCAAGCGTTACCAGCGCCTGCTCGTCAGCGGACTGCGCGTGGCGTACAGCGGGGTGGAGGGCGCGTTCGCGCACGTGGCAACCATGCGGATATTCGGGGAGCCCGGCGAAAAAGTCGCCTGCCCCGATTTCGCCACGGCGTACCGGAGCGTGGAGAGCGGCGCGTGCCACTGCGCCGTCCTGCCGATCGAGAACAGTTATGCGGGCGACGTCGGGCAGGTTATGGATCTTGCGTGGCGCGGATCCCTGACCATCAGCGGGATCTACGCCCTGCCGCTGTCCCAATGCCTGCTCGCCAAGCCCGGCGTTACGCTGGCGGAGGTGCGCGAGGTGGTCAGCCACCCGCAGGCGCTTGCCCAGTGCCAGCCCTACCTGCGGCGGCAG
>ERZ779861.423-NODE-423-length-61559-cov-3.414607_pt1 | contig 61559 bp, 50 predicted proteins | sample MGYA00511558_ERZ779861 | MGnify/ENA primary metagenome ERZ779861 (study PRJEB29588, sample SAMEA2163432) | human gut metagenome | biome: human gut; feature: human-associated habitat; material: faeces | place: Denmark | collected 2008/2010 ...
GAACAACTTAGTCGGCATACTCGTGAAGTATGGACTTATAGGAACTTAACGGAGGATTTATGCAGCTAAAAACAATTGTACTGGCAGCACCCGCACTCGGTAAGCTGTCGGCGGGAGATCTTGAACTTCGCTTAGCGTACAAGTTAAAAAATCTCGTTTCCATGTTACAAAAAGACGTGGACTTTTTTATTGAGCAGAGACAGAAAATCTTTGAAAAATACGGAACGGCGCAAAAAGACGGAACATTCGCGTTTGATAATGAGGGAGATAAAAAAGCATCGCTCGAACTTGAAGCGCTTCTCGACATGGAAGTTGAAGCAGAATATCAGACTTTAGAAATTCCCGTCACGGAAGACTTGCGGCTGTCCGTGCATGACATTGACGCGCTTACGCCGTTTATCTGTTTTACAGAATGAAAGGAGACAGCATGAAACAGATTTGGAATACTATTCAGTTTACTCTCGCTGCTGCAGGCGGCTTTTGCGGTTGGTTTTTCGGAGGAGCGGACGGGTTTATGTATGCTTTGATTGCCTTTGTGGTCATCGACTACATTACCGGTGTCATGTGCGCGATTGCGGATAAATCCCTGTCGTCCGCTATAGGCTTCAAAGGTATCTGCCGCAAGGTGCTTATTTTTGCGCTGGTTGGGGTAGGACATATTCTTGATACACAGGTCGTCGGCAACGGCTCCGTAATGAGAACAGCGGTCATCTTTTTCTACATTTCAAATGAGGGCGTTTCACTTATTGAGAACGCGGTTCATCTCGGACTTCCTGTTCCGCAGAAGCTGAAGGATGTATTGGAGCAGCTTCATGAACGCGGTGAGAAAGAGGACAGCGAGAAATGAGTAATAGTCCGCTTGTCAGATATACAAGATTCAGCCCGAACCACTCCGGGCAGAGGACACATGAAATCGACCGAATCACGCCGCACTGTGTTGTCGGTCAATGCACCGTTGAAGCTCTGGGAGATATATTTCTTCCGACATCGAGGAAAGCAAGCTCCAACTACGGCATTGGCGTGGACGGCAGAGTCGGGATGTATGTTGAGGAAAAGAACCGCTCGTGGTGTTCCTCAGACGAAGCCAATGACCAACGTGCGGTAACGATCGAATGCGCGTCTGACGACACTGAGCCGTATGCATTCAATGATGCTGTTTACAACAGGCTCGTGGGGCTTTGTATCGACATCTGCAAGCGCAACGGCAAGACAAAGCTATTATGGCTCGGCGATAAGTCCAAAACGCTCAACTACACCCCGAAATCCGATGAGATGGTGCTGACCGTTCACAGATGGTTTGCGAACAAGAGCTGCCCCGGCGACTGGATGTATGAAAGGCTTGAATGCTTGGCAAAGGAAGTCACAGATGCACTAACAGAAACGCCGCTTGACAATAAGGCTGCTGACTGGTCAAAAAACGAAGTAAACTGGGCATTGCGGAACGGTATCCTAAAGGGAGACGAACGAGGGAATCTAATGCTCCACAGTCCGGTGACACGGGAGCAGCTTTGCGTCATGCTAAAGAGGTATCATGATTTGATTTATCCGCCGCAACTGAATAAATCGGAAAAAACTGTGGAAAATAATTCAAGGATACTCTGAATAAATCAGATTTTTGCGATAAAAGGCTAAGATATAGGGGCTTTTTTCGCAAAAATTACCATAAATCAGAGGCTTCCTAAGCAAAGGAGTGTGATCGGTTTTGGAGATACACGTCAGGGACGATAAACATCTTGTTGAGGTTTGGTTAAGCAATGCGGAGAAAAAAGATACGTCTCTGCGTGATGGACTGAAACGCTTATATGCCGAATACAAGAAGAAAAAATATATGGTTGCGGTTTTTGAGTCAGGCGAAGGCGATCTCTATCAGTCGACTTTAGAACTGCTTTCATACAACAAAAAGCGATGCGCAGAGATAGAAGTTAATCGTGAAAAACAGCGCACAGCGATAAACACAGGATAACAGCGGCGGGATGGAGCGTTTTCCCGTCTTTTCTTTTGCATTTGTTATCATGCGCCACTTGATATGTTCAAAATAATATGTTACAATGATATCTGTAAGTACGAACACAAAAGACAGATATTAATGAAACAATGAAGGAGGTACGTCGTCATGACAGAAACCTTTGACATAGCGGGTTACGTCCGTATTTCCGTGGATGATGAAAAGAATCAGAAAAACATTTCCATAGAGAACCAAAAAGCCATCATCGAGGATTACGTCAACACCCGTTTTCCCGGCAGTACGCTGACATTTTTCGAGGATCGCGACCGCTCCGGCTATACTTTTGAACAGCGTGAAGGCTATCAGGAAATGCGCCGAGGGCTGATGAGTCACAAGTATGACATTCTCGTCATCAAGGACTTCTCACGATTCTCACGCCGCAACTCACGAGGACTGGTGGAGCTTGAGGATTTGCGCGACGCGGGAGTCCGTATCATTTCCATCGGGGACTACATCGACTTTCCGAACGATGACGACTGGCTGAAGATACAGTTCCAGTTTGTCATCAATGAAATGCCCGTCACCGACACATCAAAAAAGGTGCGCAATGTCATAAAGAGGCGGCAGGCGGACGGGGAGTGGCTATGCGCGGCTCCTTACGGCTACATTATAAACAAGCGCAAGGAATTTGAAATCGTCCCCACCGAAGCGGAAATCGTGCGGCAGATATTCAAGCTCTACAACTGCGACGGATGGGGATACAAGAAAATAGCAAACTACCTTACCGACGAAGGAGTTCCCACACCGCGAATGTCCGAGAGAATGCGTAAGGAAGCGGACGGGCAGGAATACAACCGACAGGTCAAACCCGCGTGGGCAATTGTCACCGTTCAGGGAATTTTGGACAACGATTTCTACATCGGTACGCTTCGACAAGGCAAATACACCCGTGCAAAAATCAACGGCAAGGATGTCAAGCGTGACGACGGAGAGCATATCGTCATTGAAAATCATCATCAGGCAATCATAGACTACCGCACCTTTGCTACCACCATGGCTCTGCGTGAGAAACGGACACGGAGCAACTATCGCGGAATCAAAATCAACGACAACGTATACTCCGGCTTTCTGAAATGCGGCGATTGCGGCAGTCCGATGTTCTCCATGAGCCGAAAGGATTTAAAACCCGCCTACACCTGCGGAACATACCATCGACGCGGTATAAAAGGCTGTACAAGCCACCACATCTGTGTAGAAAAGCTCGATGAACTGCTCAAAATCTATGTGGAAAAGCTGATGGAAAATTCCGCGTCCATGATAGATGAGCTGAACCGCGACCTTGCCAAGGAGAACGACAATATTGCCGAAACTGAGCAATCCGCCGACCACCTTGCCGAGATACTGGACGACCTCATGGAAGAAATGCGTATTACCAAACGACAGCGTATCCGCGAAATCATGAAAAAGTCGGAACAGGAAGAGATGATTGAAGCGACATACGATGAAATGGAAGCGGAACTGCAAAAGAAAATCGACGGGCTGAACCACCAAATCGACATCTTATCCGACAAACGGAACACCTATATTCGAGTCAACCGCGCCGCAAAGACTGCTCTGGAGGTGTTCGACGACATTCTTCACAAGGACAAGCTCGAACGCAACGATTTAGAGCTGCTCATTGACCGGATTCTGGTTTACGAAGACCACCTCGAAATCAAGCTGCAAGCGGACATTGATTCACTGCTGCACTGCGGAACGATAGAGGAATGCAGAAAGGAGATTTCCGCGGCAAATTTTAATTCCGGCACGGGAAACATCAAAAATACAATAAGCCAGTCCTCAAAAAACCACGGGGACAAGGTTTTCCGTGTCAATGTTATCAGTAACGGCGACCCGCTGGAGATATACACAGACCGCGAAGGGGAAGTCATATTCAAGAAATACTCGCCCATCGGAGAGCTGTCTTCCTTTGCCGCGCAGTATGCCGAGACGCTTTACAAGACCTGCAATCTCGAAGTTGTGATATGCGACAGAGACGCTGTTATTGCCTGCGCGGGTGTGCCGAAGAGAGAGTACATCGACAAAAAGCTCAGCGAAGAAGCCGAAAACGCCATCGAGACGCGACAGCTTTACTCATCAGCAGCTGGTGACGGATTCTCTCTCATAGACGGCGGCGCTCCTGTCGGTTGTCTTATGCCGATTATCACCGAGGGAGACATAGCAGGCTGCGTTGCGTCAATCCACCTCTCCGACAGCGGCAGACTTGAGCCTGAGCTTGAGGCAAAGCTGATTCAGACCGCGGCAGGATTCTTAGGCAAGCAGCTCGAAAGCTGAACACTAAAGCTATCTTCCTTGCCTCGCAAGCAGCTCGAAAGCTGAAATTTACAGTTATCTTCCTCTCCTTGCAAAACGAAAAAAATACACCGAAGTCTCACTGCAAGGTAAGATTCCGGTGTTTTTTCTATTCAGTTAAATCAAAGCCAGCCGAGATAGCCGAGCCAGTTTTTCATGAGTCCTGCCCATTGACCGACGTGCGGTGCTTTTTTGGCAAATCCCATACCGTGAGGTCCGTCGGGGAACACATGAAGCTCGTGGTGGATTCCGTGACGGCGGAGCGCACTTGCATAAAGGTAGCTGTTAATTACGTTAACGCAATCATCTTCTGATGTGTGCCATATAAATGCGGTAGGAGTTGTGTCGCTTACAAGAAGGTCGGGCGAATACTTTGCGTAGTCTTTATCATCGCCGCAAAGGTTTTCGTAACTTCCGACGTGCGCAACATTTGTCTCATCCGGCATATGGATAACAGGATAGCACAGTATTGTAGCGTTCGGCACAGGCGAAATCTTATCGATGTCGTCTTCCCCCTCGAAATCTATCGCGTCGGTGTATGTCGAAGTGAGAGCCGCAAGATGTCCGCCGGCGGATGAACCCATTATCGCAACCTTATCGGGGTCTATTCCGAACTTTTCCGCGTTTGCTCTGACATAGCGCACTGCTCTTCTCGCGTCAAGGAGAGGAAGCGGAAAATGATGGTGCGGCGCAACACGGTATTCGCAGACAAAGGCGTCCATTCCAAGGTAATTGAAATATTCTGCAAACGCATTTCCCTCGTGTCCCGACGCTCTGAAACAATATCCGCCGCCCGGGAGAATCACTACAGTGGATTTAGTAGTTTTTTCCGCTGCCGGGAAATACTTCAGCACTGGTTCTTCATTGCACGTTCCGGGAGTTTTATCCCACAATTTTAATACTTCCATGATGTCGCTCCTTATTTACTTATATAAATTACTCTTCTTCGTCGGATGTAACAACCGTGATACCAAGCTCTTCAAGTGCCTTCGGGTCAGCCGGTGCGGGGCATTTTGAGAGAAGCTCGGACGCATTCTGTACCTTCGGGAATGCAACAACGTCTCTGAGATTATCGCTGCCGGTCATGAGCATTGCAAGTCTGTCCAGACCGAGGGCGGCGCCTCCATGCGGCGGAGCTCCGTACTTATACGCGTCAACAAGGAAGCCGAACTTTCTGTCGATTTCTTCCTCTGTAAGTCCGAGACGGCGGAACATATGCTGCTGAAGCTCGGGGTCGGTGATTCTAATCGAGCCGGAGGAAATTTCGATACCGTTCAGGACGAGGTCGTAGCACTTTGCTCTTACCTTTCCGGGGTCGCTGTCTATATATTCAAGGCATTCGTCAAGCGGCATTGTGAAGGGATGGTGCATAGCGAGCCATGTTCCGCTCTCTTCATCCCACTCGAAGAACGGGAATTCCGTAATCCAGAGGAAGTTGTAACGGTCGGGGATAATGCCGAGCTGCTTTGCCATCATCTGTCTGAGCGCGCCGAGAGTGGGAAGAGTTACGCTGTCCTTGTCCGCAACGATAAGAGCAACGTCTCCCTTTTCACAGCCGATTTTAGCCATGATAGCTTCAAGCTCTCCCTCAGCCATGAACTTGGAGAATGAGCAGTTCGGTACGTCTTCAACATATCTGATGTAAGCAAGACCCTTTGCGCCGATTCCCTTTGCGTGAGCCGTGAGCTTATCTATTTCCTTACGGGTGTAAACATGAGCCGCGTTCTTTGCAACTATCGCTCTGACACTGCCGCCTGCCTGAACCGCGCCGGAGAATACGGAGAATCCGCTGTCCTTAACGAGGTCGGATATATCCTGAATCTCCATGCCGTATCTTGTATCGGGCTTGTCGGAGCCGTAGCGTTCCATAGCTTCTTTATATGTGAGTCTCGGAAGCGGAAGCGGGATATCAACATTAAGAATTTCTTTGAACAGACGCGCGACGTAACCCTCGTTCATGGACATGATATCCTCTTCGTCAACGAACGACATTTCGAGGTCTATCTGGGTGAATTCGGGCTGACGGTCTGCTCTGAGGTCCTCGTCGCGGAAGCATCTTGCAAGCTGGATATATCTGTCAAATCCGGATAGCATGAGAAGCTGCTTGTAAATCTGGGGAGACTGCGGGAGAGCGTAGAAGCTGCCCTTGTGGATTCTCGACGGAACGAGGTAGTCTCTCGCGCCTTCGGGAGTGGGCTTTATCATCATAGGAGTTTCTATCTCGATGAAGCCGTTTTCGTAGTAATACTCACGCGTTACACGGGCAATTTCATGGCGCATGAGGATATTTCTCTGGAGAGACGGACGGCGGAGGTCAAGGTATCTGTACTTGAGAGAGATCTCGTCGCGGACATTGTTGTCGTCCTTTATTTCAAAGGGAGGGGTCTGCGCGGCGGAGAGTATCTTCATGCTTTCAACATAAACTTCAATCTCGCCTGTGGGAATATTCTTGTTTATCGCACCCTCTCCTCTTGAGCGGACAACGCCCTGAGCCGTGAGTACATATTCTGCTCTGACGCCGAAAGCCTTGTCGAATACTTCACGGTCGGTCTTGTCGTCGAACGCGAGCTGAACAATGCCGGTTCTGTCTCTGAGGTCGATAAAGATAAGGCTGCCGAGGTCGCGTGTTCTCTGAGCCCATCCTGCGACGGATACTCTCTTGCCGATGTCAGCCGAGGTGAGAGTTCCGCAGTAGCAGGTGCGCTTGTCCTGTTTTGTGAATGTTTCCATGTTATCTTTCCTTTATTTTATAATACTTTTTCTATTTCGATTACGTCTTCAAGTATGTGCTTTGCTCCGGCTTTTTCGTACATTGCATGGCTGAAACGTCCTTTAACCGCACAAGGTATCATGCCGAGCCGCTGTGCTATCTTGAGTGCGACATTGGAACCGGTGCAGACTATCGACTCTTCCGGCTTAGCTCCGAAATCCGCCATAGCCTTTTCAAACGCCTCTCCGTAGTGCTGAGACTTGATTATCGAGTGGAAAGCACCCGCGTCAAGTCCGTTGTCCGTGAGAATCTTTTTGACCTTGTCCGGCTCAAAATCGGAGATGAGCACAAGGTTAATTCCGGTTCTTGAAAGGGTCTCGAGAAGTCTCTCAGCCGACTTTACCGCCGTGCTTTCGTGAACTATAGTCCCCTCCATGTCGAATATGATAAGTTTGATTTTGCTGTCTTCGTACATAATCTTATTTTCACTCCATTGCCTGCCCATGTTTTTCTCAAATTTTTTTACAAAGGCATCGGAAAACTCCTCCGCGCTTATTTCATAGGCATTCATCATGTCGAACAGGTACATAAACGTGTCCGCTACCTCCTCAATAAAATGAGCGCGAACCGTTTCGTTTTCCATTATTCCGTCTGCGCCCTTTTTCTTAATTATAGCGATAGCTTCACCAAGCTCGTCTATGCTCCAAAGGATGGAAAACGGCGCTTTCTCCGGCGTTCTGTCGTCTATCCAGCCTTTTTCGACTGCGAGGTCGTACTGCATTTTTAAGAGCTCCGATATTTTCGCGTCCACAGCGTCTTTCCCCCTACTTGCACATGATACTTAAGTATAGCAAATTCCGCGTGAATTATCAAGAGCTGCGCGACATATTTTCAAAAACTTTTCCTTTTTCTTCTCATTATTGCTATTGTATTTTCGCTTTTCATATGGTAAAATATCTTATTAAAGAATAAAGCATTATGAGGAGTATATTAAAACATATGGAATATAAAATTTCAAATAAACTTGCCGCGCTCAAGCCATCCGCTATCCGTGAGATTTTCAAGTCTCTCTCCGACCCGACTATAATCAGCTTTGCCGCCGGAAATCCCTCCCCACTGTCCTTCCCTGCCGACGACCTTGCTGCTCTTACCGCTGACATATACAAAAACAACGCCACCGCCGCTCTCCAGTACAGCATTACCGAGGGATATCCTCCGCTGCGAAAAGCCGTAGCCGAGAGAATAAAGAATAAATTCGGTATCGGCGGCGAGCATGACGAAACTATAATCACCTCCGGCGGTCAGCAGGGCATTGAGCTTCTCTGCAAGGCTCTCTGCAACGAAGGAGACGTCGTAGTGTGCGAAAATCCCTCGTTCATCGGCGCACTCAACGCATTCCGCTCAAACGGTGCAAAAACTGTGGGCGTTCCGCTGAGAGACGACGGAATTGACGTAGAGGAGCTTGAAAAGGTGCTCGCGACAACCGAAAACGTAAAGCTGCTCTACCTCATCCCCACCTTCCAGAATCCCGCCGGAATCACTTCAACTCTCGAGAACCGCAAAAAGGTATACGCGCTTGCGAAAAAGTACAGCGTCGTAATCCTTGAAGACAACCCCTATGGTGAGCTTCGTTTCGCGGGAGAGGACGTTCCGACTTACAAATCCTTCGACACGGAAGAGCTTGTCGTTTATTGCTCGTCATTCTCGAAAATACTCTCCGCCGGTATGAGAATCGGCTTCATCTGCGGTCCTGAGAAAATCGTCACAAAGATGGTAGTCGCAAAGCAGGTCGAGGATGTACACACGAACATTATGTTCCAGATGCTCTGCTACAGATACATGACAGAGCGTGACATGGACGCTCACATTGCCGACATCAACAAGCTCTACCGTGCAAAATGCGGACTTATGCTCTCCGAGCTTGACAAGAATATGCCGAAATGCGTGAAATACACTCGTCCCGAAGGCGGTCTTTTCATCTGGTGTACTCTCCCGAACGGTGCGGACTCATCTGAATTTGTAAAGAAAGCGCTTGAGAGAAAGGTAGCCGTAGTTCCAGGAACCGCGTTCAACTGCGATACGGAAGCTCCGTCCGACTCATTCAGACTGAACTATTCCACACCGTCTGATGAAGATATCGTGCGCGGCATAAAAATACTCGGCGATCTCGCTAAAGAAATGTTCGGCGAATAAAAGCGAATAATTTATCAATATACGGAGGAATATTATGAACATATGGCATGACATGGCTCCCGAAAAGGTTACTCCCGATGCTTTTCCCGCTGTAATCGAGATAACTAAGGGAAGCAAAAACAAGTATGAGCTTGACAAAAGCACGGGTCTTTTACGGCTTGACAGAATTTTGTACACCTCGACGCACTATCCTGCCAACTATGGCTTTATCCCTCTCACCTATGCCGATGACGACGACCCGCTTGACGTTTTGGTGCTCTGCTCCGAAGAAATCATTCCTATGACAATTGTCGACTCTTATCCCATAGGAGTAATCAAAATGATAGACAACGGCAAGCCGGACGAAAAAATCATCGCGATATGCAAGACTGACCCGTATTACAACTGCTACGATTCGATTTACGAGCTGCCGTCGCACATTTTTGACGAAATGAAGCACTTCTTCAGCGTGTACAAGGCGCTCGAGAACAAAACGACTGCGGTTGACGAGCTTGGCGGCAAGGAAGAAGCTAAGAGAATCATCGAAAAATCACTGAAAAACTACAAAGAAAAAAGACAGGAACTTTTGAATATCTGATTATGTTTATAGATAAAATTAAAATTTACACAAAAGCAGGAAACGGCGGAAACGGAGTCGTATCGTTCAGGCGTGAAAAATACGTCGCAAAGGGCGGTCCTGACGGTGGAGACGGCGGAAACGGGGGAAACATAATCTTCCGTATCGACGAAGGCTCAAACACACTCCTTGCGTTCCGTTACAAGAGAAAATTCGTTGCACAGAACGGAGGAGACGGCGGCGGCGCGAAATTCCACGGTGCGAACGGTGAGGATACCATTGTTCTTGTACCTCGCGGAACCCTTATCAAGGACGCGGAAAGCGAAAAGATAATCCACGATATGTCCGGTGACGAGGATTTTGTTCTCTGCCACGGAGGTCGCGGAGGCTGGGGAAACCGTCATTTCGCTACTCCTACAAGACAGATACCCCGTTTCGCAAAAGCCGGACTTCCGGGAGAGGAAAAAGAAGTCATACTGGAGCTGAAAATGATAGCCGACGTAGGTCTTGCGGGACTTCCTTCTGCGGGCAAGTCTTCCCTTCTCGCGGCTCTGTCGTCTGCACGTCCGAAAATCGCCCAGTATCATTTTACCACCCTTGAACCAAGCCTCGGAGTGGTGAGCGCAGGAGAGGAAAGCGGATTTGTAATGGCGGATATCCCCGGACTTATCGAAGGAGCATCGGAGGGCGCGGGTCTCGGTCACAACTTCCTCAGACACATCGAACGCTGCCGTATGCTCATTCAGGTGGTGGACGTATCGGGTCAGGAAGGCAGAACTCCGCTTGAAGACTTTGAAACGATATCCGCAGAGCTTGAAAAGTTCTCGCACGACCTTGCCGGACGACCGAGAATAATCGCGGCGAACAAGGCGGATCTTCTCGTAAACGGCGAGGACGAATTTCCGATGATACCCGAAGTCAGCGAAGAGTGCGCAGAGCTTGAAAAACGCTGTCACGAGCTTGGCTACGAAGTCGTGTATATCTCGGCTTACCTTAAGGAAGGGCTGAAAAAGCTCGTCAACAAGGTAGCGGCAATGCTGAGCGAGCTCCCTCCGGTTAAGGTATACGAGGACGAAATAGTACCCGAAGAAGAAAAAATCGACACTGACGGCGTAGAAAACGTAAGAATATTCCGCACGGACGACGCTTTCTTCAATCTCGAAGGGCGCTGGGTAGAGGCACTTGTCGACAGAGTAAACTTCATGGACCGCGAATCTATGATGTACTTTGAGCGTTCCCTCTCAAAATCCGGTCTTATCGACAGACTCAGAGAAGCGGGATGCACGGACGGCGACATGGTAAGAATCGGTGACATCGAGTTTGAATTTGTCAACTGATTTACGCGCCGCCTGCGAATATCTCGAGGACATGGGTGTGTGTCTGAGCGAGGATTTTCGCGCCGCGGCTGTGTCTGACGGGAAAGCTCTCGTAAAGCCGATAGGAAAAAGCTTAGGCGAAGCGGCATTCTGCGAGGATATGAGCTTACTTGAGCCTGAGGAAAAGCGGCTTCTCTCGTCTGGAAACGGAGCGGTTATTTCGTCCGATATTCCGGATTTGTGTGCAGACACCGCAAAGACAGCGCAAGCCATCACACTTTTCACGGGACTGGACAAAAGCGTGTTTTCTCTGAGTGACAGCAGACTGTATGTATGCGCCGGTTCACTCACGAAAGCCGCGGAAGTTTTCTCCCGTGTAATGAGCAAGCTCGACAAAGTACGGCGTTATGTGGCACTGTCGAGAAAAAGCGCCGATATCCTCTCGTCATTCTTTCAGAGATAACAAAAATGCGTATTCCGATGATATTGTCGGTTTACGCATTTTCTTTATTTACTTTGTTTCGTAGAACAGAACCACGCCTTCTCTTTGCGCGAGCTTTATCGTAAGTCCGCCGCGGAGTTCTTCGGAGGTCTTTTCAAAGGTTTCGCCGGTCGTGGAGTTTTCAAAAACATAGGTCTTACCGTCTTCCACGTGGAGCTTTGCGGTGAATTCTTCGTCCTCTGCGGAGATATTTCTGATGAACTGGACAAATCCGCGCTTGTTGTCGGAGTCGTCGAACTGACAAACGTACCAGTCGCCTGTGTTCCTGCGGCATTCCGTGAGCGGGTAGTAGTCTCCGTCAAGTGTCAGACGTGCGGCGCGTCTCCAAATCTTCTCGGCGGCTATGGAGCGTTTGAATTCGTCGTCGGAGGCGTTGAACCATGTCATGTAGGTCACAGCGGGAACCATTGCGTTCTGGAACGAGAATTCGTCGTTTTCAACCCATGTTCCGCCTTTTCTCTCGACTTCTTCCCTGTCCCAAGACATATTGTGGGAGCGGAAATACGGTATCCATTCGTGCATCTCGCGGAACTGCTTCTGCTTGACTTCGTGCTTGCCGTATCCTACATCTGTATAATGGAGCGGAACTGCGCGTCTCATTGTGTCGAGGTCGTTTCTTCTGCCGCCTGATGCACAGGAGTCGATCCAAAGTCCGGGGTTGCGGAATATAAGCTCGTCCCAGTATCTGAGATATCCCTGAACGTGGAGGTTTTCGCGCGCGCCTATTCTGTCCTCTTCTTCGACTGCAAGCCAGCAGGGTTTCGGGTCAAAGTTGAAGTCCTGGCGGTACACTCTAATGTGACCTTCTTTTATGATGGAGTCTACGCGGTCCGTAATCCATTCTCTTGCTTCGAGATTGCCGAGGTCGAGCAGCTTGTGATAGTCGTCCTTGCTCGGGGAGATGAGCCAGTCGGGATGCTCTTCGTAAAGCTCCGTTCCGGCGGTAACTCTCTCAGGCTCAAACCATACGAGCAGCTTCACGCCGTTCTTGTCGCACGCTTCTCCTATAGGTCCGAATCCGTTCGGGAATCTCTCAGCGTCCGGCTTCCATGTACCGATGTGCGGCCAGTTGTAGTCGCATTTGTACCATCCGGCGTCTATCCACCATATATCGGGCTTAAGTCCTTTTTCTATGTAGTCGTGCAGTGCGCTGACCTGATTTTCTTCGGTTGCGGCGGTGTGCTCCGGCTTTCCCTCACAGCTCCAGTGGTGCAGGCAGAGAGCGGGTTCTATCGGCTGACCGTTTTCACGCGGAATGATGTGCGCCATGTACCATCGTCTCCAAAGATTGCGGGATCTGTCTTCGTCTCCGTCGGTGAACATAAGAGTAAGGGTTGGCGTGCGCATTGTTTCACCGGGATGAATCTTCATGTGGCATCTGAGCTGTCCGCAGCGGTAGTCAACTCCGTCGTCGGTACGCTTTACCACAGCCTTCCACATCTGGCTCCAGCCTACAGCGGCGCGGCAGACAAATTTGTCAAACACGAGCTTCATGTAAGGGAACGCACCTCTGCATGAGTTTCCGTCGGAGGGTTTCAGCTCCATAACGGTGCTATCGAGAGTGTCACGGAACCATTCGTAGCCGCTCTCATCGCAGGTGTCGCCGTTTCCGTATACAAAAGCGTCAAACTCTCCACGAATCTCACCGCCTAGCATGATGTCGGAGATAATGGGAGTGTCTTCGTTTCCGTTGTTCGTGAATTCAACGCGCCATTCCGACACGGCGTAGTCACGGTATTCGAGATGTGTAGCCTTTATCTCAAGACCGCATTTTTCGCATATTCCCGTGTAGGTGTAGCGTGTGATGTTCGCGTCGACTATCTCTCTTGTATAGCTGCGCTTCATCGTGTCGGGGATTCCGTGTACAGTCTTTTCGCCGAGCTTGAAGGTCAGCGGAATGTCGTACATCACCTCGGTATGGTTTGACGGATGAACAAAGCCTTTTTCGAGCAGCTTCATGTCCGCCTTCGTGGTTTTCTGATTCATATTCTTCTCCTTTATAGAATATTTAAAGATACTCTGAATTAATCGGATTTTTGCGATAAAAGGTTAAAATATAGGGGCTTTTATCGCAAAATTAACCTTAAATCAGAGGCTTCTTAATTGTTCGTTTTTGACGTCTTTTTGTTAAATCTCGTAAGCTGACGCCGCAGAGCCTTATTTTTTTCGCTTGTGAGAGCAGGGTCGTCCGCCGTTATCTTTTTCGCGTAGTACGCCGCTTTTTCTATCATATCCGTATCGGTACACGACGCCGCGAGACTTAGGTCTATCTCCCCGCTTTGACGTATAATTCCGCTGTCCGAGAAAAAGTCTCCCGGTCCGCGCTGTTCAAGGTCGTATTCGGCTATTTTGAATCCGTCGGTCGTGCTCTTTATCGCTCCGAGCCTTTCTCTTGCCGCCAAATCCTTTGCGTCCGAAACAAGGATGAAGTAAGACTTTATATTTCCGCGCCCTACTCTTCCCCTGAGCTGATGCAGCTGCGACAGACCGAATCTCTCGGCGTTTTCCACTATCATAAGAGATGCGTTCGGCACATTCACTCCGACTTCAATAACCGTCGTGGAAACAAGAACGTTCACTTCCCCATTCTCAAACTCACGCATAACAACATCCCGCGCCGCCGTCTTCATCTTTCCGTGAATAAGTCCGACTTTCAACTCCGGCAGAGCTGATGTGAGATATTCCGCCATGGTTTCAGCAGCTTTCATCGGCAGCTTTTCTTCCTTCACCGCGTCGTCTATAAGCATGATGTCGCCTATGTTTTCGCTGTCCTGCTCCTTTTCGGCTTCCTCCACTGAGGGACACACTACATATGTCTGATGTCCTTCGTCCGCCTGCTTTTTTATGAACGCGTTAAGCCTTGCACGGTAGCTTTCGTTTACTATAAACGTGTCCACCTTCTGCCTTCCGCGCGGGAGCTCGTCTATTCTCGAAACCGCTATGCTTCCGTATGTGGCAAGGGTCATGGTACGCGGTATCGGAGTCGCGCTCATTACAAGGCAGTGTACGTCTTCAGCTTTCTCGAACAGTGCCGCGCGCTGAGCTACACCGAAACGATGCTGTTCGTCGATAACCGCAAGTCCGAGACGGTCTATTTTTACGTCCTCCGATATAAGAGCCTGCGTTCCGATAACAATGTCAACCCGGTTAAGCTCGTTTACGTCCGCAAGTCCGGAGAGAATCATATCTCTTGCTTTCTTCCTCGTTGAGCCTGTGAGGAGAGCGCAGTTTATTCCGAGAGGGGAAAACAGCTTTTCAAAATCATCAGCGTGCTGCTCCGCAAGTATCTCGGTCGGAACCATGACGGCGGCTCTGTAACCGTTTTTCACGGCACAGTAACACGCGGCGGCAGCTACTATCGTCTTTCCGCTTCCTACGTCTCCCGTGAGAATGCGGTTCATCAGGCTTTCCCCCGACATATCCGATATTATCTCCGATATACATCTCTTCTGCGCGCCTGTCAGCTCATACGGAAGTCCGCTTACAAATTCGTCTATGGCAGTATATTTTATCGGGACGGAATTGCTCTTTTTCGCGGCATTCCCTCTTACGTCGAGAGAGAGCATCATGAGGAACAGCTCGTTGAACGTCAGCCGCCTCTTTGCTTTTGCTATGTCGTCCACTGTCGAGGGATGATGCACGGCGTTTATGGCATAGGAATACGTCGGAAGTGACAGCTCCGTCAACACATCGGTCGGCAGAAACTCGGTCAGCTCCTTTGACACATATCCGAGAGCTTCCGATACGAGACCCGCCATGAACTTCTGCTTGATTCCCGCAGACAGAGGGTACACAGGAACAATATCCTGAAGCACTGCACCGCTGTAGTAAGGCTCGGATATCGGATTTGCCATCGTCAGCGCACCGTTCTCACGCGTCACCTTGCCGAAAAAGCGGAACACAGAACCCGTGTGCATGGTGTTTTTCAGATACGGCTGATTAAAGTAGGTTATATGCACCGCTCCGCCCTCGTCAAACGCACTGAACTTCATGACGGTCATTCCGCGGCGTATCATTCTCACGCTCGGCTCGGAAGATACAGTCAGTATCAGCGAAAAAATACCGCTCTCTCCGGGGGACAGCTTTTCTTTTATATCCGTGGTTAGCACTGTGTCTCCGCGGTTCTGATATGCCCTCGGGAAGCAGCGCACAAGGTCGCCGAGAGTTTCTACTCCCATCGACAAAAGCGACTTAACCCTTGTCTCTCCGACGCCTTTTAATACTGTTACCGGAGTCGAGAGAGTGTAATTCATAGTATATTCATTCCTGTTATTCATGTATATTTTTGTTGATTTTATAACTTTCTCTGATGTAAATTATATTATCACATCCGAGTTTGAATTGCAATAATTATTTTTGTTTTTAAGAAAATAATACAAAGCTCTCTTTTTTCGCGAATTTCGGTGTTTCTCGGTTTATTTTTCACTAAAATTAAGCACGGAAATTCGGTGAGTTTTGTCGTAAATTGAAATTCGGTTTTTTGTGTATAAAAAATCAATAAACACGTATTGACAATTCAAACTCCATGTGCTAAAATAAAACCATCTTAAAGCAAAGGATCAACCGTAATGAGAAGCATAATCGCGGCAGCTGAATATTTCTTTTATTACTCTTACTTTTTTACCTGCAGGAAATAGTAAGAGTGTTTTTGCCGGAATTTTGTTTTTAAATTATGATGTTTAAAACGGGCTTTCAGTAACTAACACTGAATCGCCCGTTTATTTTTTTGACATAATAAGTCACACCTCCTTTACTCGGAGAAATATTATTTATACAGAAAAGGGATACAGAAATGATTGCAGTACTTAAAAACGGAGTTACACAAAAGCAGATAGACAGCTTCTGCGACTGGATAAAGGCTCAGGGCGTTGGCGTCCACGTATATAACGGAGAATTTCAGACTGTAGTCGGACTTATCGGAGACACGACAAAAATCGACGCGGAAATGCTCTCGGGTCTCGATATCGTCGACAGCGTAAAGCGCATATCCGACCCGTTCAAGAGCGCGAACCGTAAATTCCATCCCGACAACTCTGTTATCGACATTTCCGGAAAGACTACTGTAGGCGGAAATATCTTCGCGGTTATCGCAGGCCCCTGTTCGGTCGAAAGCGAAGCTCAGGTGCTTGAAGTCGCAAAGGCAGTAAAGCTCTCCGGCGCTACAATGCTTCGCGGCGGCGCGTTCAAGCCTCGTACATCTCCCTACGACTTCCAGGGACTTCGCGCGGACGGAATCGAGCTTCTTCTTGAGGCTAAGCGTGAAACCGGACTTCCCATCGTTACGGAAATCATGAACGCAAACCACCTTCCCCTCTTTGAAAACGTCGACGTAATTCAGGTAGGCGCAAGAAATATGCAGAACTTCGAGCTTTTAAAGGAACTCGGAAAGACAAGAAAGCCGATTCTCTTAAAGCGCGGTCTTGCAAACACACTGAAAGAGCTTCTCATGAGCGCGGAATACATCATGGCAGGCGGCAACGAAAACGTAATTCTCTGCGAGCGCGGCGTGAGAACCTTCGAGACTTACACAAGAAACACACTCGACCTCTCCGCAGTACCGATGCTTCACGAGCTGACTCACCTTCCCGTTATCGTTGACCCCAGCCACGCAACAGGTATGTCACGCCTCGTTAAACCTATGGCTCTTGCCGCTGCTGCCTGCGGTGCCGACGGACTTATGATAGAAGTACACAACAATCCCAAGGCTGCTCTCTGCGACGGTCCTCAGTCACTCACTCCCGAGCAGTTTGACGACGTAATGCGCGCTACAAGACGTGTTCTTGCCGCAGTAAATGAAGACGAGGTAAAGGCATGACTGTAGGAATCATAGGACTCGGACTTATCGGCGGTTCAATGGCTCGCGCATACAAAAACAGCGGATTCACGGTTCTCGGATGCGACACGAACGATGTTGTACTGAGCTGGGCAAAGCTGAACGGTATCGCCGACGAAAACCTCACGAAGGACAATATTCCCGACTGCGACCTCATTCTCCTCGCGATAACACCGAAAAGCGCAGCAAAATGGCTTGAAGACAACGCTCCGAGCATAGCAAAAACCACACTTGTCATGGATCTCTGCGGAACCAAGAGATACATCTGCTCCGTCGGATTCGCTCTCGCGGAAAAGTACGGCTTTACATTTGTCGGCGCTCATCCCATGGCAGGCTCGCACATCGGAGGAATCAAAAACTCCCGCGCGGACTTGTTCAAGGATGAAACCGTGGTTCTCGTTCCCCCGTGCAGAGACGACATTGCCCTCTTCGACAGAGCTAAAAAGGCACTCGCACCGGCAGGATTCGCACGCTACACCTTCACGACAGCCGACGCTCACGATGAGATGATAGCATACACCTCCCAGCTTGCTCATGTCGTTTCAAACGCGTTTGTAAAAAGCCCCCGCGCTCAGACACACAGCGGAATCTCAGCCGGAAGCTACCGTGACCTCACGAGAGTTGCACAGCTTGACGTTAATATGTGGACGGAGCTTTTCCTCGAGAATCACGACAACCTCTCAAACGAGCTCGGACTTATCATAAGCTCACTTCAGGAATACAAGGACGCTATCGACTCAGGCAATGCCGAGCTTCTCGCTTCTCTGCTTCAGGCAGGTGTTGACGCGAAGGAAAAGGCTGACGGCTGATATATAAATAAAATGAAGAAAATCATAAACGCGGGCAAATACGATATCATAATCGAGAAAAACTCCCTCTGCTCTTTCGGCGAATACGTCAAAACCGCACTCGGCACGAATAATGCAAAGCTGCTCATCGTATCGGACGACAGAGTTTACAGCCTGTACGGAGACAGAACGCGAGAAGCTTTAAAAAGCACAGGCTTTACTCTCGCAGAGGACTATGTGTTTCCGCATGGTGAGATGAGCAAAAACCTCTCAAATCTCGGCGAAATACTCCGTCACGCTGCCGATGAAGGGCTTACAAGGAGCGACTGCATTGCAGCTCTCGGCGGAGGCGTCACGGGAGACATGGCAGGATTTGCGGCGGCGGTGTATCTGAGGGGCATAAAATATGTCTCCGTACCCACGTCGATTCTGGCAATGGTGGACTCTTCCGTCGGAGGAAAAACCGCTGTCGACATTCCCGAGGGAAAAAATCTTGTCGGTGCATTCCACGAGCCTTCCCTTGTGCTTAGCGACACCGCGCTTCTCTCCACCCTTCCCGAGGATTTTGTCTCTGACGGAATGGCGGAGGTCATAAAATACGGCGTTCTCGGCAACACTGCGCTGTTCTCTCTCCTCGAAAATTCTACAAGCCTTAGCGACGACATAGACGATATCGTAGCGGAATGCGTCAAGGACAAGCGCGACGTAGTTTCCCGCGATTTTCGTGACAAAGGCGAGCGGCAGAAGCTGAATCTCGGTCACACATTCGGTCACGGAATAGAAGCATTGTCCGGGTACACGGTATCGCACGGTCACGCTGTTGCATCGGGAATGTATTTTATAATGAATTGTGCCGTAAAACGAGGTCTTTGCCCCGAAAACGCGCTCACAAGGCTTGAAAACCTGCTGAAAAAGTATTCGCTCGACCCGTTTATCTACAGAAGCTACGACATACAAAAACTTATCTCCGCGTCCTCTCACGACAAAAAGAAGAACGGGGACAAAATAACGCTCGTTGTTCCGCGGGATATCGGAGAATGCGAGCTTATGACAATAGACTTCTGCGATATAGAAAACTTTGTTTCGGGAGTTATGTGATGGAAATTACGCTTTTTTCACCGAATCCGCATGGCATAATAAGTGCTATCCCGTCCAAATCCTACGCTCACCGTGCTCTTATCTGCGCCGCGCTGTCTGACGGAGTTACCGAAATACTCTGCTCGAGGTCAAGCCGCGACATTGACGCTACGGTGTCGTGTCTGCGCTCCCTCGGTGCCGAAATTGACTGCTCCGACGCGGGATTCACAGTATATCCCGTAAAAAATGTGCCGGAATTCGCCATCCTTCACCCTGCAGAATCAGGCTCTACCCTGCGATTCATGCTCCCCACAGCGGCGGTACTCGGAACGGAATGCGAATTTGTCACCGAAGGCAGGCTGTCCTCACGCCCTCTCTCCCCTCTCTCGGACGAGCTGGAGCGGCACGGTGCAAAAGTCAGATTAAATCCAGTCAGAATAAGCGGAAAAATCGGCGCGGGTGAATATTGTCTCGACGGCTCGGTTTCGTCACAGTTCACTACGGGGCTTATGCTTGCTCTGCCATACCTCGGAGAAGACAGCACCGTCGTTTTAAGCGGCAAGGTCGAGTCAAAACCTTACATCACGCTTACCGAAAGAGTGCTTGAAAAGTTCGGTATTATGGTCACGGAAGAGGACAACGCTTTTTCTGTCAGCGGAAAATATCACTCACCCTCGCGCATTAAAGTTGAAGGGGACTGGTCAAACGCCGCGTTTATGCTCTCCTGCGGTGCGCTCACAGACGGTATTACGGTAACGGGACTTGATCTCGGCTCATCACAGGGGGACAAAAAAATTGTCGATATTCTCCGTAATTTCGGAGCACAGGTCAGCATAAGCGAAGACAGCGTTATGGTTAAAAAAGCTCCGCTGCACGGTATCACAGTTGACGCTGCGGACATACCGGATCTCGTGCCGATCGTTTCCGTAGTGGCTATGGCGGCTTCGGGAACAACAGTGATAAAAAACTGCGGCAGACTCAGGCTGAAGGAAAGTGACAGAATAGAATCGGTATGCGCCATGATAAACTCGCTCGGCGGAAACATTTCGGTCTGCGGTGACGATATTACGGTTCGCGGCGGAACAGTGCAGAAGAGCGACGTCACGGTTAACTCCTATAACGACCACAGGATTGTTATGGCGGCGGCTGTCGGTTCGGTGCTGTGCTCTTCTCCCGTTACAATTGACGGATGTGAAGCTGTCGCGAAGTCATATCCCGGCTTTTTCGATGATTTTGGAAAATTATGTATGAACTAAGGAGGAGCGCATGACCTCTTACGGAAAAAATATCAAAATTGAAGTATTCGGCGGCTCGCATGACAGTGAAATAGGAATCACAGCCGAAAACATTCCCGCGGGTATTACCTTTGACATGGATAAGCTGCAAGCCTTCATGCAGAGACGCGCACCGGGACAGAGCAAGCTGACGACATCACGCAAGGAAAGCGACACGCCCGTACTCATGAGCGGATTTGACGGAAGCACCACAAACGGCGAGAAAATACGCATTATAATAAGGAACGAAAACGCGCGCTCATCCGACTACTCTTCCCTCTCGTCAAAGCCTCGTCCGTCCCATGCAGATTATCCCGCTATGGTGAAGTCCGGTGGTAAGGTTGATCTTCGCGGGGGCGGGCATTTTTCCGGCAGGCTCACAGCTCCAATATGCGCGCTCGGCGGTATTCTCAAAGAGGAGCTTGAAAAACGCGGTATCTTCATCGGTGCGCATATTGAATCCATCGGAAGCGCGCTCGACTACCGTTTTGACCCGATAAAGGTAAACCGCTCGGATTTTGAGGATATTCTCTCCCACTCCCTCCCTGTTCTCGACGAAAAAGCAGGCGAGAGAATGGCTCAGGTGATAGACGGCGCGAGAATGCAGCAGGATTCCGTCGGAGGAGTCATAGAATGCGCTGCTGTCGGTATTCCCGTCGGAGTCGGCGAGCACATCTTCTGCGGAATGGAGTCGCGCATTTCGTCCGCTGTTTTCTCCGTTCCCGCCGTCAAAGGAATTGAGTTCGGCGCGGGCTTTGCTTCAACCGATATGTACGGCTCGGAGAACAACGACACGTTCTACTACGACGGAGACACGGTTCGTACAAGGTCAAACAACTGCGGCGGTATTCTCGGAGGAATGACTGATGGTATGCCGCTGATATTCCGCTGTGCGATAAAGCCTACTCCCTCGATAGGACTTGAGCAGGACACGATTGATTTATCCACAAAGCAAAATACCCGCATCTCAATCGAGGGCAGACACGACCCGTGCATAGTTCCGCGTGCTGTTCCCGTTATCGAAGCGATGTGCAGTATAGCTGTATTTGACGCTCTGCTTGACTGCGGAGAGATGGAAAAGTAAGTCTGAGGTAATATTATGAAGAAAACAAGTGAAATGAAGTGCGGACTTATCGGAAAACCGCTCGGACACAGCTATTCCCCGCTGATTCACTCCTGCCTTGCCGATTATGAATACAAACTAATCGAGCTTGACGAAAACGAAGTCGGCTCTTTCATAAAAAGCGATAAATACGACGCGCTTAACGTGACTATCCCATACAAAAAGACCGTCATGCCGTTTCTCGACGTAATCTCTCCCGAAGCTGAAAGGATAGGCTCGGTCAACACTGTTACACATCTGCCGGACGGAAGACTAAAGGGAGACAACACCGACTACTATGGATTCTCCTACATGCTCGACAAAGGAAAAATAGACGTGAGCGGGAAGAAAGTCCTTGTTCTCGGCAGCGGAGGAGCTTCAATGACCGCACGTACCGTTGTGGCTGACAGAGGAGCGCGTGAAGTTGTGATAATCTCCCGGAGGGGTGAGGACAATTACGAGAACATCGACAGGCACGCCGACTGCGACATTATAGTAAACACAACTCCCGTCGGAATGTACCCGAACAACGGTATCTCTCCCGTATCTCTCGGCCGTTTTCCCAAACTTTCGGGAGTAGTCGACATGATATACAACCCCTCGAAAACCGCGCTCATTCTCGAAGCGGAAGAGATGGGAATCCCGTGCATATCGGGACTTTGTATGCTTGTGGCACAGGCTAAGGCGGCGTCGGAATTCTTCACGGGAAAGAAAATCGAGAACGCCAAAATAGACGAGATAACCGCGCATATCAGCTTTGACACAAAGAACATTATGCTAATCGGAATGCCCGGCGTCGGAAAGACCACAAACGGCAGACTGATTGCACAAAAGCTCAGACGTGATTTTGTTGACATTGACAATGAAATCGTAAAGCGGAGCGGCAAATCCATTCCCGACATATTCGCGGAGCAGGGAGAGGGCGGTTTTCGCGATATTGAGCACAGCGTACTTGAAGAGTTCTCGAGGAGATCCGGTCTTGTCATCTCCTGCGGCGGCGGAACGGTAACAAGAAGCGACAACATAAAGCTGATGAAGCAGAACAGCACCGTGGTTTTCATGAAGCGCGACATTGCGTCTCTTCCGAAGGACGGCAGACCCTTGTCTCAGGCAAACGACCTCGGAGAGCTGTACAAAAAGCGTCTTCCAATGTACCTCTCCGCGGCGGATATTGTCTTTGAAATGGACGGAAGCCCGGAGAAAAACTCGCGCGGTATCATAGAAAAGCTGAAAAATCTGTGAGGTGAGAAAAATGAAGCTGCTCATAATTAACGGACCTAACATAAATATGCTTGGAATACGCGAGCCGGGGATTTACGGAAAACAGGATTACGCTGCCCTTCTCTCGCTTATCGACAAAACCTGCCGCGAAAACAGCATAGAATACGAGCACTACCAGTCGAATCACGAGGGGGATATTGTCGATAAGATACAGTCCGCCTACGGTAAGTTTGACGGGATAGTGATAAATCCGGCGGCGTACACACACACGAGCGTTGCGATACTTGACGCGCTGAAAGCTGTGGCTATTCCGACGGTTGAGGTTCACATTTCCGACGTCAGCACGAGAGAGGAATTCAGGCGTCACTCGTTTGTTTCCCTCGCGGCTGTGAAAACCATAATCGGACACGGACTCGACGGATATTCCGAGGCGATACTCTGGTTTAAAAACAACATCTGACACACAAATATTCGGGTAAAACGGTATGATTATTCATCGCTTTGCCCTTTTTATTTTGTAACAGATCCGCAGTTGTTTAACAAAAAGTCATATAATAACTACAATAGACAATATGTACAAAAACTTGTGTGATTTTTTTATTTTAAAAATTTAGCAAAATGACGTTGTTCACAAATTTATAATATATTTTCAAAACAATTCATGTTATAATAGGTGGAGTAAATATGTTTATTTCGTCAAAGCAAAGGAGGAAGGCAGATTTACGGCTGCGTCAACGCGGTTCTTGATACTGTCATTTTCAGTTTTGGAAAAAGTATTTGAATACTTAAAAAGAAGCCTGACGATCGCATGGAAAAGCGTATTTTTCAACTTTAAGCAATACTTTTGCTTCTTCATGGCAATCATCATCGTTCAGGTGCTGTACGGAATGATGTCCGTTTCGGCAGACAACAACAACAATGTCGAATACAAGCACGTTATGGAGGAATACAACTACCATATGGTGCTCAAAGGTCTTAACGAAGATCAGGCGCGCTATCTCATCAAGGATGAAGGCACGGTATTTAAAAGCGACGTGATATTTGAAGTCGTTTCATCGGAGCAATATGTCAACGCTCTGACGGGAGACGAAAGATATGACGTTTACCTGTACTTCACCGGCGACCTTGACCAGTGCATGAAGCGCTTTGAGAAGAATTATCAGCCCGACCTTGCAGCTCTCGGTGACGCCGACAGAACCTTCACAAAGTCCACGACCCCGCTCATGACCTTCTCGAAGAATATCGCGGCAAATACAACAACGTTCGTCTTTGTCACGCTTATCCTTCTCGCAGTGTCGATATTCCTTCTCACATCGCTCTACAACATCAGAATCAACCAGTACAAATTCCAATACGGTATTTATCTGACGTTCGGCGCTGACTTCAAGATGCTGTTCTCCACCGCGTTCTGGGAGCTGTTCATCATCTTTGTTGTAACGTTCATCCCGTCCCTCGGTATCTCCACGCTTATCTCATACCTCATGTACAGCGCGTCGGGATACGGATTCATTTTCAACGGTCTTTCCATACTGAAGATATTCCTCTTTACACTTGTCGTTATCCTCGCGTCCGTTTGGACTCCTATGAAGATAATGTCCGTAAAGGATCCCATGTCTCTTATCATCACGGAAGACAACTCAAACCTTGTTACCTCCCCCATGCGTTCCTTCAACATATTCGCGGAAAAGTTCCCGGTTAAGTATGAGTTCTACTCTATCTGGCGTTTCAGAAAATACAATATCCAGCTTCTTACAACTGCTATCGTATTCTGTGCGCTGTTCATCATGGGTCTGTACATGGCGGATATCTACACGACCGACCTGTACTACCCACGCCCGCAGTTTGAAGTAAACCTCGCGGAGTCCGGCTTTGAGTATGACGAGCTAATGAGCGAAGAGCTTTACAATATGCCCGGAGTACGCGCAGTTGAGATAAACGACAACTCAACCGAATCCTACGAAAACGCCTCCCACATGATCGTGGAAAAGAAAAACGTTCGTCCGTTCAAAAACCTCGTACACTACAACGGTACGGAATTTGACGTAGGCGACAAAAACTGGCGTGTATCGAGCGACATCGTATACAAGGCAATGACAGCGGAACAGGTTCGCATTCTCGAGGACTACGACTACACGGGAGACGTCACAAGCGTTCTTCAGCCGGGATATGTTGTAATCGGCGACTCGATATCAAACGTTCCCACATATAAGTTCAACGTCGGCGACAAGATTTACATCTCGGTAAAGACCGGTCAGATAAAAGCAGTCGACACAAACGTAACGGGTCGCGTGCTTCTCAAAAATCAGATTGAATACTTCCACTATGAGTATCACGAATTTACAATCGGCGCGATCCTCTACGATATTCCCTCAGGCTCTACTCCGATATTCATGAACCTCGACGATTACTATACGATTACCGGGAAGACTCCGAAGGCTACATCGTTCAATATTTACGTTGAAAAGGATATAACCACAGAGGAAGTCAACTCTCTTTATGCCGAAGTAAGACAGTGGAGCCACACATACGGCGACGTTAAGGTATCGAACAAGGACATTACCCTAACAAACGCAATCGCGGCAGACAAGCACTACAACGAGCTTTACATCTGCATCTCGATACTGATACTCCTAATTTCCCCGCTCGTATGGTTCTTCTCACAGACTCTTTACTACACAAAGAGAGAAAAAGAGTTCAATATTCTCCAGTCAATCGGTGCAATTCAGAGGGAAATCAAGCAGATTTATCTCCAAGGCGGTCTGTGCATGGCTGTAATGTCGCTCTTCGTTTCAATAATCCTCAGCTATGCCGGCAGCTACATTCTCTTCTACATTTATAACGTAATAATGCCTTACTTCTCGGGTGAAAACGTCCGCTATGTATTCTATATGCCGTGGTACGCTATCCTCACGAGCATCGTAATGTCAGTGGCGTGCGGCTTCTTCTCGACTTATCTCCCCTACAGAAGCTACTACAAGAACCGCTACTCTCTCCAGAACGGCGGCGCAGGTGCGGAATATTCGGGCGACGAATAATATCGGCACAAGACTAATTTATACTACACAATAATAAGTGAAAGGTCAGGAATACATAAATGGCAGATACAATAGAATATATGCTGCAAACCGAAAGCGTTATTAAGCAGTACAAGCAGTATGATACAGTTATTACAGCAGTAAACAGAGTCAGCATCAAGGTAGAGCCCGGAGAATTCGTCGCTATCATCGGTACGTCGGGTTCAGGTAAGTCAACCTTCCTCCATATCTGCGCCGGACTTGACTCAGCAGACGCAGGCAGAGTTCTCATCCGCGGTCAGGATATCACAAAAATGTCCGCCGACGAGCTTAGCCGTTTCCGCGGTATGAACATGGGCTTCATCTTCCAGAGACACAACCTCATCCCGCAGTTCACGGCGCTTGAAAACATCCTCATTCCCACAATGATGTGCAACAAGTCAGAGCTTTCGTATCAGGAAACACTCCGCCGCCTTGTTGAAACGCTCCAGCTAACCGAGAGACTTAACCACCTTCCGTCAGAGCTTTCGGGCGGTCAGCAGCAGAGAGTCGCCATCGCACGTGCTCTTATCAATATGCCCGACATCGTTTTTGCCGACGAGCCTACAGGAAACCTCGACAGAAAGAACGCGGACGAAGTATTAAAGCTGCTTCTCAAGACAAGAGAAGAAATGGGTCAGACGCTCATCATGGTAACGCATGACCTTGCAATAGCGGATCACGCCGACAGAATCTTCCGTATGGACAACGGTATTCTCTCACTTGAAAGAGACTACATCGGCGGAACAAAGCGCACCATCACAGGATATTAATAATGTTAAAATCGAGAAAGGCTTCGAGAAATCGAGGTCTTTTTCATATTCCGCCGCACGGTAGCATATTCTTTCGTAAAGAAAATATCTCGGAGGCGTAAATTGAAGCAGACACAGCGCATCGTTTTAAACTACATCATATTCACATTCCTATTCATGGGAGCGTCGCTTATCATCGGAAAGACAGCTTACGACTCACTCACCACCGAAACCGCGGGAATCACGGAAGCAAGTCCGCAGGAATATGTTTTTGTTATCGACGCGGGACATGGTGGTGAGGACGGAGGCGCTGAGGTTGGCGGTGTGCTTGAGAAGGACTTGAACCTTGCAATAAGCGAAAATATAGCCGACATATGCACACTGTTCGGGACAAACGTAAAGCTCACCAGAAGCGACGACAGACTGCTATACGACTACTATGGCAGCCTCGACAGCTACGTCGGAAAGAAAAAAACCTATGACCTGCGAAACCGTCTGAGGATTGGTGAAGAAGCCGCGCCGGTGCTGTTTGTGAGCGTACACATGAACAAATTCACACAGCCGCAGTACAAGGGACTACAGGTGTACTTCTCTCCAAACACGCCGGAGAGTGAAGAAGCCGCAGGAATAATCCAGTCTTACGCAAAAAAATATCTCTCGCCGGAAAACGAACGTGAAACAAAGCGCGCCACAAACGCAATATACATTCTGAAACGAATCACAATTCCGGCGGTTTTGGTCGAGTGCGGGTTTATGTCGTGTCCCGACGAGCTTGCAATGCTTCAAACAAACGAATACCGTGAAAAGACCGCCGCCGTGATATTTTCGTCCTGCCTTGAATATGCTGTCGGAAAGCAGTGATTTTCTCTTGATATGGCGCGAAAAATGCGTTATAATATGGGTATCTACTTAAGGTAAGGAAATATCATGAAAGCATCAAAATCAGTCTATGTGTGCAGCGAGTGCGACTACCAAAGCTCCAAGTGGCTCGGTAAATGCCCCAGCTGCGGCGCGTGGAACACTTTTGTCGAGGAAACATATCAGGCTCCCGCAAGGACAGGGCTGTCGAAAAGCTCCGCATCGGGAACTAAGCTCGCGAGGGACCACGAACCTGCCCAGAAATTCGCCGACTTCACAATGCCCGACTACCTTCGCCACAGCACAGGAATAGGAGAGCTTGACCGTGTTCTCGGAGGAGGATTAGTCGAAGGCTCCGTCATACTTTTGGCGGGAGAGCCGGGAATCGGCAAGTCGACACTGCTCATGCAGCTGTGCGGACAGATAGGAAACTCGTGCAAGGTGCTGTACGTCTCGGGAGAAGAGTCAAAGGTACAGCTTAAAATGCGCGCGGACAGGCTCGGAGTTGACGCGGAATTTGTTTATGTGCTGACCGAGACCGACATTTCGGAAATACTCACCCAGTTCGACAAGCTGAAACCCGACATTATGATAGTTGACTCAATTCAGACGATGTACACGGAAGCGTCCTCATCAATGACAGGAAGTGTGACGCAGGTGAGGGAATGCGCGTCAATGCTCATAGACCGTGCGAAAAACAACGGCGCGTCCGTGGTAATCGTAGGTCACGTCAACAAGGAAGGCGGCATTGCTGGTCCTAAGGTACTCGAGCACATGGTGGACGCTGTTCTCTACTTTGAGGGAGACAGACGGCAGCCGCACCGCATAATCCGCGCAATAAAGAACCGCTTCGGCTCAACCAACGAAATTGGAGTATTTGAGATGTGCGAGGACGGGCTTGAAGAGGTCGCGAATCCATCAGCCATGCTCCTCGAAGGCAGACCTACGGGTGTTAGCGGAAGCTGCGCGGTATGTATAATGGAAGGAAGCCGTCCTCTAATCGCAGAGATTCAGGCTCTTGTCACGCCGACAGTCTTCCCTGCCCCCAGACGCACCTCGAACGGTATCGACTACAACAGAATGTGTCTCCTGCTGGCAGTGCTTGAGAAGAGACTGGGACTGAAATTCTCGACCTGCGACGTGTACCTCAACGTTATAGGCGGTCTAAGGCTCGACGAACCCGCGATAGACGCCGCCGCCTGCCTTGCGCTGATATCATCACTCCGCGACATTCCCGTTCCCGACAATGTTATAGCATTCGGCGAGGTGGGACTGTCGGGCGAATTCCGTCAGGTAGCGTCGGCTGAACAGCGGCTGAACGAAGCGTACCGTCTCGGCTTTACAAAAATAGCACTACCGAAGCGTTCGCATCTTAAAACCATCCCGGACGGAGTTGAGATAGTCCCGCTTGTCGGTATCTACGACGCCCTGAAGCTGCTCGCGGCGGAGAATAAGGAGAAAAAATAAAGGAGACAGCATGGGTTTAAGCCTGTGTGGAAGTATGTTATGAAAGAAATGAATCCTTATCTTCAAATGTTTTACGATACAATGAAACCAAATCTGACTACTCCGCTTGCATCATTTGTGTCATGCACAATATCTGATATAGATGAATTCGAAGCGTATTATGGTAAGCCTATCACTGATATGAATATGGAATTATTCAATCATATTATAGAAGGATGGTTTCATTCATCTTATCGAAAGACTGAAAATAGAAAATTAAAATATACTGCTGAATATTTACGTTGGTATGATAAAAATATCGGGAAAGTATGCGACCTGCAAGATAAAGTTCAATTGTTAGAAAATACAAAAGAATATTATGATTATCAAAAATCTCATTATTGGGGATTGTTTTTAAAGAAATTTGATGAACTATATAAAGTTGCAAATATGTCGTATGTTGATAAAGTTCCTGAAAGTATACGTAATAGTATAACAGCTGACGTTGTTGTCGTGGCTATGATTATTTGTTATTCATCAGGGTTGTGGATAAAATCAGTAAATATAAAATCTGCTGATATATCAAGTGACTACAGTGAATTCATTTACGATGGAACAACTTATAAAATTTGTGATGAAGGTGTTCCGTATCTGAAATTATATTGTCAGCAGGATTCTGTTCTCACCAACGGAAATAAGCCGCTATATAAAAATGACAGCGAATATCTTATGAAGTATCTTGTAAAACAAAGCGAAGTTGAAGCTAAGCTTAACAAAATCTACCCGTCAAATTATTTAAATCATAAACTGCAAATATTAAATGAAAGGTATCATAGCATATATCCCGACCTTGGCAGAAATATTAAATTTACTCCTGAATCACTATATCTCAGCGGATATTTGAACAAAGCTCTCTCAGTTTTACCACCTGACGCAAATTTCAATGACTGGCGAGGATATATCTACAAAAATCCTATTAAAAACTATTCGGTTTCTGAAATAATAACGCTTAAAGATTTATACCTGTCACAAACCATATAACATCACAAAACCTTGACAAACCCCAATAAATATTATATAATAACTCATTAACCAACATAAAGGACACACAAAAATGAAAATTACACCTGTAAAAGGAACGGCGGATTATCTCCCGAACGAGGTGCTCATCCGAGACTACCTGCAAAACAGCATACTTGAAACCTACCGTTCATGCGGCTTCGAGAGAATCTCCACCCCGATAATCGAGGACATCGAAAACCTTGACAAGAGCGACGGCGGCGAAAACCTGAATCTCATCTTCAAGATTATGAAGCGCGGCGAAAAGCTCGAGGAAGCTCTCTCTACCGGCAACGAAAAGGAAATCGCCGACATGGGTCTGAGATACGACCTGACGCTCCCCCTCACACGCTACTACGCAAACAACCGCGCAAAGCTCCAGAATCCCTTCAAGGTCATCCAGATTGACAGAGTTTACCGTGCCGAACGTCCGCAGAAAGGCAGAATGCGCGAGTTTTATCAGTGCGACATCGACATAATCGGCTCGGACTCATGGACTTCCGAGGTTGAGCTTATCACAACGACCGCAAAGGCTCTGCACAACATCGGATTCACCCGCTTCGGTATCAGAATAAACGACCGCAGACTGCTGAAAGCCATCATAATGGGCGCGGGATTTGCCGAAAACGAGTGCGATTCCATCTGCATTTCGCTTGACAAGCTCGACAAAATAGGATTTGACGGCGTTAAGGCTGAGCTTATCGAAAAAGGCTTTGACTCCGCGAATGTCGGAAAGCTCATAGAATCCATCGGCACAACTCCCTTCACTCTCAACGATGCGGAAAAGCTCTGCGGAAAGCTCGACTGCATCGACAACCTCAGAAAGATAATGGACGCGGCGAATTCCCTTGCAGACGGCTTTGAAGTCACCTACGACATGACTCTCGTCCGCGGTCAGGGCTATTACACCGGCACAGTTTTCGAAATTTCCAGTCCCGACTTCAAGGGAGCTATCGGCGGCGGCGGACGTTACGACAACCTTATCGGAAAATTCCTCGGAGAAAGCATTCCCGCTGTCGGATTCTCGATAGGCTTTGAACGTCTCTGCGCTATCCTCCTCGAGCAAAAGTACAAAATCCCCACACAGAAGAAAAAGTTTGCCGTTATCTACAACGACGACAACTTCATTGACGCGCTGAAATACGCCGACACGCTGAGAGACGAATACGACGTCGCCCTATATCAGTCCGTGAAGAAGCTCGGAAAGCTGTTCGCAAAGCTCGAAGAAAGCGGATTCTGCGGCTGCCGTGTCATGGGTCAGGATGAAGTAAAGCATTTCGGCGAATAATTGCCATTTTTTCCGAAAAATCTATTGACAATCCAATAAAATAGTGATATCATAGTAATGTTTATAATGCGATGATGGAAAAAGAGTAGCGTGAGTCACTTCTCAGAGAGTCGGCGGTCGGTGCAAGTCGATGAAGAATCTTTCGTGAATACATTTCCGTAGCAGCGCACCGAAGGGTTTCTAAATCTGCGTAGGCTGCGACGTGTGATATACGTTATAGTATCGGGGCATAATAAGTGCCTGCTGAGGCTGTACTCGTGAGGGTACGGTAAACTGAGGTGGTAACACGGTATATCCGTCCTCTGCTGTTTTTGTCGGCAGGGGACTTTTTGTTTTCCGCCGAACCGATTTTTTCATTACATCTGTTTGATGGAGGAACTGAAAACATGATAATTACCGATCTTCTCGAAAGAAACGCAAAGCTGTACCCAGATGATGTTGCTCTGGTTGAAATAAACCCCGCAAATCAGCCTGATATAAATCTGACATGGCGTGAATATTCGCTCATCGAAACCGCTCCCGGAGGAAAATACCGTCGTGAGATGACATGGCGCGAGTTTGACACAAAAGCTAACCGATTCGCAAACCTTCTCAAGACGCGCGGAGTTGAAAAGGGCGACAAGGTTGCGATACTTCTCATGAACTGCCTTGAGTGGCTGCCGATTTACTTCGGTATTTTAAAGACAGGCGCGCTTGCCGTTCCTATGAACTACCGTTACTCCGCGGACGAGATAAAATACTGTGCCGAGCTGGCGGACGTGTCGGTTCTCGTGTTCGGTCCTGAGTTCACCGAGAGAGTTTCAACCGTGTTCCTCGATATGCCGCTTGTGAAGGACTACTTCTTTGTAGGCAAGAATCCGCCGGAATTTGCTGACAGTTATGACAAGCTCGTGACATACTGCTCTTCCATAGCTCCAGCTGTTGAGCTTGACGAGGACGACGACGCGGCTATTTACTTCTCATCAGGAACTACAGGCTTCCCGAAAGCTATCCTCCACGCTCACCGTTCGCTCATCAACTCATGTCGCACGGAGCAGAAGCACCACGGTCAGACGCGCGAGGACGTTTTCCTTTGCATTCCTCCGCTTTACCATACGGGAGCAAAAATGCACTGGTTCGGCAGTCTGATCAGCGGAAGCCGTGCCGTTATCCTAAAGGGAGTTTCCCCCGAATGGATTCTGCGTGCCGTATCTGAAGAAAGAGCTACGATAGTATGGCTGCTCGTTCCGTGGGCGCAGGATATTCTTGACGCTATCGACAGAGGGGACATTAAGCTCGACGACTACAGACTTTCCCAGTGGAGACTGATGCACATCGGAGCGCAGCCTGTTCCGCCGTCACTTATCAAGCGTTGGAAGGCAGTATTCCCGCACCATCAGTACGACACAAACTACGGTCTTTCCGAATCCATAGGTCCAGGATGTGTACATCTCGGAGTTGAAAACATTGACAAAGTCGGCGCGATAGGTGTTCCCGGTTATCTCTGGGAGGCTGATATCGTCGGCTCGGACGGACACAGCTGCGCGGCAGAAGAAGTCGGCGAGCTGATAGTAAAGGGTCCCGGAGTCATGAAGTGCTACTACAAAAACGAGGCGGCGACAAACGAAATCCTCAAAAACGGCTGGCTTTACACAGGAGACATGGCAAAACGCGACGAGGACGGCTTTATCTATCTCGTAGACCGCAAAAAGGACGTAATAATCACGGGCGGCGAGAACCTTTATCCTGTGCAAATCGAGGACTTCCTCAGACAAAACGATAAGATAAAGGACGTTGCGGTTATCGGACTGCCGGATGAACGTCTCGGAGAGATTGCCGCGGCTGTAATCGAGCTGAAACCCGACGTTACGGCAACGGAAGAGGAGATAAACCAATTCTGCCTCGGACTTCCGCGCTACAAACGCCCGAGAAAAATAATCTTCGCTGATGTTCCGCGCAATCCCACAGGAAAAATCGAAAAGCCGAAGCTCAGAGAGATATACTGCGGCGTGTCTCTTGTAGAAGCTCAGACAACACGATAAAATATTCAGCGGTATTCAACAAACGAGTGCCGCTGTTTTTGTGTTTTCTGCCGTATTTTGATTTTTGCCACGAAATATATTGACTTTCCACTCGGTATATGGTATAATTTTACTCCATTTTTTGAGTTTTTTAAGTAAAAGGCGGTGAAACAATGATCGAGCTTGACGGCATAACAAAAACCTTCCGTGTATCGAAGCGGAACTCGGGCATGAAGGAAGCAGTCCGCGCGTTTTTCAGGCGGGAATACACTACCGTAAACGCACTCTCCGACGTCAGCTTCAAGATTAACGACGGCGAGATGGTCGGGTACATAGGTCCGAACGGCGCGGGTAAAAGCAGCACGATTAAGATAATGAGCGGAATTCTGACTCCCGACAGCGGAAAATGTGTCATAGACGGTCTTACTCCGTGGAAGAACCGCGCGAAACACGTCTCCCATATCGGAATAGTCTTCGGTCAGAGGTCACAGCTGTGGTGGGATGTCCCGGTTATCGACTCGTTTGAGCTTCTGCGCGACATCTACAGCATAGACAATCGTGTGTACAAGACAAATCTTGACGAGCTGACGACCGCTCTCGGCATATCGGACATCATAAAAACTCCGACGCGCCAGCTTTCCCTCGGTCAAAGAATGCGGTGTGAGATAGCGGCGTCACTGCTGCATTCCCCGTCCGTGCTGTTTCTCGATGAGCCGACAATCGGTCTTGACGCCGTATCTAAAATAGCGGTGCGCGAATTTGTCAAAAAGCTGAACCGGGAGCACGGCACGACTGTCATTCTCACAACGCACGATATGCAGGACATCGAAGCCCTCACAAGCCGCATTCTGCTCATAGGCGGGGGAAAGATACTGCTTGACGGAAACCTTGACGAGTTAAAGGCGCGCCGCTCATCTGTCAGAACCATAAAGCTCGAATATTCCTCGGGAGAAGTCTGTGAATGCGAGGGAATGAAGGTTTCGTCGGCGCAAAGAGGTCACGCTGTCTGCACGGTCGACATACAAAAGCTGAGCGTATCGGGAGCTATCGAGTTTATCTCAAAGTCGGCGGAGATTACCGATTTGTCAGTCGAGGGAACAAGTGCGGAAGAGCTTGTCGTATCACTCTACAAGGAGTTCGATATATGAAAAAGTACCTTTCGCTGTTCCGAATGCGGTTCATCACGGGTCTGCAATACCGAGCCGCCGCAATTGCCGGAATTTCCACCCAGTTCGCGTGGGGATTTTTGAATATTCTCCTGTTCAAGGCATTGTACGAAACAAATCCGTCGGCGTTTCCGCTTGAGTTTTCCGAGCTTTCGGCGTACATCTGGCTGAGGCAGGCTTTTCTCGCGCTGTTCAACTCGTGGCAGTTTGACCCCGAAATCATGCAGATGATAACAAACGGCAACATAGCATACGAGCTTGCCCGCCCCGTCGACATATACTCGCTGTGGTTCGTCCGAGGACTATCGACAAGACTTTCAAAAACCGCGCTCCGCTGTCTGCCCATCCTCGTCATCGCTTTTCTCCTGCCGCAGCCATACGGATTAACACTACCGCCGAGCTTTATTAATGCCTTAATCTTCGTTTTCTCCATGGCTCTCGCGGCTATTTGCGTCGGTTCATACACGATGATTGTTTACATAATGTGCTGTCATACCGTGAACTCCATGGGTGTGAAGATTATAATGCAGAACCTCGTTGACTTTCTCAGCGGCGGTCTTGTTCCCCTTATGTTCATGCCAAGCGGACTGAGGAAAGTGCTTGAATACTCTCCTTTCGGGGCAATGGAAAACCTGCCGTTTCGGATTTACAGCGGCAACATTGCGGGAGAGGAAATGTGGAGATTCTTCGCCTTGCAGTTGTTCTGGTGTGTGGTTCTCATTGCCGTCGGAAAGCTGTGGATGAAGTCGTCGCTTAAGAAAATCGTAATTCAGGGAGGTTAACATGAGCGGAGTAAAGCTGTATTTCAAATATTTTTCGATGCACCTGCGCAGTGTTATGCAGTATAAAACATCGTTCCTCATGACGGTTTTCGGGCAGTTTCTCACGTCGTTTGCGTCATTTCTCAGCGTATTCATCCTCATGAACCGTTTCAGCAGCATCTATGAATTCACAATATACGAGGTGCTTCTCTGCTACAGTGCGGTACTGATGTCGTTTTCGCTTGCTGAGTGCTTTTTCAGGGGATTTGACTCCTTCGCTTCGATAATAGGAAACGGCGAGTTTGAGAGAATGCTGACACGCCCGCGCTCACTTGTGTTGCAGGTAGTCGGCTCAAAAATCGAGTTCTCGCGAATTGGCAGGCTTATTCAGGCGGCTGTGATACTTTGCTTTGTCATCCCGATGAGCGGTATCGACTGGAATTTTATAAAGGCGCTGACACTCGTGCTGATGATAGCGGGAGGTACGCTGGTTTTCGCGGGACTGTTCGTTATATACGCGTCCCTCTGCTTCTTCTCGACTGACGGGCTTGAATTTATGAACATATTCACGGATGGTGGAAAAGAGTTCGGCGCGTACCCGCTCTCAATCTACGGCAAAAGCGTGCTGAGATTCTGTACATTTGTAATACCTCTCGCGCTCGTACAGTATTATCCGCTGATGTTCATTCTCGGTCATGAAAAGAGTATTTTATATATGCTGTGTCCGCTGTTCTCCGCTCTGTTTTTGATTCCGTGCGCAGTGCTTTGGAAAATCGGAGTAAGATATTTCCGCGGAACAGGTTCATAAGGAGGGAAAATGCAGGGATACAATCTTATCGTGGTTTTCAGTGAAGACAGGACAAAAATGCTCATGTGCAGACGGCTTAAAGAGCCTTACATGGGACTGTACAATTTCGTCGGCGGCAAGATAGAAAAAGGAGAGGACGGAATTGACGCCGCATACCGTGAGCTGTGGGAAGAAACCGCCGTGACGCGTGACGATATTGTTCTGACGCATCTCATGGATTTCACGTATCACATTGACGAGTGCTATGTTGAGGTATACGCGGGTCGGCTGAACAAGAATTTCACGCCTGTAGGAGACGAGAACAAGCTACTCTGGATGACGCCGGACAAGGACTTTTTTGACCCGAACGTCTTTGCGGGTGAAGGCAACATCGGACACATAATGATGCACGTGGAAATGCACAAGGACATTCTTCTGAAATAAAAAAATCCCCCCTTTGTGAACCTGTCAGACTTTCGCCGGTCACGGTTCGCATATAAGGGGGATTTTCTGTATTATTTCAGGTATTTTCTAAGCAGGGGAACACGGCTCAGCTCCGCTTTTTCAAAACTGTGGTAGAACTTATCCGCGTCGGGATTCTCTGCTCTGATGAGATAGTATTGGTCAATGCCGTTCTGCTTGCAGTCACTCTCGAATTCCTTGCACAGCTGTCTCGCAACGCCGCGGTGTCTGAATTCCGGCAGAACATATACCCAGTCCACATAAGCCATTTTACATCCGTCCTGCATACATCCGTAGAAATGGTACTCTATGCGACCTATCACCTTGCCGCTCTCCATTGCCAAAACCGACGTGGTGTTATTATAAAAGCCGTCCTTCATTCTGGCTCTGATTCCGTCCTTGTCAACGCTCTCCGCGCACATCATGTCAGGCTCAAGCGAAAACGCGTGCTCCAAATATTCGATATACTCTTCAACATTGCTTTCATTCAAGCGAACAAATTCCATTGCAAATCCTTTTCTCTTTTATATTTTCACGTCATATGATAGCATAAAAGAGGAAAAATGTCAAACAAAAAGGATAGTCATTCGACAGTTGTCCTTTTTCACTTATTCCATATTGCTGTATTCCATGAGGAATTCGTCAACTTCGGCGGCGCAGGCTCTTCCCTCGGAGATTGCCCACACAACGAGCGACTGTCCGCGGTGAGCGTCTCCGGCTGTGAAAACCTTCGGCACGGCTGTGGAGTATTTTCCGCTATCCGTAGTCAGACATCCACGCGGAGTTTTTTCTATGCCGAACGCATCTGAGATGTAGCTCTCGCATCCGACAAATCCCGCGGCAATGAGGAGAAGCTCACACGGGATAACGCTCTCGCTTCCTTCAATCTCGGACATAACGCTTCTTCCGCTTTCATCCTTCTTCGCTTCAAGCTTCACGGTTTTCACAGCGGATATTTGTCCGTTTTCGTCGGAAATTATCTCTTTTACCGTCGTCTCGTATATTCTCGGGTCGCGACCGAACACTGCCGCGGCTTCTTCCTGACCGTAGTCGGTTTTGCAAACTCTCGCCCACTGTGGCCACGGATTGTTTTCCGCGCGTTTATCCGGCAGTTTTTTCATCATTTCAAGCTGAACCACAGACTTGCAGCCCTGTCTTACCGCAGTTCCTACGCAGTCGTTTCCCGTATCTCCGCCGCCGACAACAACGACATTCTTCCCTTTCGCGTCAATACAGAACTCATTACTATCGCCAATAACACATTCCGTGGCAGAGGTGAGATAGTCGACAGCAAAATGCACGCCCGCGCTGTCTCTTCCGGGAACGTTAATATCTCGCGGAGTTTTTGAACCGCACGCAAGCACAACAGCGTCGTATTCTTCAAGCAGTTTTTCGGCGGAAACATCTACTCCGACATTCACACCGCACACAAACTCCACGCCTTCCTCACGCATAAGCTCTACGCGGCGCCTTACTACACTTTTGTCGAGCTTCATGTTAGGTATGCCGTACATCAATAGTCCACCCGGCTTTGGTGCGCGCTCGAATACAGTAACGGAGTGTCCCCTCTCGTTAAGTCTGTCAGCCGCCGCAAGTCCCGCAGGTCCCGAGCCTACTATTGCAACTCGCTTTCCGCTTCTTATTTCGGGAATCTTCGCAGTCATCCAGCCGTTTTGGAATCCCGTCTCTATCACGGCAAGCTCGTTGTCATGCACAGTCACGCTGTCCCCGTTCATTCCGCAGGTGCAGGCAGCTTCGCAAAGAGCGGGACAAACTCTGCCTGTGAATTCGGGGAAATTGTTGGTTTTCAGCAGTCTTGTGAGAGCTTCATGCCAGTCTCCGCTGTATATCGCGTCATTCCATTCGGGAATAAGATTGTGCAGAGGGCATCCGCTCACCATTCCGCCGAACACCGTTCCCGACTGACAAAAAGGTACGCCGCAGTTCATGCATCTTGCCGCCTGCTCACGTCTTTTTGCAAGCTCAAGCGAAGGATGAAACTCAAGGAAGTTCTTTATTCTCTCGAGCGGAGCTAACGTAGGAGACGCTATTCTTTTGTATTCCAAAAATCCTGTAGGTTTTCCCATTTTTTCCTCCTTAGTCAGCCTGCGCAAGATAGAATGCTTTCAGCTTTGCCTGCTCGTGCGGAATGCCCTTTTCCTCGAGCTTTCCTATGCATACCATCATCTTCCGGTAGTCGTTCGGTATTATCTTCTTGAATTTCGGCAGGTATTCTTCAAAGTTTTCGAGTATTTCACGTCCGAGCGGTGAGCCTGTTGCCTCCACATGAGCAGATATCAGCTTTTTCACTTCATCCGCGTCATGCTGCTCCGTTATCTCCGTCATGGTTATCATCTGCTTGTTCAGCTTCAGATACAGCTCGTGATTTTCGTCGAGAACATACGCGATTCCTCCGCTCATTCCCGCCGCGAAGTTTTTGCCCGTCTTTCCGAGAACCACAACGCGTCCGCCTGTCATATATTCGCATCCGTGGTCGCCGCAGCCTTCTACAACCGTCGAAGCTCCCGAATTTCTGACGCAGAATCTCTCTCCCGCGATGCCGTTAATGTATGCTTCCCCGCTCGTCGCTCCGTACAAAGCTACGTTTCCTACAATAATATTATCTTTTGCGGCAAAGCATGAGCGCGGGTCGGGTTTTACCGTAAGTTTTCCGCCGGACAGACCCTTTCCGAAGTAGTCGTTTGAGTCTCCCGTGAGAGATATCGTAAGTCCCTTCGGCAAGAACGCTCCGAATGACTGACCGCCGCCGCCTTTCGCGTGGATAACATATGTGTCGTCGTCAAGAGATGTGCCGAACTTTTTCGTTATGACAGAGCCGAGTATCGTTCCGACGGTGCGGTTTGTGCTGGAAACCTCGATTTTCGCTTCATGCCTGCGTTTGTTCTTGAAGTACGGCGCAAACTCGGGGATAAGCACGGCTTCGTCTATGGTTTTTTCAAGCTCAAAGTTAAACTTCGCGCTCTCCTCGTAGTGGTAGCTCTCGCATGTGCCCTCTCCGAGAATAGCTGATAGGTCGATAGTCTCGGCGCGGTGTGTGGTTCTCTTTGAGCGGACGCGTATCTTCTCGGTATGTCCGACAAGCTCATCTACAGTGCGCACTCCGAGCTTTGCCATTATCTCACGCAGCTCTTCCGCTATAAAATTCATGAAATTCATGACATATTCGGGCTTGCCGCAGAAACGCTTTCTCAGCTCCGGATTCTGTGTGGCTATACCGACAGGGCAGGTATCAAGGTTGCACACACGCATCATGACGCATCCCATCGAAATCAGCGGAGCAGTGGCAAATCCGAATTCCTCCGCACCGAGAATGCAGGCTATCGCAACGTCGCGTCCCGTCATCAGCTTTCCGTCAGTCTCAAGGCGTACCCGTGAGCGAAGTCCGTTCTTTATGAGCGTCTGGTGAGCCTCCGCAAGTCCAAGCTCCCACGGAAGTCCCGCGTTGTGAATGGAGCTTTTCGGAGCCGCGCCGGTTCCTCCGTCATAGCCTGAGATAAGCACAACTCCCGCGCCGGCTTTTGCGACACCTGCGGCAATCGTACCTACTCCTGCTTCAGATACGAGCTTTACCGATATTCTTGCGTCGCGGTTGGCGTTCTTCAGGTCGAATATAAGCTGCGCAAGGTCCTCTATCGAGTAGATATCATGGTGCGGCGGCGGGGATATGAGCGACACTCCGGGGGTTGAATAACGCGTTTTCGCTATCCACGGATATACCTTTTTTCCGGGAAGATGTCCGCCCTCGCCCGGTTTTGCACCCTGAGCCATTTTTATCTGAATCTCGGACGCACTGCAAAGGTACTCGCTCGTTACGCCGAATCTTCCGGACGCAACCTGTTTTATCGCGCTGTTTTTGAGAGTTCCGAATCTTTCAGGATCTTCCCCGCCCTCTCCGGAGTTTGACTTGCCGCCGAGCGTGTTCATTGCTACAGCCATACAGGTGTGCGCTTCTTCGGAGATTGAGCCGTAGGACATCGCGCCCGTCTTGAATCTCTTCACTATTTCTGAAACGGGTTCTACCTCGTCAAGCGGTATTCCTCCGTTTTCGTCCCAGACAAATTCGAGAAGTCCGCGGAGTGTGTGCGGTTTTCTCTCGTCGTCAACCAGCGCGGTGTATTCCTTGAATCTCTCGTATGAGCCTGTGTGGGTGGCTTCACGGAGCGCGATTATCGTCTGAGGATTGTACATATGATCCTCGGCGTTCTTGTTTGAGCGGAGCTTGTGTATTCCCGCACTGTCGAGAGTAGTGTCAACTCCAAGCCCGAGCGGGTCGAATGCATGGCTGTGTCTCCACTCAACGCCTTCGTTTATTTCTTTAAGTCCTATTCCCTCGACGGGGCTTACCGTATTCGTGAAATATTTGTCTATAACGGCTTTGCAGATTCCGACAGCTTCAAATATCTGTGCCGACTGGTACGACTGGAGGGTGGATATGCCCATTTTCGACGCTATTTTTACGATTCCGTGGAGAATAGCGTTGTTGTAGTCCTCGATTGCGGTGTGGTAATCCTTGTCGAGCCGTCCGCTTTCTATGAGTGAGGCTACGCATTCCTGCGCAAGATACGGATTTATCGCACGAGCACCGTAGCCGAGCAGTGTCGCAAAATGATGCACGTCACGCGGCTCTGCGCTCTCGAGTATGATGGAAACTGCCGTGCGCTTTTTTGTTCTGATGAAATACTGCTCTATCGCGGAAACCGCAAGAAGGGACGGTATCGCGACGTGGTTTTCGTCAACTCCTCGGTCGGACAGGATGAGGATATTCGCGCCGTCTCTGTATGCTCTGTCACATTCTACAAAGGTTCTGTCGATTGCTTTCTCAAGCGAGGTATTCTTGTAGTACAAGAGAGACACGGTGCTTACCTTGAATCCGGGCTTGTTCATCGCGCGTATCTTCATGAGGTCGACGGATGTGAGTATGGGGTTGTTTATCTGGAGCACATTGCAGTTGTCCGCCTTTTCTTCAAGCAGATTTCCGTCCGAGCCGACATAAACCGTTGTGTCCGTGACAATTTCCTCTCGGAGCGAATCTATCGGCGGGTTTGTTACCTGTGCGAAAAGCTGCTTGAAGTAGTTGAACAACGGCTGATGCTTCTCCGACAGTACAGCCAGCGGAATATCGCATCCCATTGACGCCGTAGCCTCGATACCGTTCTTTGCCATCGGAAGTATCGCGTCGTTTATGTCCTCGTAGGTATATCCGAACACCTTGCAAAGTCTGTCGCGCTCTTCGTTTGTGTACTGCGGAACCTTTTTGTTCGGTACGGGAAGAGAGGACAGTGTGACGAGGTATCTGTCAAGCCACTCGCCGTAGGGTTTGCGTGAAGCGTAGTATTCCTTGCATTCCTCGTCGGACACCACTTTCTTTTTCACGGTATCTATGAGTAGCATTTTTCCGGGTTCAAGGCGGGACTTGCAGACGATTTTTTCCGGAGGTATATCGAGCACGCCGACTTCGGATGAAAGCACAAGCCTTCTGTCGCTCGTGATGTAGTATCTTGCCGGTCTGAGTCCGTTTCTGTCGAGCACCGCGCCCATGATGTCTCCGTCGGAGAAAAGTATCGCGGCAGGACCGTCCCAAGGCTCCATCATCGTTGCGTAATAGCGATAGAGGTCTCGCTTGCTTCTTGACATATCCGTGCTGTTTTTCCACGGTTCGGGTATTGTTATCATTACGGCAAGAGGAAGCGGGATTCCGTTCATTTCAAGGAATTCGAGCGTGTTGTCGAGCATCGCGGAGTCGGAGCCTGAGGCTGATATGACGGGGAAAACCTTGTCGAGGTCGTCCTGCATACACTCAGAGTGCATTGTTTCCTCACGGGCAAGCATACGGTCGGAGTTGCCGCGTATTGTGTTTATCTCCCCGTTGTGTAGAATGAGCCTGTTCGGATGCGCTCTCTCCCAGCTGGGGGTGGTATTGGTCGAGAAACGTGAATGCACCATAGCTATCGCGCTCTCATACGACTCATCCATAAGGTCGGGGTAGAATTTTCTCAGCTGCTTAACGAGAAACATTCCCTTGTACACCACCGTGCGCGAGGAGAAGGAACATACATAGGTGTTGTCGTTGCTCTGCTCGAATACGCGGCGGATAATGTACAGCTTTCTGTCAAAATCAAGTCCGCGTGATATATCGGAGGGTCTTTCGACAAAGCACTGAGCGATAAACGGCATGGAGCTTTTTGCCCTCTCGCCGAGAATGGAGCTGTCGGTGGGCACGTCTCTCCAACCGAGAAGCTTCACTCCCTCTTTTTCGCAGATTATCTCGAACATCTTCTTTGCCTGACGTCTTGCGAGAGTGTTCTGCGGGAAGAAAAACATTCCGAGACCGAAATCCCGTGCCGCAGGAAGTGTGAATCCGAGAGGTTCTACTGCTTTTGAGTAAAAGTCGCGTGAAATCTGTAGCAGTATTCCGACTCCGTCTCCCGTCTCTCCGGCAGCGTCCTTTCCGGCTCTGTGCTCGAGCTTTTCTACAATCGACAAAGCATCGTTGACTATGGAATAAGAAGCTGTTCCGTCTATGCTGACTATCGCTCCTATACCGCAGGCGTCATGCTCGTATCTTTCGCTATACAGTGTTTTCTGCTGACCATCCGTCATATTTACCACCATTCGTTCATTATTTTCCGCTGTCACCGTAGTTTGATAAAACTCTCGCTGACGGGTCGTTTACGTCACATCCTGCCCATTCCTTGTTCGGCATCCAGAATCCGGCTATCATTTCAGCCTGGTCGGGATAATATTTCTCGAACAGTTCTCGATACAGGAGCGATTCTTTTGTAAACGGAGCGGCGTATGTGTATTTTTTGCTTTTTTCTGTGAATTCTTCGTCGGTATACTGCTTTTCGGCAAAGGCTTTTATGTCGTCCACCATGGAATGTCCCACGGCGTCACTGAACGCGGCTTTTTCACGCATCAATATGTCTTCGGGAAGATAATCCCCCTCGAACGCGTGCCTGAGCAGATATTTTCCCTTGCCCCAGCGGTTTATCTTCATCTCCGGAGTGAGAGCCATGACGTACTCCACAAAGTCGATATCCCCGAACGGCACTCTTGCTTCAAGCGAGTTTACGGAAATGCATCTGTCCGCGCGGAGCACATCGTACATATAAATCTCGCGGATTCTCTTCTCCGCTTCACGCTGAAATTCCTCGGGAGACGGCGCGAAATCCGTGTATTTGTACCCGAAAAGCTCATCCGATATCTCGCCCGTCAGTATAACGCGCAGGTCCGTGTTTTCGTGGATATACTTGCACACGAGGTACATTCCGACAGACGCGCGAATCGTTGTGATATCGAATGTGCCGAGGATTGAGACTACCGTAGGCAGAGCGGAGAGCACGTCGTCCTCGGTGATTATTACCTCCGTGTGGTCAGAGCCGATGTAGTCCGCCACCTCTCTCGCGTATTTGAGGTCTATGGCGTCCGTGCTCATTCCTATGGCGAAGGTTTTTATCGGTTTATCCGACAGTCTTGCCGCAACCGAGCAGACAAGGGATGAATCCAGTCCGCCCGAGAGCAGAAATCCTATGGGAGCGTCCGCGTCAAGCCTTTTTTCGATACCGCGTATCAGCTTCTCGCGTATGTTTTTCGCCGCATCGTCAAGGCTGTCGCAAATCACGCTCTTCGGCTTTGAGATATCGTTGTAGCAGACGAACTTTCCGTCCTTGTAATAGCATCCCGGAGGAAAAGGCGTGATCTTATCGCACAGTCCTACGAGGTTCTTAGCCTCACTCGCGAAAAACATCCCGCCTTTATCATCATATCCATAGAACAGCGGACGTATTCCTATTGGGTCGCGCGCCGCTATGAATTCTTTAGTTTTACCGTCGTATATGATGCAGGCAAATTCCGCGTCGAGCATTTTGAACATTTCCGTCCCGTACTCATGGTAAAGCGGGAGAAGAAGTTCGCAGTCGGACTCGCTCTCGAAGGTGTAACCCCTCTCTTCAAGCTCTTTTTTCAACTTTCTGAAGCCGTACAGCTCACCGTTGCATACCGCATAATCTCCGTCGAGTGTAAACGGCTGCATTCCGCTCTCGTCAAGTCCCATTATCGAAAGCCTGTGGAAGCCGAGAATTCCGCCGTCCACGCCTATCACACGCGACATATCGGGTCCCCGCGATACAGTTTTCTCAAAACCTTCGCTGAATTTATCCTGTGATATTGTTTTGCCGTAAAATCCCATGATGGAACACATATTTCCCTCCGTGCGCACAACTCCAATTTAAATTTCAGGACGAGCTGTGCTGCCCGCGGTACCACCTGCATTATCCACATAGGATCACTCAAACGGCTCTGTCAAGCCTTACAGATTAACGCTCTGTCCACGCCTTGCCTACTGCTATTTTCAGCTCGGGGCTCGGGAGTGTTATTCGGGCGGGCGTCGGTACACGGTTCTCACTCTCCCGTGCTCACTGTAGCTTCCGTATCCGCCGTACTTCTCTCCGTCTCAGCCGATTTTTATTTATCTTATTCCGAAAAGCAGCTCGCCGTATGAAGGATAAGGCCACTTTTCACTTGACGCGATAGTTTCCATTTCGTCAGCCGGAATGCGTATCGCTTTCATGTCGTCTATTATTGTTGATTTGTAGAATTCCGCAAGCTCCGCTCCGTCGGTTATGGATTTTGCGGAGATGAGATCCTGCTCGGTCTTCTTTACCGCTCTGTTGCAGGCTCCGATAAGCGCGCAGAGATTCTTTATGTTTTCTTTCTCGTATGTGCAGTCTGCATCCGGGTCAAACGAAGTCTTTGCGGCAGCGTCACGTGCGAGAGTTGCCGAATATTCGCTCATTGCGGGAAGGATGTCTTTTCTTGCCATATCGAGCATGGTGAGCGCTTCGATGTTGATTATCTTGCAGTAGTTTTCAAGGAGAACCTCGTGTCTTGCCACAAGCTCCGTCTTGCTGTAAACATTATGACTTGTGAACAGAGTAACATTCTTTTCGTCAAGCATATGTGCAAGCGCGTCCGGTGTGGTCTTGAAGTTGTAAAGTCCTCTCTTTTCGGCTTCCTTAACCCATGCTTCGTCGTAGCCGTCGCCGTTGAATATGATTCTCTTGTGCTCCTTGATGGTATTCTTGATGAGGTCGTGGAGCGCTGTCTCAAAGTCCTCGGCATTTTCAAGAACGTCCGCAAACTGCTTCAGCTCTTCCGCAACGGTTGTGTTGAGAACTGTATTTGCGCATGAGATTGAAGCGGCGGAGCCGAGCATACGGAACTCGAACTTGTTTCCTGTGAACGCGAACGGGCTTGTTCTGTTTCTGTCCGTTGTGTCTCTCGGGAACTTCGGGAGAGTATGAACGCCGATGCGCATAAGCTCCTTCTGCTTTGAGTCGTACTTTTCGTCCTTTTCGATTGCTTCAAGAATCTCGGAAAGGTCTGTGCCGAGGAACATTGAAACTATAGCCGGCGGTGCTTCGTTAGCTCCGAGTCTGTGGTCGTTTCCTGCGGAGGCTACCGAAATACGGAGAAGATCCTGATATTCGTCGACAGCTTTGATTACGGCACAGAGGAATAGGAGGAACTGAGCGTTTTCGTAAGGAGTTTCGCCGGGTTCGAGAAGATTTGTACCTGTGTTAGTCGATATCGACCAGTTGTTGTGCTTGCCGCTTCCGTTGACCCCCGCAAAAGGCTTCTCGTGGAGCAGGCATACCATACCGTGACGCTTAGCGACCTTCTGCATCATTTCCATAGTGAGCTGGTTGTGGTCGGCTGCTATATTTGTAGTGGAGAATATCGGCGCCATTTCGTGCTGTGCGGGAGCGACTTCGTTATGTTCCGTTTTCGCGAGTACGCCGAGTTTCCAAAGCTCTTCGTTCAGCTCCTTCATGAATGCGGCAACGCGGGGCTTGATTGCACCGAAGTAGTGGTCGTCAAGCTCCTGTCCCTTGGGTGCTCTTGCTCCGAAAAGTGTTCTTCCGGTGTAGATGAGGTCCTTGCGCTTGTCGTACATTTCTTTGTCAACAAGGAAGTATTCCTGCTCAGGACCTACGGTTGTTTTTACAGATGTAACGTCCTCGTTACCGAACAGCTTCAGTACGCGGAGTGCCTGACGGTTTATCTCTTCCATTGAACGTAGCAGTGCGGTCTTCTGGTCGAGAGCTTCTCCGCCGTATGAGCAGAACACTGTCGGGATGTAGAGCACGCCGTCCTTGATGAAAGCGTATGATGTAGCATCCCATGCGGTGTAGCCTCTTGCCTCAAATGTAGCGCGAAGTCCGCCCGATGGGAATGAGGATGCATCAGGTTCGCCGCGCATAAGCTCCTTGCCGGAAAACTCCATTATCACCTTTCCGTTCGGCTTCGGAGAAATAAAGCTGTCGTGCTTTTCTGCGGTAACTCCCGTCATAGGCTGGAACCAATGCGTGTAATGTGTAGCTCCCTTTTCGATAGCCCAGTCCTTCATTGCGTTTGCTACAACTGTCGCAACTTCCGTATCAAGATGTTTTCCGTTTTTTATGGTTTTCTGCAACGCCTTGTATGTTTCCTTCGGAAGTCTCGCTTCCATTACGGTATCATCGAAAACCATTGATGAAAAAAGTTCGGTTAAAGCACTCATCTTAATTCCTCCAAGTTAATAAAAAAAACGGCAGTGGGTCGGAGAGCGGAAAAAAGTTCCGTTATCCATCCGACGCCATTGTCGCATTTAATCATATTTATTCAGTCAAAGCGGTAATTCCCCGTCTCATCGAGGTCTTACGCTTATCATGTGCATAATTATAGCACTCGCGTGATTTTTTGTCAAGGCGGAAAAATAAAAAACTGCTCAAATACCTTGACAATTTTCTGATCCGAAAGTATAATATTTTTGAGATTTTGCTCAAAACGTGCAGAATTTTCGATTATTTTGATGTTTCGGAGAAATACCATGACATATACCGTAGAAGAAGTTTTTGATTATATCGAGCAGGAGGATGTGAGCTTCATCCGTCTCGCGTTCTGCGACATCCACGGAAAGCAGAAGAACGTTTCCATCATGCCGAATGAGCTGCGCCGTGCGTTTGAATACGGTATATCGTTTGACGCCACCGCCATCGAGGGATTTTCATACGACAGCGACGGAAAATCGGATCTTTTGCTCTTTCCCATCCCGTCTACTCTCACCGTACTTCCGTGGAGACCGTCTCACGGCAAGGTTGTAAGGATGTTCTGCGACATAAAATACCCCGACGGAAGGATTTTTGAGAAAAACTCGCGCGCTTTCCTCGAAAAAGCAGTGGCGGACGCCGACAAAATGGGAATCCGTGTAAAGTTCGGCTCGGAATACGAATTCTATCTTTTCAAAACCGACGAGAACGGAGAGCCTACCAAAATACCGTTCGACAACGCGGGATACATGGACGTAGCTCCCGACGACAAGGGGGAAAACGTGCGCCGCGAGATATGCCTGACTCTTGTGGATATGGACATTCAGCCGGAGTGCTCGCACCATGAGGAAGGTCCGGGACAGAACGAAATCGACTTCCGCTACAGTGACGCTATGACCGCCGCCGACAACGCCATGAACTTTATAACTGTCGTTAAAGCAACCGCAACTCACAACGGACTCTACGCGGATTTTTCCCCGAAGCCTATCGAAAACAAACCCGGCAACGGACTGCACATCAATATTTCCCTCTCCTCCGACAACGGAATAGACTACAGCCGCAGCTTTATGGCGGGAATCATGGCGCACATCCGTGAAATGAGCATTATTTTAAATCCCACAAAAGAGTCGTACAACAGGCTCGGCAAGCTGAAAGCACCGAAATACATCACGTGGTCCGAGGAAAACCGCTCACAGCTCATAAGAATCCCGGCGGCAAGCGGAGAGTTTAGGAGGTTTGAGCTTCGTTCGCCCGACCCGACCGCAAATCCCTACCTCGCCTACGCCGTACTCATCTACGCAGGTCTTGACGGAATAAAGCATCAGCCGGAGTTACCCGACAAAACCGACATCGACATATACTCCGCGAGCGAGGACGAACTCTCGAAGCTTGAGAAGCTGCCGGAGAGCTACAGTGAAGCCGCAGAAGCCGCAGTTTCGGGGAAATTTCTTAAATCCATACTCCCGTTTGACATACGCGCACTGCTTTCTTGACGGAGGACGAATATGCTTGAAGAAAGACCGCAGCACCGCGTACTAATCGTGTCCGACGCCGACAAAATAGCGGACTACATAACGGAGCTTCTCCCGCCGCGCGAGTTTTCACCGATACTTCGTGCCGGGAGTGCAGGCGACGCGAAGAGAATGCTTTTGTCAGCCGAGTACGACATTGTGATAATAAATTCCCCCCTCCCCGACGAATTCGGCACGTCCCTCGCCACGGATATTTCCGAGGATTCGACAAAAACCGCCGTGATGCTCCTTGTGAAAAGCGACAGCTACGACGCCGTTGCCTACAAAGTTGAGAAAAGCGGAGTTTTAACTTTGCCTAAGCCAAACTCAAAGCAGGCAATATATTCGGCAGTAAGGCTTCTCGCGGCGATGAGTGTGAAGCTCGGTCAGCTTGAGAAGAAAAACCGCACCTTGCAGGAGAAAATGGCTGACATACGCACCGTGAACCGCGCAAAATGGCTGCTCATCGAGAACCTCGGAATGACCGAAAAGGACGCGCACTACTACATCGAAAAGCAGGCTATGGACACAAGGATGTCTCGGCGTGAAGTAGCAGTCGGAATAATCCGCACATACGATAAATAAAACACCATTCAAACGATACTCTCGCAAAAATGGTGTTTTTTGTTGTATTAAGACGGCTTCCTTATTCCTCGTCGAACTTTCTCAGTCCCGCTACCTCAGATACGGGAAGCGAGAAGCATATCGCACCGGCTTTTGTCTCAGGTCCTGCGTTTTTGTTTATCGATCGCATGATATCGGACTTTTTCCCGGCAGCCGACACTATGTATATCATATCCTTTTCCTCAGCGAGGGACACGCCGAAGAATTTTTCGGTTTTGGTCTTTCCCGTTCCCTTCGCGTGGAGCACCGTACCTCCTGCGGCACCTGCGGATCTTGCGGCGTCCATTACCATATCCGAATATCCTTCGTTCAGTATGACTATTATCAGTTCGTGCTCAAATTGCATATCGGGTTTTGTTCCCATGAGATTCTGCCCATCGGCAAGGTACTCGAGGGTTTTTCCTCCTCCTACAGATTTAATCGGTACAGCCATCATTATTCCGTTTCCGGGAATATCAATAAACATTTTTCTCTTCGCGTTTTTTATCAGCTTTTTTGTGGACTCCGCGTCGGCAACAGTGCTGATTATCGCTTTTTCGGTCATTTCCAGTCCGTACAGCGCAAGATTTTCCGTCGTCGCCGTTCCTCTTCCGAGATTTGTCAGCACCATCGAAAGAGACAGCTCGTGGTGTATATCAAGCATAGCGGACGCCTTTGCACGGTCGGTTATAGTTATAACGTAGTATAGTTCCATATGTCCTCCTCAGTTGTCCCAAAGCTCGATGATCTCGTCGTCCGCAAATTCGGGTTCGGGTGCGACATTGCCGACCTTCTTCGACTTGATTACGTAGATAGCTCCCATGACCTGCACTGTGATAAGCGGCATCATGGCTACCATTGCCACAAGTCCGAACGCGTCCGTCATGATGTTTCCGCCGAGTGCAGAGCAAGCTCCCATGGCAAAAGGAAGCATGAACGTAGCTGTAAGAGGGCCCGAAGCAACGCCGCCCGAGTCAAATGCGATAGCGGTAAACGTAGGGGGGACAAAAAACGCAAGCACAAGAGCGATTATATATCCGGGAAGCATAAACCACATTATGGAGACTCCCGTGATAACGCGTATCATTGCAAGTCCCATTGCGGCGGATATGGCGATAGAGAGGCTGAGTCCCATTGCCTTTTCGGATATCGCACCGGCGCTCAACTCTTCAACCTGTTTGTTCAGTACGTATACAGCAGGCTCCGCGTTTATGATGAACCAGCCCATTAGCATAGCAAGCGGGATAAGCAGGAATTTCAGATTTTTCTCCACCATAGTCTGACCGAGCACGTTGCCGAGCGAAGAAAAGCCTACGTTTACGCCTGTTAGAAAGAGAACCAGTCCGACATATGTATAAACTATTCCGATGATTATCTTCACGAGCGGACGTTTTTTCAGCTTCAGTGAGAAAATCTGGAACAAAATGAAGAAAACAAATATCGGCAGAAGCGCGACGGCTACCTCTCCGAGATAATCGGGAAGCTCGCGCAGGTATTCGTGTCCGAGGTGAACCGTGTCGCTGTAGCTTTTTACGAGAGATGAAAGCTCGGCTTCCGCCCCGTTATTGTAGATGAAGCTGAGTATAAGCACGGCGAGGATTGGTCCTATTGAACAAAGCGCGATAAGACCGAAGCTGTCCGACTTTGCTTTTTCGTCACTTCGTATGGATGCAACGCCGACGCCGAGAGCCATGATAAACGGAACTGTGATAGGTCCTGTCGTTACTCCGCCCGAGTCGAATGCGACTGAGAGAAAGCTGCGTTCTGCAAATGCTGCGATAATAAACAAGGCGGCATAGAACACGATGAGCAGCCATTTTAGCGATATGCTAAAAAGAATTCTGAGCATACTCACAAGGAGGAACAGTCCCACTCCCACCGACACCGTAACGATGAGCACAGTTTTGTCGATGGCGGGAGCGTTTGTCGCAAGCACCTGCAAATCCGGCTCGGCGAGGGTGATAATAAATCCGAGCACAAAGCTAAGCAGGAGAATGAGCCACAGATTACGCGATTTTGTCATTTTCGCGCCTATGTGGTTGCCCATCTGGGTCATTGAAACATCCGAGCCGATGCTGAACAGCGCCATGCCTACGATTATCATAACTGAGCCGATGAGGAACGAAAGCATAAGTCCGCTCTCTATCGGTATGAAAAACATGCACATGAACGCAACGATCAACGTTATCGGAACAACGGACGCCACCGATTCGCGTATTTTTTCATAAAGCATACTTTTGGGGAGCAAAACATTACCTCCTGTGAAAAAGATATTATAAAAGTGTTTATTTAATCAAATTGAATACGAAGATGGCTGCGCCGAGTGCCACAAGGACAATACCCGTTGCGCGGTTTAGGGTCTTAGGCTCGGCTTTGTTTGCGAATACTGCGGCAATTCTCGCCCACACAAGAGTGAACGCCACCGACAGCGCAAGAATGAACCAGTCCGGAGCGCCGCCTATCATAAAGTGGGAAACAGAACCGGTCAGCGCGGTGAAAGTCATGATGAACACGCTTGTTCCGACAGCAGTTTTAAGCTCGTATCCGAGTACGCTTGTTAAGATAAGAAGCATCATCATTCCGCCGCCCGCACCGATAAATCCGCAGATAAAGCCGATTACTGTTCCGCAGACTACCGACTGAACGGCACGCTTTTTCGCGGAAACGGACTGCATTTTCTCTTTTGTCGTCATTACCGGCTTTACGATGAACTTAACGCCGAGCAGGAAGGTCATGAACACGGAGAAGTTTCCCATAGTGCTTGACGGAACCAGTTTTGAGACGTAGCTTCCGACTACCGTGAACAAGAGCACCGCCGCCATCATGAGAAGTCCGTTTTTTATATCAATATTTTTGTTCTTACCGTATGTGTAAGCCGAAACTGCACTGGCAAGCACATCCGACGCGAGAGCTATTCCCACAGCCATGTACGGCTCCACTCCAAGGAACGTCACAAGCATGGGGGTTATGACAGCCCCCCCGCTCATTCCCGCAAATCCCGTTCCGAGTCCGGCTCCCATTCCCGCGAAAAACGTTACCAGTATGATTTTCAGTATCTCCAAAAAAATCGCCCCACAAAATATTATTCACTACAGAACTATTATATCATAATCTGCAACTGAAAAAGTGGAAATAATGTAAACTTAATAACTACAATTTCTAACAAAAATACCGATTCGGCACAAAAATCAAATCGGTATTTTATATGTGTTTTATCTGATTTCCCCGTCCGTTCCGATGACTACTACTTTTAGCGGTATCACGCGTCCGCTATTGGTAATTGCAGTCTTCACGGCGTTCTCCAGTCCTCCGCAGCACGGCACTTCCATTCTGACTACCGTCACGGTTCTCACGCGGTTAAGCCTGAATATTTCAGTCAGCTTTTCGGAGTAGTCAACGCTGTCGAGCTTGGGACATCCGATAAGCGTCACGCGGTTTTTGATGAACTTATCGTGGAAATCTCCGTATGCGTATGCCGTGCAGTCTGCCGCGATAAGAAGGTCTGCTCCATCGAAAAACGGTGCGTTCACAGGCAAGAGCTTTATCTGAACGGGCCACTGCGACAGTCTGCTCTTCACCGGCTGATGTACGCTCTCGGCGGTATCGCGCTCGATGGTCTTCATTCTTGTGCCGGGGCAGGCGAAATGCGGTTTTGCGGAATTCTTTTTCTTTGCTTCAAGGACTGCCTTTTCGTCATATGCCGCAGCTTCACGCTCGACGAATGTGATAGCTCCCGTAGGACAGGTGGGAAGGCAGTCACCAAGTCCGTCGCAGTAGTCGTCACGAAGCAGCTGTGCCTTTCCCTCGACCATACCAATTGCACCCTCGTGGCAGGCTTTTGCGCAGGCTCCGCATCCGTTGCACTTTTTTCTGTCTATGTTAATTATTCTTCTTTTCATTTTGTCTCTAAGGATACTCTGAATTAATCGGATTTTTGCGATGAAAGTCTAAAATATAGGGGCTTTTATCGCAAAAATAACCTTAAATCAGAGGCTTCCTAACCTTTCTTTTTCCGTGATTACGATATGATTATAACATTCTTCTTGCATATTTTATGTTGTAACGACAACGACATGATTTGTTTTTTTCTGCCGCATATGGAAAAACGTAAAAATCATTGAATTGTGCGAATTTTTAGTATATAATGAGCTTAGAAACAATGAACTCAAACGGAGGACAAAATGAAAGAATACAGCAGAAACGAAGAGCGCACAGGTGTACAGGAAGCCGCAGCGTTCAGCCGTGAATTCGACGTACAGAGCGACTTTGTAATGGTCTACGGATTCCACGACCTGAAAAACAGAATCGCGAAATGGAAGAAGAGAGGCTATGTTATCCACCTTATGACGGGCGTTTCGTGGGGCGAATATCAGGACTACCTCTACGGACGCTTTGACGGCATTGACCACCACGATGAAGGTCAGCTGAGACGAAACGGAAGCGACATAAGCCACGGCAAGGATGTTCCGTACATGGTTCCGTCAAACTCATTCGCGCACTACCTCGCTTCAAACCTGAGAAAGGCAGTCGACTACGGTGTTGAAGCCATCCACCTTGAAGAGCCTGAGTTCTGGGTAGAATCCGGCTACTCCGACGCTTTCAAGAGAGAATGGAAGATTTACTACAAGGAGGACTGGCAGGACCCGCAGTCAACTCCCGAAGCACAGTACCGCGCGTCGAAGCTGAAGCAGTATCTCTACACCCGAACGCTTGACAGACTTTGCTCCGAGCTGAAGGAATACGCCCTCGTAAAATACGGCAGACTTCTCCGCTTCTACGTTCCCACGCACTCTCTCATCAACTACACGCAGTGGAAGATAGTCTCCCCCGAATCCGCACTCATCGACCTGCCGACAATCGACGGTTATATCGCGCAGATCTGGACGGGTACTTCCCGCAGTGAGAACGTGTACCGCGGACTTCGCAAAGAGCGTACATTCGAGACAGCTTTCCTTGAGTACGGCGTTATGCAGGAGCTTGTTCGCGGAACGGGCAGAAGAATGTGGTATCTCGCCGACCCTATCGAGGACAACCTGCGCCACACATGGGTAGACTATCGTGAAAACTACTACCGCACAGTCACCGCTTCCCTGTTCCATCCCGAAATCTCCGACTACGAGGTATCTCCCTGGCCTAACCGAGTCATGAACGGACGTCACATGCTTACCGAAGGCGGAGAACAAGGCATAATTCCGGCTGAATACAAGACAAACCTGCTTGAGGTAATGCACACTCTGCGTCAGATGAAGGACAATGCCGACTCCGAATGGATAACAAAGACCTCCGAGGTTGCGGTAATGATAGCCGACTCCGCGATGTTCCAGAGAATATGCCCTGTAGAAGGCGGAGACGACAGCCCCGAGTTCTCGTCATTCTTCGGTCTTGCGCTTCCTCTTCTCAAAGGCGGTATTGCGGCTCGTCCCGTTCAGCTCGACAACGTAAAGAGATTCGCAGGCTACCTTGACGCGTACAAGACGATGATTCTCTCCTACGAATTCATGAAGCCGCAGTCGCCGGACATTAACGGAGTTATCGCAAACTGGGTAAAGAACGGCGGAACTCTCGTATATGTGGGCGACGGCTCAGACCCGTTCATGAACATCCGCGAATGGTGGAACACAGGACTCGGCACATATTCTAATCCCGCAGAGCACCTGTTTGAGTCTCTCGGACTGACGCGTACTCCCGAAGAAGGACTGCACAGCGCAGGAAGCGGAAGAGTGCTCTACATTAAGACAGCGCCGAAGCTCCTTGCGGAAAACGCGGAAAAGTCGGACGAATTCCTCGCAAAAATAACCGAGCTTATCGGAGCGGAAAACTCATCCGAGCTTATACTCCGCCGCGGCTCTTACTATGTTACCGCTGTAATGGACGAGACCGAGAGAAGCGAAAAGGCAGTGCTCAAGGGAACTTATGTAAATCTGTACGACCACACGCTCCCCGTCATAGAAGACCCCGAGCTTGAAGTCGGCTCAGTAGGACTTTGGTTCGACCTCTCCCGAATAGACAAGAGCGAAAGCGCAAGCATAATCGCCCTCTCCGGCAGAGCAGCTTCGATTAAGGTAACGCAGCGCGCGCTGAACTTCACCGTAATGTCGCCCACGCAGGTGAACGTAGCGGCAAGAATATGGACAAAGCGCCCGCCGAAATCCGTCAAAGTTACAGTGGACAAGGTAACGATCGACCTTCCGTTTGAATACGAACCCGACAGCGAGACGACATACTTCGTTTATCCCGCAGGCGAAACTGATGCAAAGGTCAGCGTAAGCTTCTGATTTGCAGCTTGTTAATGGAGCAAAAATATGAGTTGGGATATTTCGTTAATTAAGTTCAAAAATCCTGAGCAGAAAGAATTCACTGAGGATGGTTATCCATTTGTTGTGCGTGAAGTTGTTTCGGCTTTGAAATCCAATATTGCAAATATAGAAATTGATGATTATTGGTGCGTCATAGATAACGATATGTATAATGTATCATTTGATTTAACGCCCACCGACGGAACTATAGATTTTATCATGTTGTTTGCTAGTATAAACGATGACGGCGAAGAGAGTTTTATGAGCTTTTTAAACTCGCTATGCCATATTCTTAACTGCAATGCTATAGACATGTGTGACAACAAACTTATCTGTTAGCAATATCCCCCTTCCCACTAAATAACCAAAAAAATCTGTCTGACATACCGCATTACGCGCACATCAGGCAGATTTTTCTGTTTACTTTAAGCTATCGAACAGCTTCGTCAGTTCCCCGTCGGAGTTTGTGCCTTCGCGGAACAGAATCTCGTTAGTGTAGCCGTTCTTCATCTTGACAAGCAGGATATATCCCTCGTCTCTCGGGGTCACAAATTTTTGGTAGTCGCTCACGAAGTAGTTCGGGGAGGCAGTATATCCCATGTATTCGGTCAGCTTATCTATCGGAATGCGTCTGGCTTCTCCCGTTTTGGTATCCACCATGGCTGCGCAGTCGTATTTTTCAGCCGCCGCTTTGTAGAAGTCTTCAATTGAGCTGTATGGAGTGAATTCTGTGTTTCCGGCAAACGCGGCAAGCTCATATGCGGCATTCACAAGCTCAAGATTTCCTGCGCTTATCGGGTAAACTATATACCTGCGCACACCCGACTGAATCATGTTTATCGAAATCGTACCGAGAACGGGGTTGTTAGCGACTGATTCCCTATCGTATACCGCGGCGGCAAGAAGCTTCTTTATCAGCTCGTCTCGCGTTGCCTTTTCCTCATCGTTAAGCTCGCGGTATTCTCCGTTGCCGTCGTCGTCATATACGTCGCACTCGCCGCCCGAGCTTATTTCCGCGTTGTATCCGCCTATGGTTATATCAAAAACTGCGTAATTGTCGAGCGTTACTTTTGTCGAGATATTCATTGACGCTTTGTATTCGTCGGTTGCGGTTATGGCTTTCCAAAGCTCGCCGTTCATCGCGACCATAGCTTCATACGCCTTAGGCATTCCGATTTTCGGGTTCTGCACTATGCGGAATGAAGTTCTCGACGTATAGTAGCTCCTTATCACCGTGGCAGGCTGGTCTTCGATGTAGTAGTTTTCATCGTCGGTGTAGTCGTTGAAGTTATCTTTGATGAACTCCTCGTCATTGTCAGACCATATCGCGGGGACGGACACCGTCTCGCTGTACGGGTCATAATCCTCGGCGACATACTTTGCGACCTCACTGTAATTTTCGACAGGAAGTGTTACCTCAACTCCGTCCACAGTTACGTCAAAGGACTTTGTGTTGCTCTCGGAATACATTCTTCCTATGAAATTGAACGCGTTAATCGGAACTAACAGTGTGAACACAAGCGTGCATACCGACATTGCGATAAACGGCTTCAGTCCTTTGAAAAGCGAACGTATCGAGCGGTACATTACGGAGTTGACAAAAATGAACGATGTGACAAGTCCTATCACCGCGCCGAAAACCTTGTCCTGACTTCCTGTGTTTCCCATGAACAGCGAGCTGCCGAACACTATAATTCCGAGGAGCGCACCTGCGAATATCACGGCATACTTTACGATAACGAACACAGGCTTCCAGATTATGGTCTTACCGGTGTCCTCGGTTCTTCTGTAATTGTGAAGCAGGATGGCTCCGACATAGTGCAGTGCAGTATACGGCAGTGTCTTCGGAATTGCGGTAAGTACATCGCGTATAGTCTCTCCGTTTATAAAGACATCAAGAAGCGTGTATGACGGGCAGAGCATGCTTACAACAGTTTTGCTCATGTAGTAGTCGCTGTCGATTGCCGAGTTGCCGACATTGAACGTGAACACGATAAGGCCATACAGCACAACCGGGAAGAACAGCACCATAGCGGTCATAAGGAAGCGAATCACACCGGTTCCGCTGAGTCCTCCGGCAAGAAGAGCGGCAGAATGGATGAGCAGGAACAGTGCAACCGACGCCAAATACTGAGCAAGCAGCATCTTTTTGTCGGCAGTCGCGTTTCCGATTCCCGAGAGCATGAGCAGTGAAGCAAATCCGGCTGTTATGGAAATGAGGTAATATAAGACGCCGGACGGAGTTTCACAGAAAAACAACGATGTTCTCTTGAGCGGGAAGCTGTGCATTAAAGTGACGTTCTGCTTATTATTGACGTATGAAAGAGCCGTCATTCCGCAGAACAGTCCCATAAATCCGCTGAGCACAAAGCCTATCACGCCGTAGTCCGTTATGTCGAATGCATTTGACCACGCACGCCTTTTGCCCATCTCGATGATACACGGAACCACCATTGTCAGAGCCGTAATTACAAGAAACAGTGCGAGCTGATAGATATTGTGCTTCATGTAGTATCTGAAATACGGCGCAGATGAATAATCCTTACGAGAGAATCTTTTCGTGGAATTCATATCCTCTTTCCTCCATTTCCGCGATAAATATTTCTTCAAGCGTCAGTGGGATGAACTCAACGAAGAGGGGACTGAGCGAATGCATATAGTCTTCAAGATACTTCTCGTCTCCGCGCGCTATTACGGTGAAAAGACTGCCCCTCTGCTCAAGCGAAACCTTGTCGAGAGATTCAAGCTGTCTTTTAGCCTCGGCAACCGCGCTCTTTTCAAACGACACCTGAATTTTATGTATACCGGTCTTTATGTCGTCCAGTCCCGCCTCAAAGAGAAGCTCTCCCTTATGCAGAAGCGCAACATGGTCGCATATATCCTCGATTTCCCCGAGATTATGTGAAGCGAAAATCACAGTCAAGCCGCGCTCCGCCACCTCAGACGCTATTATTCTGCGAACCGTCTTGCGCATTACCGGGTCAAGTCCGTCGAGAGTTTCGTCACACAGGAGATACTCCGTCTCGCAAGCTAAACCGAGCAAGAACGCCGCCTGCTTCTGCATACCCTTTGAGAAGGTCGATATCTTTCTGTTTTCGTCAAGCTCGAAAAGCGCGAGATATTCCTTATACTTTACATCGGAAAACGTCGGATATATGCTTTTGTAAAACCGCATCATGTCGTAAATCGTGCTGTTCGGCATGAAATACTGCTCGTCCGAGAGATAAACTATCCTCTCCTTTATCGACGGCATTTCATACACACGGCTGTCGTTTACATAAACGTCTCCGTCGGAGGACTTATATATTCCGCTGATTATTCTGAGCAGCGTCGACTTGCCCGAGCCGTTTGAGCCGATAAGCCCGAACACCGAGCCGTCGTTGACTATGAGCGACACTCACGACAAGCTCCGCACCGCGTCAAAATTCTTGCTTACAGAGTCTACTTTAATCATTACCGCACCACGCCTTTCTTGCAGAGCTTACAAACTCGTCCTCGCTTATCCCCGCCGCCTTTGCTTCCTTTGCGAGAGCGATCAGGGACTTTGATAACTGTTCCGTTTTCTCGCCGCGGAGACTGCTTTTATCCGCAAGCACTATACTTCCGCGCCCCGGCAGAGTCATTATTATCCCGCATCTTTCAAGCTCGGAATACGCTTTCTGAATAGTGTTCGGATTTATACCCAGCTCCCGCGCAAGACTTCGCACCGACGGCAGTTTATCGTCGGGTTTAAGCTCTTCCGTGAGGATCAGCTCCTTTATATTGTCGGTAAGCTGATCCCCAAGAGGCTTGCGCGCTCGCATATCCACACTGATAATGCTCAATTCCGCTCCTCCTATCTGTCATAGCTGTATTATTTGTACCAGTACAGTTATTTTAGCACATACAGCCGACACTGTCAAGCGGTTACGGTAATTTTTAATCTTGTCTTAACTATTACTATTTCATCTCCGCTTCAAGCTCTTCTATGACGGCGGCGATTGCTCCCTCATTGTTTGATACTGTTAATCTGTCTGCTGCCTTCTTCGCGCATTCTATTCCGTTCGCCACAGCGTATCCTATATCGGCGGCGAGAAGCATGGACACGTCGTTTTCGTAGTCTCCCACCGCGACAGTCAGCTTTTTCTCCCCCTTCGGGAACACTATGCGCGACAGCTCTTCAAGCATTGCTCCCTTTCCGCTGTCCTTTGAATGCACCTCGATACCGCTGTCCCAGCTGCAATTTACGCTGTATCTGTCTCCGTATTTTTCGATGAGCCAGTCGTGTACGCGTGCGGTCTTGTCAGGGGATTGGCAGAACATTGCTCTGTACCATGTGTATTTGTTCTCTTCGAGTATCGTGTCAAGCACAGCGAATTTTTCCCGCGGTATGTAGACATTGTCAAATCTGTGCGAAATGTACACGGAATCAAGCTCCGGTCGGGTTTCTATAATGTCGTACACAAGGCTTATGAATTCATCGTCAAGCGTGTGGCATACAAGGTCTTTTTTATTCTGCCAGTCGTAGATAACAGTGCCGTTTATTCCGATAATGTGCGTGTTCGGCTTCACGGATGAAGAAAAACCGTCGATAAAGTCGGGGAAGCGTCCCGAAGCGACAGTGAAAAGCCCTCCCTCGGACTGAAAATAAAGTATCGCGTCGGCATTGCTCTGCGGGAGCTTTCCTTTAGAATCCGTAAGTGTTCCGTCAATGTCGGACAGCAGAAGATATCCGTCAAATTTTCCCATAAAATCTCCTCTGAATTAAATAATGCTCATTTTAAAACAGTATATCATAAAAAACGAAAAAATGCTACCTTACCGAAGTAAAATGCATCACTCGGCAGGCAGCATATTTTTAATTTAGAGTATTCTTACGTCAAACTTATCTCCGCATTTCGGGCAGCGCGTGGTGTGCTTTCCTCTTTTGTTCGGCAGCTTCAATATGGCGTGACACTTCGGGCAGCGGCGGTATCGGAAGTCTTTTATGTCGCGGATGCGGTCCTTTTGCAGGATGAACCAGCTTTTCGTGGGGTTCCACAGCTTCAAAAAGGCTTCGTTCTCGCGGCGGCGTTTGTCTTTCTTCTTTGACAGCATACGCCACAGGGAATAAATAATCACCGCTGTTTCAAGAAGATAGATAATGTAAGAGCGCGCGAACATATTAACAATGATAAGCGCAAGCCACAGACCGAACAGTCCGTAGTACAGCTCATCTACGCCGTATCTTCCGTACATGAAGCTCATCAGCTTTTGTCTAAAATTTTTCATTCACCAAATCCGTTCGTTTTTGATCTTTTTTATGATTATATTACTTCCGCGGAGAAAAACATAGCGTTATTTTTTAAATATCTGTATCTATTTTGTCTATAAGCACTGCACGGCACGGAGAACCGTCGCTTCCGCCTAATTTTATCGGAGCCGCGAAGAGGAAATATTTTCCGTCCGGCACTTCCGTGAGCACAAGACCTTCGAGCGCGGCTATTCCCTGCCCGAGAACCGAGACGTGTACCGTAATGGGATCGTCGTATGTCGCTATGCTCTGGCTCTCCACTCCGACGAGAACAATACCGCACTCCGAGAGGATATCCGCGGCAGCTTTCGTGAGGTGGCACTCGCCTTTTAATAAGATTCGCTTCACGTCGTATTTTCGGCAGACCTCGCGAACAAACTCCGGCTCTACTGCTCCTTCGGCTGATAAAACCGCGCAGCTTCCGATAAGTCTGTCAAGCTCCAACTCGTCTATTGTCTTTCCGTCGCGGACAAAATGTCTCGGAGCGTCCATGTGTGTGCCGTTGTGCGCGTTCATCTCAAGCTCGCTGACGTTGCATGACGCGCCTTTTGTCATGTCGGAAACAAGAGTTCTCTTCGGTGCTTTGTCTCCCGGATAAACGTGAGATGAAAAAAGCTCCTGCGATATATCATATATTTTCATTTGTCTCTATCCTTTGCTTTTTTTCTTATATGATATATTACCCGTTCGGTTTTGTCAAGCGTGAGATTTAGGAAGCCTCTGATTTAAGGTTATTTTTGCGACAAAAGCCCCTATATTTTAGCCT
>ERZ779861.452-NODE-452-length-59629-cov-3.678484_pt1 | contig 59629 bp, 64 predicted proteins | sample MGYA00511558_ERZ779861 | MGnify/ENA primary metagenome ERZ779861 (study PRJEB29588, sample SAMEA2163432) | human gut metagenome | biome: human gut; feature: human-associated habitat; material: faeces | place: Denmark | collected 2008/2010 ...
TGGGGCTTTCCAGCCAGGTCATTGGTCTGATAAAAGTCCCGCCTGCAACTCTGTTTGTATCCATCGGAAACAACTTCAATCTTCCCGTCAACAAATATTTGCAGGATGTTATTCTGTGGTTTTCCAGCGTACTGATTGTGTTTGAAAACATGGCAAACTCACTTGATATCTACACCATGGAGAACGGGAAATACAAGGAGCAGGCTTTGGACATTCTGCAGCGTGCGGATATCGGTATTTCTGATTTTGAAGTAATCAAGGATAAGATTGCTACGGTTGAAACGCAGAACGATATTCTTAATATCAACACTCAGATGCAGATTAATCCCGCGTTGATGACCGGGCAGATCAAAACCGAAAACGAAAATGTGTATCACATTGATGTAAAAACGGATTTTGATGTCTTTAACAAAAACAATGAAGTTGTCGGCAAAAAGCCGGTTATGCTCTTCAAAGAGAACGGATTCAACTCCGAGGGTACTATGCGGTTGTTCTGTTATCTCGGTTGGATACTCGCGGCGCTTGACCAGGGAAGAACAATCTTCATCGATGAAATTGATGCGAAATTGCATTTCTTGGTTGCGGATTATATTATCGGTTTGTTCAACTCAATTGAACACAACCCGAAGAATGCGCAGCTGATCTGCACGGCGCATAATGTCATGCTGATGGACGAAGGCCTACGCCGTGATCAGATTTACTTTACCAGCAAGGATCAGTACGGGAGAAGCTCACTTGTGTCGCTCTCCGATTTCAACGGAGTTCGCAAAAATGATCTTTTCAGCAAGCGTTATCTTGCCGGCTTCTATGCTTCGCTGCCGGACCTTAAAGGCAAGGAATGAGGTGAGCATATGCCGAGGAAAACCAAACAACTTGCGGTTCGGGATGAGTTTTTGATTCTGACCAACGGAAAGCGGACGGAGAAAAACTATTTTGAAGCAGTTCGCTCTAATTATAAAAGCATTTTCAAAATCAGCGTGAAATTTATGAATGACGATCCGGTTGCGCTTGTTAGTCATGCTATCGATATGAAAAATGCTCGGAACAGGGTGTGGTGCGTTTTTGATAAGGACGAATTCCCGACTGATTCTGTTGAACCTGCGATAAAAACCGCAAAAGAGAATGGAATCGGAATAGCTTTTTCCAATATGGCGTTTGAAGTATGGCTGATTGACCACTTTGAAAGGTGCTATACGGAGAAAACTGCCGAGAAACTTATTGCGGATTTTGACCGGATCCTGAGAGCAAAGGGATATACCAAGGGGTATGCTAAAGAAGACAAACAGATGATTACAGATGTTCTTATGCCACGCTTGGATGAGGCTGTTCATAACGCAGATGTGGAGATGCAGAACAGGGTTCTGAAATATAAAGAATACCACAAAGATGATAATTATCCTTTTTGCGATTGGAATTCTTTTACCAATGTCCATAAGCTGATCGATGCTTTAAAGCTTGAGAAAAAATCTTGAAACGATATACTTGACAAACGCTTCAGCTCAAGAAATGCAGCAGTGACCAATTAATGATTTTACCGACAGGCAGAACTTCAATTTGCCTGTCGGTTCTTTTGGCTTCTGCTGTGCAACATTTGCTTTTGAACGCATAATTTGCTTTGATAAAAGCAAACGAAAAGCATGGCCTCTACCAGAGTACAGTAAAGGCCGTTGCAATGCTTGATTTGGACGTATTACCTTTTGGTTGCGGATTTCGAGAAACTCCAAACATAGTCGACAAACTCGTCCCAGTTAAGTCGAACCTGCTCGTATACATCAATCTTTTCCGCATCCGACAGGTTGACATGGCTGAAAAGCAGGGGCGGTTCTGCTACGGTTCGCTTCAGATAGCAATCGGTAATCAGCCGGTTCAGTTCTTTGCGGTCTATATGTGGCTGCGTATCCGTAATAACCAATTCCCATTCAGCTTTTGACCAGTAATAGTATAAAACTTCCCGTCGAAGCATCTCACTGAATTCCTCCTTGGACATGGGCTTTTTCAAAAGTTTCCTGACGGATTCCATGAAGGAGTAATGATCGAAAATGTTAAACACCCGGAGACCATGTCCGACAGACCGATAATTGTATGCGTTCCAAACAAGTTTTATAGGTTTCTTCATTTTTGTCCCTCTTTCCACACATAATCAGAAAATCGTTCCCAGTTGGCACGGAGTTGAGCATATACATCAATTCTGTGCTTGGTTTCGAGATTGACTTCGGTGCGTTCCGGCAGGGGGACTCCTTGTTCCCGATTTAAGTAAAACTCTTTGATAATTCTGTTTATCTCCTCTGCGCCAATATAAGGCGGCCAGGTTGTGAAAAAAGTTTCCCACTCAATTTGAGTCCGGAAACAATAATCAGCTTCTCGGTCAAGCTCCTCGAGAAAATGTGTTTTGTCATACTTTTGCGCTATTATTTTTTCGACAGCAATACGGAAGTCTGCACAGTCAAAAATATTATACGGACCAATGGTTCCGGTTGTAATGTCCCTTACTATCACGTTCCATTTCATTTCTTGCATTCCTTTCGCGCTGTTTTTATCTGAGTGATTCTTTGGCAATGCTATCCGAATAGAATTCTTTCATATCATCAAGCCGTAAACATGCCAGCCTGCCTTTTTCAAGGTAGGCGTTTTCATTTATCGGAAATCCACTCCCGCAATCTATGCCGATCAGACGATTCCCGTGCCAAACTGTTAGAGGATTGTCGCTGTGATAGTGAATTGTGGGAGTATGTCCGAATATCAGTGTATATCCTTCCGGTACAGGGGAATCAACAGGTAGCCTCTCCCACACTGCAAATTCCACCGGGGAGGCATATCGGTATGATCGATAGCCTGTTCCGTAGTTTTCAAGCAGGGTGCCGTGAACGAGTTTGTATTTGATTCCATTTACCTCAATGTCGATGTTGACGGGAAGTGCCTCCAAATACGCAACAATTTCTGCGCGGATACTTTTTCGTATATGTTTGAGGTAGTCATGTGTCACTTTCCCGCCGTTGCTATACCAAAGCCGTATTTTTTTCGATGGCCAATTTCGTTCCCATGGACTGTACGAAATCTCGTTTTTGGGAGCTTTCAAGGCTTCCAGCATCATGTATTCGTGGTTGCCTAAAAGCATCTTGGCATTCGGCATAGACATGATTTTTCTCAATATGCGGATGCCGTCGGGATGCCTGTCGATGACATCTCCGAGAATGTAGAGTGAATCCTCCGGCTGCAGACAGATCTGTTGCAGAATCGCGTCAAAGTTTTTTGCATTTCCGTGGATATCCGAAAGTACATAAATCATATATCCCTCTCAGTTTTTATGTGGCGCAGTTCCCGCAATTCATTCTCTGAAACCGGAAACGGCAAACCTTTTCGGGCTACTACCTCCTTCAGAAAAAGAACGGTCGCTTCTTCTACGCTAATGCCGATGGAATCGAGAACTTTTTTTGCTTCCCGATAAATCTCGGCATCGATTTGAATTTTCAATATTACTGGTTCCGTATCTGTATCCCCCTCATCCGTCGCCGAAAATATCATCGCAGAACGGTTTGAAGTTGAGATGCCCGGCATCAAAGGCTTGTTCGCTGATATCTTGTAGACTGTCATATGTTTCTTCGACTGTATACAGGAGATGGCTCATGATCTTCACCTTTCCGGAGGTTCCTACGATCTCAAACAGGTAGGAAGGACCGAGATAGAAGTCGCCGAGCGGCCCCCACTGACCGGTAATCGCTTCGTAACGAAGTCCGGTGAATGTGGGACGAATGCAACGGTAATACTTGGCGTTGTTCCGAACGAGAATTTGCGAAATCTCCGCTGAGTCGCACTTCATTTTGTAGGGAAAGCCCCAGACATTGATATGTTCCCATTCTGTTGCTTCTATCTTTAACTCGGAGGTCCGGAGTAGTTGACATTCTTCAAGCGCGGGAATATCTTTGTAGGCGATGTTGTGTGTTGCTGTCTTGTCGCCTGAAAGGTAATGCGAAACGGTTGCAACGGTTTCTTCGTTTACACCGGCTCTTTTCATGGACGCAATGGCCTTGAGAATATCAGCTTCTGTTCCGACATAAATCTTGTCGAAGGAGCAGAAAGACGGTGTTGCGCAGTCCCATAGACGCAAAATGTAGTACTCCATATTTATTCCTTTCTCTTGAGACGAGTTTCCAATGCATACATAAGAGAAACCCAGGTTTCCAGATGCGGAAGGTTTTCGTTTTCCAAGGCTTTCTGAATATCCCGGTACATGACCGTTACCGTTCGCAAATCAAGCAAATTCATGTGGTCAAGAATGAATTGAACAGCAACGTCCGGCATATAGGTGTCCCGTCCAAGGGAATACCGAACAGCACTGTTGACAATGCAACCGAATCCCTCGCTTACCAACGGAGAAAGCCAGCTTGCCGGACAGAGTACGAGGTCATCTTTGCCAGGATCGGTAATGACGAAGCCAACATTATCTCGGCTTACAATTTCGAGTATTTCATCGAGCCTGTCTCCCAGCTCTTTGCGTGCGATCCGCTGCATAGTTTCAGTTGGATGCAAATGATCATACATATATAGCGTTATCCTTCTTTCTTTTTGCGTTAAGAATACTTTGAGGGTGGGGCTAAAATTTAGCCCCACCCTCATCGGTGTCGGAGAATGTTCTGTTTTTGATATATCCATCATACATTCTTCTTTGTTTTGTTGCCAACATTGATTTCAGCTATGGCTTTATCAAAATCGAAATGCCATTCTCCTTTCTTATATTCGTTCGGGAATTTTTCCATCAGCCAACTAATTTGGCTTTCCATCTTCTTTTTGATTGCCTTCAAATTGTAATTTGAATACTTTTTCGCGCCAGCAAGAATTGTCAATATAGCTCCGCCCGACACTTCTTCGTCATAGCCTCTATAGCTCTTATATATCGGCCAAGCCGTTTCGCTTTGAATCTTCTCAATCTTATTAACATAAGATACGAGCAAAACATCGTCTTTCAGAAATGTTCCAAGTTGGGATGGAATATATACCATATCCACAATCCCCTGAGTAGACATGTACCCCTGTCTCTTATAGTACCGATCCTGCTTGTACCATTCAGGGAGATCATCCGGATAGATTTTGGTTTTGTACACACCTGAGAATAGGCTACCGTCTTCGCTTGTCACACTTTTAAGCACTCCATCTACCTTTTTAATCTGTTCGATGTAATAAATATGCCGTCTAATCCTTTTCATCGATAAATTCCTGCTCTTTCAATATACTTGATAATTCAAAATCACCATATAAAAAGTGCATTTTATCGATTCGCTTGTTTGTGTGCCAATGCCCGCAATACCAGGCTTTATATTTCACACGCCCCTCAATGCTGTCCAACCAAATCTCCGTGCTTTTGTCTACTGTACTTTGGTCAATCATTGTCAGAAACATTTCGACCGGTTCATACTTCAACGGACAAGTGTGCGACAATATAACGTCAAAGTCTCTGTTTGCAATCTGTTGCTCAACTTACGCTTTTATTTCGTCTGAAGGCTGTTCATCAGCCCACCAACCATATCCGCGAGCCAAGCGGTAGTGTTTGTCAACACTATAAGCTCCACCGATTACCAAGTGACGGATACCTTCTATATCGAATATCTCCCCGTCCTTGGCAAACAGCAGATTGGGGTAGGTTTCTTCAAACCAAACTGTGCCACCATTCCACTCTTTTGTTTTGTATGTTGGAATGGAACTTGGCCGTATTTCATGATTCCCGTGTATGCATAGGACTGTCGGATTGACTTTGCTAAGTTGTCTCTTACACTCTGTATCCCGTGAGTCTCCATAATAATTAGCCCCCACATCACCGAGAATAACGATAGTATCATCTTTTGTAGTTTTGACCTTCTTGCAGAAAGATATTATGTTCCAAGGCATTCCGTGAATATCACCCGTGTAGTATATCATTTCATCACCTCTGACGACTTACTGTATGTATTATACCACATAGATTTGTAAAAATCTCGATATTTCAGTTTATTTGTCTGCACCCACTGAATATTTGTCCGCACCCTACACATCACTTTTCATACCGCCGGTTATGGAGCTTTACTTTCGGATCATTCACTTATCTGTCTTTCGGTTGTACAATTGATATAAACTATTTACGCTTGTGCTCGCGCATAGCGGTTTTTAATGCGAATATGGTATCTACGATCACCTCCTTCTCATAACCGTTACACCCTTGCAGCAGAAATGCCGCCTCCGCAATATCCGACTCTTCTTGTTGTAATCGGTTATCCTGGAACAAGACATCCATTGAAACTTTCAATACATCGGCAAGTTCAATTGCTTTTGATAAACTCAATGCTTTAGTACCGGTTTCCACCAAGCTGATAAAGGTAGGTGACACATCGATCATCTCCGCAAGCTCTTCCTGAGTCATGCGCTTTGAAGTCCTCACCATTTTAATCTGTTTGCCTAATTTTCGTTTGTCTACTTTCATGACATAACCTCCGTTATAAAATATCCTCAAATATTATAAAACGGATTTTATATGATAAGGAGGGCTTTATAGAGAATATAGCGTGGAGATGATATAATTTTATATAAGCATAGCGTTCATTTTATATTGAGGAGGTGATAACATGACTGACGAAACTGTGTTTGAGATGCAACAGATTGGCGCCAGAATCCGCGAAGAACGCCAAATTCAGAAAATGAGCCAAGCCACGCTTGCCGAATTATCTAATGTCTCGCTTCCCATGATCAGTAACATAGAAAACGGTAAGTCAGTGATGTTATTGGATACCTTTTTGAAGATAATCGATGCATTGCACGTTTCTGCTGATACTATTCTAAGACCTGATACACCTAATGTATCTTTGATGTATCAGCGCGACTATGCTGACCTTCTCAAGGACTGCACTCCACAAGAATGTGATGCCATTATCAACATGGCAAAGCAATTAAAGATAACTCTTCGTGCACAAAAGAATAATAACGATTATTGAAAAGCGACTTGCAGAGTCGCTTTTCTTATTTCTGCTCAGTCTCTGCCTCGTCCGATTGAGACTTTTTTTCATATAATTTATTTAAGCTCAACGGAAACTTGCTTTTGAAATTATATGCAAGCAAAATTGCCTCCCAAAAGCCCGGCAACCCCGGTCGGCGTTCTCTTGCTGTTCGAGTGATGCTCTTTACTGAACAAGCACCCACCTTTTCTACAAAAATCTCATCATTGATTTTCTCACCGTATACATAGGCTACTGTTGCAACGGCAGAAAGAATATTTGCGCCAAAAGAGGCTAAGTCTCCTTCCCAAGAGCCAATAACAAGTCTCAAAGTTCTTTCTAATATTTCATAGCCATATTTATCAAATATTCTTTCGAGCGTCGACACACAAGTTATAGTGCCGGGTGCTCTTGTTTTTCCTATTTGGAGACCATACGACTCGACCACAGCTCTTATCAACAATTGTTTATCGCTACCCGCTTCAATGTGAGCTATGTATACTTCATAAGCCTTTAGTGGTTTGACATACTTTTGCTGATTGGCAAATATATCAGCCTCACGCTCATAATCCAAATCATCGTAGATCATACACCATACCGGAGTTTCCCGTGATCCCGATACCAGTGCCACAGTTTCTATTGTGTGCTGACCGTTAAAAACATAGTTGATTCCATTTCGCCTACTGACTTTAACTGGATTGATCTGATATACATCAAAATTGGCTGCAACCTTTTTTACTTGATTTGAGGACAATACTCGCTGATACTCCTGATTCGACACCAGGTTTTTTATCGGAATTAGTTCATAGTGAACGTTCGGAACATACATACTGTAATCATCCATCGTTTTCCTCTTCTCCTAATTCTGATAGCATTTCGTCAATTCGATTCTTTAGTTTTTTCAGAGCCTCAACGAGATTTTTTCGTGCCTCTCGAGACATTTTCGTTTTATCCATAATTTTCTTTACTCGGCTTATCGAACTTGCCCATGTAGGTATCGTCAGCGTTAACCCCACAGCCTCCGCATCCGGATCATAAGCAGGCATATCTTTAACCGACGGAACGGCAGGCGTTTCCATCTTTTTTGTCAGTTCATGTATTTCTTTTCGCGTGTTATGGTATGGAACATATTCACCGCGTTCCGCAATACTGGTTGTAACCGTATCCATTTCAGAGTCGTTCAACTCTACAAGCTCTGTCAGTCCTCTTTGGGATATCTTTACTTTTCCCGCTAATATCTTTGTTGCTAATCCCGGAGATCTTTCGCCAATTCGGTCAACAACCCTGGAGAAAGAACCATAATTCTTTATCGTTCCGTGTGACACGTGATACTCCTTACCCAGCTTGTCTGCTGTTCTGTGCCTATAATCATTTGATGCCGGTCGCCCAACTGAACGTTTTTTGTCGGGCGTATATTGATTGATCCCACGATTGCTTTGCCTTTCACCAATAATCTTCTCAGCCTCATATCTTTTTCCTATCAGATACTTTCTCGTTTCCTCACTAATGCTTCTGCGTCCCAATTGATTTGAGCAAATCCAAGATATTGCATCTTCTTCGCTCTCAAACGGCATATTGACAACCTTATATTTAATATTTAAGCGGGTGCAGATCTCAAAACGATTATGACCGTCAATTAGATACCCGTTCCATGTAACCAAAGGCTCGCGACAGCCTTCTTTTTTTAGACTTTTTTCCAGTTCCGTATACTCCGCTTTATTCAGTGGCGGTATTAGTGTTCTGAACTTTTCGTTTATTATAATATCCGCCATTTGTCACTCTCCGATATACTCACTCAGTTTGTATTTTTTTAAATCAAAATACAAACTTCTTTTCTCCTGAATAACTCCGCCGAATATCCGATAGATTTTACCTTTTTCGTAATCGGTAAAAGCGTCACCGAATTTATCAATCAGCACCTTACTATAAATTTCAATATAGCTTTCGTTTGAGGGCTGATACTTGACTTTGTAAGTCTGTTCTTTGGCAGTCCCTTTATCCATTGCCCTGACTATCATCATTTTTTCATCGGTACTGATGAGGAACTGCAAGTATTTCGGCATTCCTATGTAAGCAAGCATACCATTGGTGATTCTAATTCGATTGCTTCGGCGGTCTAATGTTAAATATATAGGGTTTTGACTCACTCTTGCTCACCCCCAGCACTCTGTGATGTTGCTTTATCAACAACTTCTTGAGGTGTCACAGAACCGTCCTTAAAACCATACACAGCATAACCATCAAAAATATTGACCTGCAGCGATTTTCTGTGTTCCTCAAAAGGCAAGCCGAATTGATTCTGCCATTCTTGAGGAAAAACCGGAATTTTAGAGGTTTTCACTTTCTGATCTTCTGTGATGGTTCGCTTATAGACCTCGGTCGACGTTAAATCAAAAACGATTAAGTATTCGTCGTTAGATCTGATAACCTTGCCTATAAGCTTATAGCGATAATCAGGATTCCAGCCCATCAGTGCAACCATTTTTGCAAAGAATAGTTTGCACGTTGATTGCTTTGGCTTTCTTCTGTTTCCCCTAACGCTACACCACATAAAGGAGTCCCTATCTTCTTCCGAGCAGGGTCTTACTGCCAACATCTGCTTTTCGGGATTGACAAGGAATTGAACATACTCGACATCTGAAAGTTTGTTAATGCAGGCTGTATTAAACCCAACCTTGCAATTATTAAAAGTGATAGAAGGTTCAAAAATATGAGCAAAAAACTCTCTTCGAACCACTTGGAAGCCATCGTAGCTAAAATCTCTGCATTCCTCGACATCGTCACACGTCGCAGCCATCTGCGCGACTTCAAGACTCTCACCCTGGATCGTTGCAGCATTAGTCGCTAAGGGCATCATCTGATTGTTCATAGGTATTCTCCTGATTAAAGTTCTTTTTTAGTTCCTGTGTTACAAATTCTTGTAATTTGTCATACGACGTGATATTAAGTGCCTTTCCGGTTTCAAATAATTCGCCTTCCATCCTGATTTTCCAGTCTGCTTCACTCTGCAGAGAAGGGTGGCAATAGACATGCTGTCTTTCATAATACTGAAAGCCAAAACCATTTGCCCATTGCTCAGGAACTGCTTTTACGTGCTTACCTGTCGAAAACAATGGGGTTACCGAGCCTTCACCACTTTCAACCAAATACGATTTTACATAAGCCTCTGTTTCGAGAGCAGAGAAGATATATGCTTTCTCTTCGCCATTTTTAAATAGATTGCCCATGATCTTATATTTCAAGCTTTGTGACCATCCCATTAAACTAACTAAGGTTGAATAGAAGGCTCCGGCTGCTATTTCCCTGGGCGTATACACATTGTCCAGCACACTGACCCATTTTATCGCATTGCGATTATCCTTTTTGGTCGGTCTTATTGCCAATTTCTTCTCTTTGGGATGAACAAGGAGTTCTATGTACTGGATTTTTGAAAACTTCCGCAGGCATTCCATCGAAAATTTGATTTTGTTATAGCTAATAAGTATCGTAGGCGAATTGTGCGCGTTTAAGAACTCACCCCTTGTCACTTGAAAACCGCTCATATCAAATTCTCCGGGACTGACCGTTATATAATCGTCCATTGCACCACCGGCACTCGATTCGGAATCGTTATACACACTTGCTGAAGCGGCCAGGTAGTCATTTTCCGTAAATCCCGCCCATCTCGGATTAATGATTACATAACCCTTAAGCAGACCACCGGTGATAACCTTTAATTTGGGTAATATCGAGCGATTACCGTATTTTTGATTGTCCAAGAGTTTTTGCACGGCAAGGTAATCATCTCTCGTTACGATCGGTTCGTGCCAATTCAAATATTGGCTCTGAGGTCTTTCTCCACGGTTCTTCTTTGCTTTATGATCCAAATAACTTGGAGTGTACGTTTTCCGCGTCAGCACATCGCCACAATTTCTCTCGCTTCGTAACATAGCCGTAATTGAGTCTCTTGTCCAAACCTTTTTTCCCGCCCTGGTCTTTCGCCCCTGCTTTGTGTATATCTCCGCAATCTCGTCCGTGGTGTATCCGAGAAGAACCATGTAATATGCCAGCTTAACCGTTTCGTATTCATCCTCGCATACATACAACTTACCGCTTATTTTATCTTTTCTGAAACCAATACGATCCGGAGTAAGCGGTATACCGTGATCCAATCTCATTCTAAGAGACTGTTCCATACATCTACTTTTGGAGTGAGATTCCTCTTGTGCCATGGTCGCTTGAAATGAAAGCGCCATTGAGGATTCATCCTTGAGTGAGAATATGGATTCCGTTTCAAAGAAGATACCGACAGGGGGAGACAAGGCAGCTAACTTCTGAACCATACTAATACAGTCGACAATGTTTCGTGCGAATCGGGAGACGCTCTTGGTAATGATCATGTCGATTTTCCCGGCTTTGCAATCAGCAATCATCTCATTGAAGCCATCTCGGTGATTCAATGAAGTTCCGCTTATGCCTTCATCTGCATAGATTTTTACCAATGTCCAGCAAGGATGCCGAACAACGAATTCCTCGTAGTATTTTTTCTGAAGTTCGTATGACATTGTCTGTTTGGAGCTGTCGGTTGAGACTCTGACATAAATCGCGACCCTTTGTGGAATATCATTGTCATAATAATCAGCCTGTTTCTTGGCAGGATAGAACACATAATTGTCGGGGTCTATATGAGCGTTAGCAACTCTCCATCTGACATTTTCCTTTTCCGTCATGGGCAACTGTTCTTTTTCGTTCATTCCAACAGCCCTCCTATTGTAGATTGCTGTGCTGCAGGAAGATCATCGTCATCTCACGAAAGACACTGCCAGCCATCGCTCGGGAAGAAATGCCTATCGCGTAAATCTTTCTGATAATAGGATGCCAGCGTGAAGATGTCTTCGCCTATGAAATACATTCCCACAGGGTGTTTCCGAGCGGAGAGAAGTCTTGCGCAAAATGTCAGTTCATCCGCATCTCTGGACACATTGCTCACCTTGTGAGTGATAATCAAATCGACTTTATTATTGAAACAGTCATCCAACAGCCTACACCACTCCGGAGCGTTTTCCATTTTGGGGGCATTTTGACCTTGATCTACATAGAAGTCAACCAGAGTCCAGTTGGGACAACTTTGAATCAAATCGATAAATTGCATTTTGTGATTATCCAGGTAGTTTTCATATTTGGTCTGATTAAAATATCGGATGTAAACTCCGACCTTGAAAAATTGATACGGACTGGGATGCTCTTTCTTTATCTTTTTGAGCCATGCTTTATGATCTGCAATCAATTTTAACCGGGCGGCTTCTCTCTCATCCACGATAGGAGCCAGTTCTCCATCCACAGATTCTCTTAGACTTTTGAAAACATCTATTTCTTCCATTGCGACCACCTCAGCGAGTTTTTCTGTTGAAATTATAACTCGCCAAAAAGCAGAAGTCCATTAACCGTGGGTAAGGAGGTTTACCTCACGGTTAAAATCAGCATAAATTTCTTTTGGAAAAGAAAAAAGACCCAAACATCGTCCGGGTCTGCTTCCAACACAAAGAAGTCACGATTATTCTTTTCAAATGGCCTTGACAACGCCCTTTTTCAGAGTTAAAATGCAGCAAATCAATCACTACACCATTGCAAAAAACAGGACTGCATTCTCTGTGTTTGCGTGGATTTCCAAGCATTTTTCATGCAAGATCCCATCGCAAAAATGAGCGCAATCCGGTGCATAGTTTTCACGGTTTGGTTCATAGTTTTTTGAGACGATGTTGGTTCATTTCGCAAGATTGGCGGTTGTTTCGCAAGATATTTGCCTTTTTCACAAGTTATTCTGCGATAATCTTTGATGGACTCGCGTTGGGGTGGTACCGAATCATAACCTCGCGCGTGATGTAAGCAAGATGGTTCAGCTCCCTGCGTATTTTTGCCGCCTCCTCGGGAGAAAAGCTGTCATCTTCCTCTTCGGTTAAATTATCAAGCTCGTCAATATTTACCATTATGGGAGCGCGGTATTTTTTTCTCAGCCTGTCGTTTAATTTGTGGTACAACGTATTTGCAAGCCAAGTTTTCGGATGCTCTATCACACCGCCGCTTCTCATGTACGAAAAAGCCGCGAGCATTGTGTCCCCTACAAGATCCTCCGCATCCGCGCTTGAGCCGCATTTCGATACAGCAAGGCGCATCAGGTCGTCATAGTATTTAATAATCTCGTCTGTGTTCATTTTATCTGCCTTCCGGAATGCTCTTGAACGTTCACCAATATAGTCGCAAAAATACGCCGTCGGTTCGGACTTGATACAAAATTTTATTCCTTATCTCCCGTGATGTAGTAGTCGCAGTATTCGCCGCCGTCTGCTATGGTCTGCTTGCGGTGCAAAACTCCGTGCTGTAGGGTTATTATGACCTCGTCAATCTCACAGAACAGCGGCATAAGCTCCGACACTCCGAGTTTTTTCGCGTATGTGCAGATGGGACAGCGCGTGATACGGTAATAGCAGGCTCCCTCATGCGGCTGACCGACAAAATCCACCTTGAACGAGGTCGGGTACTTCGCTTCCATCTCCGGCGTGTACCATTTCGCGTACTTTACGACGCTCTTTTTGTTCTCCGCTTTGCCTTTGTCGGTGTTCAAATCCGTCATTGCGAAATACCACTTGATGTGATACAGCGAGCGTCTCATCATCTCCTGCACTGTCTCCGGCGGTATTTTCTTCTCGGCGGCAACATACGGCGCGACAAAAGCAAGTGCGAACAGCTCGTTGTATGCCATCGGATTGCCGTCCCCTATGTCGTCCGCCTTCTCGACAAGTTCGCGATATACCTTCTTGCTCTTTTTCATGATATCCTCGGCGTACTCCCTGCCGTATTTTTCCGCCAAAACCTTTTTCATCTCCCATTTAAACATCCAAAAGTAAAATCCGTTGTATTTCATCTTATTTTTTCTCCCGTGAATCACCGAACGAATCAAAAAACGCGCACCATCCGCCATAGTGATATGTTATAAGCGAGTCCATGTATTCCTCCGCACTCTGCCTGTCCGTACACTCGATAACTATCCTGCGGTAGCTGTCAAACTGGGACGAGATTAAGAGACCGAGCAGCTTTTCGTCGACTTGGCAGTTTGAGCTTCTGAAATAAGCCGCGCTCTCTTCAATTTTTCTCTGCACAATATCGTCAAACCAGCTTTCAAGACGGCTCCCGGAGCTTTTATACATGAGCAGCTTTGCTTCATCGTAATGGTCGAAAATCAGCCTGATAAGCGCCGCCGACTCATGCCGCATTGAGGTTTTAAGCCCCGATATAATGTCCTCTCCCGCGGAAGAATAGTAGTCGGCTTTGACGCTTTTAAACATCGCAAGTGCGTCGTCGAGCAGAGGTTTTATGAGGGCTTCAAACAGCTCGTTTTTTGACTTATACCTTGTCTGTATCGCCCCGACTGTTACTCCGGCGTTTTCCGCTATCTTACGCAGTGACGCGCCTGTGTAGCCTTTTTCCGAAAATTCCGTCATAGCGGACGCCGTTATCTTCTCGTCAAGCGAATGATTTCTGAGTGCCATATTCTCTCCGTTTTTAATTACGCTGTAATTGATTACACTGTAATTATAACTCATGTCGGCGGAAAAGTCAATAAAAAAATACCGCAGGAGCGTTTCCTACGGCAGAATATTATATTTCTTTCAGGTTCTTGTATTGCTCGAGCATCGGACTTTTGTCTCCGACGTACCAATAGTCACAGCAGTCACCGCCGAGAGCTTCTGTCTTTGTTCGGATGAGCTTTGCGTGCATGACCTCGGCTTTGAGCAGTGTCTCGCCGTCAAGCCGATGATCGCTCGCTTCATAGAACGAAATTATCGTGAACCAGTCAAGCATATTGTCAGCCATCATGTTTTTGCCGAGGTCGGGCATATCCTTCATGAAATTCAGATAATACTTCTCCGCCCTCTCAAAAATCTTCTCCGCTTCATCGGGATAAACCTCGCGGCAGTATTCTTCGCACGGCTTTGCGTATGACGATTTACGGTAAGCTCTTTTCATGTTCTCTTTCCTATTATCCTAAAAACTCGCGAATCACACGGATATATTCGTCAGCCTTCAGCACCGTTGAGAGATGTCCGCCGGAAACATACGATATCTTCGGCTTGTGCATGCCGAGGTGAACGTACTTGTCGCATTTTGACTTCGCGTCGGTTTCAAGAATCACCGGAACTTTAAGCCTGTTTCCTTCACTGAACGCCATATCCATCACCTTACGCATATATCCCTGCCCTTGGAACTGCTCCCTCACGCACACCATGCCGACAAAAATGTACGGTGTTCTCTCTTTGTCGAGCTTCTTGTCAAGTCCCGAGCCGCCTTTTGACATAATCTTCACAAAACGGACGACGGAGCCGAAATCCATGCACCCGAAAAACGCCTTAGCCAGAGGAAGCATAGCTTTAAGACCGAGCTTTTGTCCCGGCAGCTTGTACGCGATATATCCCTCTCCCCTCTCGCTTGTGGTGTACAGCATACCGCCCGCGAAAGTCATACGGACATACCCGCCTATATACTCTGCGACAGCGTCACGGTTCTGGAATGCGTCTGCCAGTCCATGCTCATCCCCGTAGTCGTAGTACCCGAACGCGTGACCGATATCATGTGCAATGCCCTCGTCAAATGTTGTTACCTTCATTCTCTCACCGCTTATTTCAAGTATTTTCCCGCTTCTTTTTCAAGCTCGAGCCACACGGGATATTTCGCTCCGTTTTCGTCATAGAACTTCTTTATGTCACGGTTCAGCGCGCTCATCTCGTCAATGGCGTTCATGGCGTGTTCGGAGACGCATATCTTTCCGAGGCTTGTCGCGCATATCAGCTTAAAGAATTTCAGGCAGGTCTTTCGATACGCCGCACCTTCAAACTCCGCGTCATCCTTCGGTAAAATCTCGTGTCCCGCGTTTCTTATCGCACTGTAGCCTTCGATATTCGCGTCGATAAGTCGGGAGAGGTATGCCGTGTTGCCTTTCAGCTTTTTGAGGTCGCCGTCGGTCTTGTAGCAAGCGAATGCCGCAGGAAGCACGAACGCAGCGTGGCAAAGGAGGTAGTCTCCCATGTTCGGCTCATATGCTACCTTATATTTTGTGCCGTCGAATATCTGTCCTATGAGCTTTTCGTTGGACTTTGCGCCCGCGAGCTGACCTATCGTGATTTTTTTCAAATCTATTGACGCCACATAGTCGCTCTCACGGTGTCCCGCGGAGGAAGCAAAGGCAAACATCACGTTCTTCTCGGGCATCGACTCGGCTATCTCTTTTGCACGCACATTGTTGCCGACGAACACGATGTTTTTAGTTTTGTTTTTAAGAAGAGAATCCATGACCGACTCTATCTGCGTGTAGCGGACAACGACGAAAATCACATCGTACGCGTCATCCGGCTCAAGCGACGTCACAACGGGAATGCGGCTGACTGTCGGTCGAAGCGAAAACTTGCCTTTTATCTTCAGTCCGTTATTTTTTATCTCATCCGCCCATTTTCCTCTCGCGAGAAGCGTTACGTCCCGTCCGGCTCGAAACAGATTGTTTGCCAGATTACAGCCGAGCACACCCGCGCCGAATACCAAATATCTCATACCGAAGTCTCCTTTTTTATTTTTTCAATATATCCGTTATTTTAGAAAAATCCTCTTTCGCTTCCTTAAATATGTGCAGTGACGCAGAGCCATCCGCGCTCGTTTTTGTTTATCCGAATTTTGCAAAATCCCGCGTCCTCGAGGAATTTCTTTATTTCATCATCGCGGTATATTGTCAAGCCGTCTACTATTTCCGTCCATTTGTCGTCTTTTTCGTTGTCCCCGCTGCATTCGTTGCAGATCATAAACGTGCCGCCTGACTTCAAAACGCGACCGACCTCACGAAAGCACTGCGGAATATCCTGCCAGAAATATATCGTCTCGAATGCCGTGACCGCGTCAAAATATCCGTCCTCGAGTGGCAGCTTTGCGACGCTTCCGCTGAGTATTTCGCATCGTCCTTCTTTTATCGCGTCTTTGTTTAACTTACGCGCCTTCTCCACGCTGACCGAAGAATAGTCGACTCCTTTTACGATACCGCGCGGGCATTTTTTTAGCATAGCCTTTATGTTAGCTCCACCTCCGCAGCCGCAGTCAAGTATTTTCGCGTCGGGTTCAGGATTAAAAAAGCTCATTCCCCACTCTGCCAGCGCGTGATGTCCTATGTTCATCATGTTTACCATCAGCTTACCGCCGAGTCCTACAGGCTTGCGTGTGTTCTCAAAAAACGACATATTCCCTCCTCATGACCTATCTAAGACGATAATCTTGTTTGAAATATTCCGCACCACAGGTATCTTGTCGAGCAGGTGGTATATCGGAACAAACTCCGCCATGCCCTCGGTAAGACTGTGCTCTTCGGTGAAGGTAAATCCTGACAGCAATTCCGCGAAAGCTTTTCCGTTCTTTATGCCCCACGTGAACTTTGCGTGACTGCCTTCTATGGATTTTTCCTTGAAGCTCTTCACCACCATCGGATTCATGACCTCGACAAACACCGTTACATTGTCAAATCTCGCGGAAATCACCTCAAAAATGCGCTTCACGTCCGATTCGGTGAGGTACATCGTCAGCCCTTCGATTATTACAAGCACAGGTGTGTCCCTCTCCGATATCATCTCGCCCCAGTCATCCATCGCCGACATTGCAAGCTGAGATATCGCACCGTCCTCGGGCAAGAGCTTTTCTCTCACTTCCATAGTCTCCGGCAAGTCGAGGTTGTACCAGTGCGCGTACCCTTTCATTCGGTAGCATCTTGTGTCAAGTCCGCAGGCTATATTTACAACGACCGCACCGGAATTTTTCGCGAGCCAGTCTTTCGTCAGCTTGTCGAGTACAATGGTGCGTGCTATTACTCCGCTGTGCATTGCCGCATCCTTGTCCGCAATAGAAAAATCGTAGTCAAGGCTTGATATTATCTCCTCGGCTTTGGAGTCATGTATCGCGCCGCGTCCTTTGCTTTCCTTTGCCCTCGCGTATATCGTCTGGAGCATCGTCTCAGGCACGCCAGTCAGTTTTATTTTTTCAGCCATATCAGCCTACCTCCGTATCCTTTTGTTTTCCCGCCCAGACAGCATTTGCAATCAGCCATATGAACAGTGAAGCGTTGCCCGAGCTTTGGCTGACAACGAAATCCCACGTGGATATGCCTACACCAAGCAGTTCTGCACCGAGCAGCTGTCGTATGTCGGGAATCAGCACAAGCACAAGCTGCCACACGAGCATATGGAACAAAATCATCTTCCGCGGCAGAGCTGTTTTCTTTGTCACCACGGCGAAGAAGTTCGTGAGCGCAAACAAAAACATTCCCGCGTATGAGATGTACATTGCCGGCATAAGTCTTGTGTATTGCTCTTCTATCATGGCGAATGTGTCTTCCCTGCCCAGAATCGGCGCGAGCTTTCCCGTCCAGTCCGCGAGACTTCCTATGAAAAAGTGAAGCACTCCGGCTGACGCGACATAGACAACGCCTCAGATGAGAAGTGCCGTGTGGGTTTTCTTATATTTTTCGTCTATCTGCGAGTAAAACGCTCTCACGGTGAAAAATCCGAGCGCCATCCCGATTAGTCCCGTCGCGAGAAGAAGCGGAAGTCTCCATGACTGAAATCCGCCGTTTAAATACGCTTCACGTGCGAACAATCCGCTGTCTCCCTCGCTTGCCGGAACAATGCTCAGACAAAGGTCTCCCGCAAGCATGAATAACGCTCCGAGCGCACCGAAAACGCAGTCTCTCCGATATGCTTTTGTGTTCATACAGTCACCTCAGCTCAATGTCAATTTATATCTCCGCCACAGTTAGTGTATGCTAACCAATCAGCAGACTAAACCGTAGTTTTCCGCCTATATTATATCATTTATCGCGCGGGAACACAATATATTTACAAAATTTACGTATATTTTTTCGGTATGTACGCTATCAGCAAAAAGCAAAAGAACCCTCTATCGCAGTGAATAGAAGGTTCGATTTTGTTATATGCGCCAGCCCTCGGCACTCTCGCGAATCTTTGTATGCCATCCTTTGCTTCAAGTTCGCTGTGTGTGCCGCGCTCAGCTATTTCTCCATAGTCTATAACGAGTATCTGGTCGGCACTGCGCACGGTTTTCAGTCGGTGAGCTATCATTATGACGGTTTTGTCCTTGGTCAGCGCCTGAATTGCGGATTGCAGACGGTCTTCGTTCTCGGGGTCAACGTTCGCCGTAGCTTCATCGAGTATTACTATCGGCGCGTTTTTCAGCAGTGCTCTTGCTATACTGATACGCTGCTTCTCACCGCCGGAAAGACTTGCGCCGCCCTCTCCTATCACGGTATTATATCCGTCTGGCAGGGACTCTATAAAGTCGTCACAGCAAGCCGATTTTGCCGCGGAAACGACCTGCTCATGCGTAGCGTTCGGACAGCCGAATTTGATATTGTTCTCTATCGTGTCCGCAAAGAGGTAGACGTCCTGGAACACCACGCTGATTTGGCTCATGAGGGATTCAAGCGTATAGTCACGCACATCAACCCCACTGATTTTCACACTGCCGCTGTCTATGTCCCAGAAGCGCGAGATAAGGTTGCAGAACGTGGCTTTTCCGCTGCCCGAGGGTCCGATAACCGCAGTAGTGGATTTGTCGGGGATAACAGCGCTTACGTCGTGCAGAATCTGTCTCTTCTCGTAGGAAAAGTTCACGTGGTCAAATACAATGTCGTGCTTTGCGGGAGAAATTGCCTTTCCGTTTTCGTCCATGCGCGGCATATCCTCGGTTTCAACGGTTCTGTCGATTGCCGCAGCCGTCAGCCGAATCATCGAAACGCCCATGCCGAACGCCTTTATCTGGTTGAACACAAGGAACGACATTACAACTGTCATAAGCGCGTTGGGGAGCGTCATCTTTCCACCGATGCAGAGCAGTATCGCCGTCAGCATAATTGCCACGCTCGCTACCTGCAATATGCCTTCCTCGAGTGCAGTGTACGGAGTGAGGATATTTGTCACGTCCACATTTGCGCGGCGGTTGTATTCGAGTGCGTCACGGAGCTTTTTGTCCCCTTTTCCGGTGAGGTTGAAGGACTTTACTACGCTCATGCCCTGCACTGTTTCGAGAACTGCTTCAATGAGCGCTGTCTGCGATTTTTGCGTGTCGTCTGCGATAACGGCGGATTTTTTCTCCATTGCCGACACCGCGAGCAGATAGAGCAAAATTCCCGCGAGAGAAATAAGTCCTATTCTCCAGTCGAAAACGAGTATTACTGCCGCGAACACCGCCGTTGTGATAAGTCCTCCGAGAATGTTCACGAGTACCATCGGAACCATGTTCTCTATCGTGCTGAGCACAGTTGTGCAAACTCCCGAGAGCTGTCCGAGGCTGTTTGAATTGAAGAATCCCATGGGAACGCTCTTCAGTCTGTCGGCAATGGAAATACGTCTCTCCGCCGCCATGAAATATCCCGCGTGAGTCTGGTACATCTTTGATATGCTTGCGGTAACAGCTCCGCCGAATATCGCGACAAGCTCGCATCCGAGTGCTATCCACGCAGTAGTTCCTCCGCTTCTGCTGTCGGTCAGTGACAGAATCACAAAGTATATAGCCGCCACCTGAAACATTTGCAGAACCGCGTTTAAAAATCCTACCGCAACGGACTTGTTTATGTTTTTCTTCTCGTTTCCGGAGAACTTCCAGATTTTTTTGAATGCTTCAATCACTTTATTTCACCGTCCTTTGCTCCGATATGCGCCTGCCACATTTCGCGATAGAGCTTGCAGTTTTCGAGAAGCTCCCCGTGTTTTCCCTGCGCTTCGATGTGTCCGCCGTTTACCACAACGATATTGTCCGCGTCCGTGATTGTTGACAGGCGGTGTGCGATTACGATAACGGTCTTGTTCTTCACGAGTTTTGCTATAGCCGACTGAATCACCGCTTCGTTTTCCGGGTCTATGTACGCCGTCGCTTCGTCAAGTATGATTATCGGAGCGTTTTTAAGCATTGCGCGCGCTATAGCCACTCTTTGACGCTCTCCGCCCGAAAGATGAGCACCGCTGCCGCCGACGTTTGTGTGATATCCCCTCTCAAGCTCGTTTATAAAGCTGTCGCAGCCTGCATCGTGAGCCGCAGCTTCAACCTCGGAATCCGTTGCCGTTATGCGACCCATGCGGATGTTCTCGCGAACGGTATCATCGAAGAGGTAGTTGTCCTGCGAAACATACGCTATCTGCTCGTACAGCTCAGTCAGAGGAATTTTCTTCAGCTCCTGACTGCCCATGGTGATACTTCCGCTTGACACATCCCAGAATCCCGCGATGAGCTTTGCTATTGTGGATTTACCCGAGCCGGACGGACCTACAAGCGCGGTCATGCTGTTCTGCGGTATCTTAAGGGAGACGCCATGCAGAATCTCGCTGTCGCTGTGGTAGCCGAAGGAGACGTCCTTAACTTCAATATTGTGATTTGTGAGCGGAACGGGAGTCTCGGAATGCTGCTGTTCCTCCGCGTTCAGTATCTCGTCGACAAGTCCGACCGTTGTTCCGACCTGTGCGAGAGTATCGACAAAATTGAACGCCGCAACTATCGGAGCCGCCATACCGAGAGCAAGGATTATTACCGTAATGAAAGTTTCCGCTGTAAGGCTTCCGTGGGAGTAGAATACCCATCCGAGAGGAAGAACCGTAAGCATCTGCGCGGGGAAGAAAGCGTATGCAAGAGACATACCGAGCTGACTGCGGCGCATCCAATCGTAGTAATACTGTGTGTTGGCTCTCACCTTGTCCGTCAGCTTGTTGTACGACTGCTTGCCCTGGTTGTACGCCTTTATTACCTCAATGCCGTTTATGTATTCAATCATCGTGCCGCTCATTTCGGTAGTTGCTTTGACCGCGCCTTCGTAATCCTTTGCGTAGTTTCCAATTACCGTCATCATAAACACAAAGGCTATGGGGAACACAACAAGTGAGAGGAGCGCAAGACGCCAATCGAGAATGAACAGATAAACGACAGTGAGAACGGGAGTTACAATGTTCGCCGTCATCTCCGGGAAGAGGTGCGCCAAAGTCGTTTCCATGTTGTCGACCTGGTCCACTATGGTTTCCTTCATCTTACCGCTCGACGTGTCCATGACCGTTCCGAGAGGCAGACGCGGCAGTTTTTCAAGCATTCTCTCACGTATTGTTTTCAGTATGCTGAACGTTGCTTTATGTGAAATTCCGAGCGCGCCGTTGTAAATAACGGTACGGAGCAGAAATCCGCAGAGAGCCGCGATTATATGGGGAAGATACGCCGAGAAAGCGCTCTCTCCGTTTATCAGAAGAACTATGATTTTTGCCGCCGCAAAGTATGGAATCATACCGAAAGCAACGGCAGATACGGCAAGAACTACCGTGAGAATCAGTTTTCCGTGTTCTTTTTCTCCCAGCTCCCAGATCCTGCCGACCGGGCTTTGCTTTTTCATTTAGTTTTCCTCCTTGGCTTTAGTTAGCTTATGCTAACCGAATGTTTTATGAAAAGGCTGTACTGTGACAACCTCTTTATCAAATTCACTGACCGACCGTTCCGAAAACCGCTAAAAATCCCTGACGATGGTAGCCGCTCAGCAGGTCGATATATTCCGCCGCCTCTTCCCTGCTCATTCCGTGACGGATTACTTCAAATATGCTCTCGAAGCGCGAAGTCGTTACGATGTGGAGCAGCTTTTCCGTCATGGCGTTGCTGCACTTTATCGGATATCCCGCTATCTCCATGTATTTGTAGGTATATTCCACCTCGATGCGGACAAGCTCGTCTACGAAATTATGGAATCGTGTGCCGTATGACGCGTCGAGCAGAAGCCTGAATTCGTCCAGATGCTCGTACATATAGTCGACAAGCTCGGCAGTTCCACCGTCAGCGTATTTCGGCATTATCTCAATCTGCGTCTCCTGCTTCATCTGAGGGAAGTCTTCCTGAATTTTGATGAACCACTCGATCATTTCGTTCAGCACAGGCTCAACTATCGCGGAAAAGAGTCCTTCCTTATCGCCGAAGCGGACGTAGATTGAGTTCGTACTGGTATCCGCCGCCGTTGCAATGGTGCGAAGAGAAGCGTCGGTATATCCGTTTTCGAGAAATTCCCGCTTTGCCGCTTCGATTATCCTCTCCGAGACACCTTCAATCTGCTTTGCCATAGCTTCTCCTTCATCCATAACATAGTTTCATAACAGCGTTATGTATTATAGACCATTCCTCCAATTTTGTCAATATGGCAGGTGAAATTTTTCCCGATAAAACAAAAATTCCCTCGATTTTCGGGAGAGCGCGGCTCAGCGTATCCTTGTGTCAAGGGAATTTATTATATTCACTTATCTTTATTTGCTTTTCTTCCTCGGGCGGCGGGATGACATATGAGAAGCGCGGTCAATATCATCAGTGCGGTCGCCGAGAGACTTATCGGGTATGCCGTCATAATAGAGCGGAACGTCAGATACTTCGGGAACACAAGCTCTATCCACGCTATTCTCACTCCGCACACGCCAGCTATAGTCAGCACAGCCGGAAGTGTGGAAATGCCAAACCCGCGCAGATATCCCGCCATAACCTCATAGAACAGGCTGAATGTATGTGAAAGCATAACCATCATCAGTCGGATATATCCGGTTTCAACTACCTCGGGATCACGGTTGAAGAATGCGAGCAGAGTTTTTCGAACAAAAGTATCAGCGCAACCGCAAGAGACAGCGTAACGATTCCTTCTGCAAGGCACAAAAACAATGTTCTGCGGCAGCGTTTCATCTCTCCTGCGCCGACGTTCTGTCCGACAAAGGTAGTGCAAGCCTGAGAAAACGAATTTAAAATGTCGTATGTGATTATCTCAATATTGTAAGCCGCACTTGACGCCGCCATGACCACCGTTCCGAGACTGTTTATAGCGGACTGAATTACAATATTCGACACCGCAAACACCGCGCTTTGTATTCCCGCAGGCAGTCCTATACGCAGGATATTTTTTAGACTTGCGCTGTCTATTTTCAGCTCCTTTGCTTCAAGATGAATTATTCCGTTAGTGCGGCGCAGCTTTATGAACAGCAGTACCGAGCTTATCGCGTTTGATATGACCGTAGCAATTGCGACTCCGTTCACTGTCATATGCAAAACCGCCACGAAAAACAGGTTGAGAAGCACGTTCAACACTCCTGAAAAAGCAAGAGCGGCAAGAGGGGTTTTCGTGTCTCCCACACTTCGGAAAATCGCCGCCTCGAAATTGTACAGCAGTATGACCGGCATTCCGATTAGATATATCCTGAGATACAAAAGCGCGAGCGGGAACACGTCCTCCGGCACATTCAGCATGCCGAGAAGAGGAGCGGCGGCGGCTTCACCGAGAAACGCGACAAAAATACCGCCGAATATCGCCACAAGAACCGATGTATGCAGTGTTTTTCTCACCGTATCGCGGTCGTTTCTTCCGATGGCGTTTGCTATAACTACATTTGTATCGAGCGCGATTCCGATAAACAGGTTCACAATAAGGCTGATTATGGGACTGTTCGCACCGACCGCGGCTACTGATACGGTTTTCGCCTCCCCCGTGAAATTCCCCACCACCGCTACGTCCGAGGCGTTAAAGAGCTGTTCCAAGATAGCAGTCGCCGCAACAGGAAGTGCAAACCGCGGTATTTTATTCCATATCGAGCCGTGTATCATATCAAGAGTCCGTTTTTCGCGGGCATTATTCATTTGTCATCTCTTCCTTCCGTTTTATAAAGTCGGTAATATTATACTACGCGCCGACAGCAATAACATATATATATTAAGAATGATTTATCATAGTTGCAAGGCATGATGTAAAGTGATATAATAGAAAAAACGGAATTGGGAGGTAAAAATGGACATTCGCTTACTCAGATATTTTCTTGCTGTGGCTAGAGAAGAAAACATCACACGCGCGGCGGAAAACCTGCATATCGCTCAGCCGTCTTTGTCAAAGCAGCTTATGGAGCTTGAAAATGAAGTCGGGAAACAGCTGCTCGTGCGCGGAAAAAGAAAAATCACGCTGACGGAGGATGGGATTCTGCTTCGCAAGCGTGCCGAGGAAATTGTGGCTCTGCTTGAGAAAACGGAAGCTGAACTGCGCTCGGGCACATCGGTTCAGGGTGAGGTTTCCATAGGAGGAATGCCCACAAAGCAGATTCTTTCCGCGGCGGCAGAGGTGAGAAAAGCTCATCCTGAGGTGCGGTTTCGGTTTTACGCAAGCAACGCGACAGACGTGACGGAAAAGCTCGACCACGGAAGCCTTGATTTTGCGGTACTGCTCACGCCTGTGGATGAGGTGAAATATGAGTCCGTTGTTCTGGGTGAATTCTACCGCTGGGGAGTAATGCTTCCTGCAAAACACATCTCGGCGAAAAAATCCGCAGTCACACGTGAAGACCTTCGTTCCATGACACTTGTGATGCATCATCGCGTAGGCTTGCAGCATGAAATCGCGGTATGGGCTGAAACCGAGCCGGAATCGCTAAACATTGCCGCCACCTATAATGTAGTAAACGGAGATCCGTCGGAATTTGTGCGAAGCGGACTCGGCTGTCTTTTGACGACTGAAAACCACATTACGTCCCTGCATGACCCCGATATATGCTTTCTCCCGCTCGACCCGCCGCTGCTTGTGAATCACGCACTCGTATGGAAGCGTCACTGCGTTATGGGAAAAGCCGCGGGTGTATTTTTAGATGAAATAAGGCGCGCCGAACCTTAACAAAACGACCTCCAATGTCAGATTTTACTCTGATTATCGGAGGTCTGTTTTAATTCACTTTTTCCAGTGTCTGAGCTGCGGAACTACGGCTTCCATGTGCGCACGAACCTGCTCTTCACTCCAGTTTTCGTTTGCCATGTGTTTTACGCATAAATCTATCAGCTCTTCCATGCTCGAATACTTGAATTCGCCGCCGGAATAGCACCACTTGCAGTATTCTTCGTTGAATTCTCCGTCTTCTTCACGGCTTATCGTTGTGTCGTCGAGCGGCATTCCGCAGCACTGGCATACAAGCTGTACCGGTGAGCCGAGCAGTGTGTTGATAGAAACATCGTATAGCTTCGACAGCAGTTTAAGCGTGTCCACGTTCGGTGTAGTTTCTCCGTTTTCCCATCGAGATACCGCCTGCCTTGTCACAAACAGCTTTTCCGCAAGCTCCTCCTGAGATAATCCCCTCTTCTGTCTCAGCTCAAGTAAAATGTCTTTCGTTTCCATTTCGTCCTCCGATGTATTAGTCATATCGTATGTCACTATTATAGTACAGTCCCACCGCAGATTAAAGCAACCCGTTGTTTCCCCGTCAGATGAGGATTCCGTCGCAGTGGTCTGCCTCGTGCTGAATTATCTGCGCTGTCCAGCCGGTGTATGTTTTTATCCTTGTCTGCATATCCGTCGTCTGATAGCGCACCTTTATGCTTTTATATCTCCTGCATTTTCGCGGACCGCCGAGCAGTGAGAGACACCCTTCCTCAGTCTCATACGCGCCGTCTTTTTTTATTATCTCCGGGTTCAGCATAACGGTGTACTTCGGGACTTTTCCGCTCTCGTCAAGGAACGCGATTATTCTCTTTTTCTCGCCTATCATGTTTGCCGCCATTCCTACGCAGTCTTCCCTGTGCGAGATAAGAGTGTCTAGCAAATCTTCTGCAGTCTGCAAATCGTTTTCGTCTGCCGGACTTGACTTTGCGGCGAGGAATATCGGGTCGTGCATCAGTTCTTTTATCATTCTCTAACCTTCTCTCGATTGTTTTCGGCTATTCTCTCGCCTATGCTGAGTTTTTCCGCTCTCCTATTAAACTGCTCCGTGAATTTTGCGGAATACGCAGCGAATATAAAGTAAATATACGGCATTCCGAGGTTTGTTTCAAGGAGGGAGTTCACAACAAGCGGTTTCAGCTTTTCTTCGACTGTGGCAAATCCCGCCGAGCGTATTCCACCGATGAGAAGTCCCGCTTCCCACCCGAACTGCACGAGTATGCCTATCGCGAGAAGCCACGGAATGTTTATGCGGTGCTCCTTATCGCGCGACAGATTGTATATTATCAGGATGAGATATCCGACGAACATGATAGCCGCCATGTAGCCGTGGTACTCTCCCGTTGTGCGCTGAATTATGATTTTGCTCATGTTCTGCGGAGCGAATGTATTTGTGAGAAGCGGACACACGAACCACCACATAAGGATGAGCATCGACCACTCAGACAGGTGCTTGTCCTTCGATATCCAAAGCCATATCCACGTGAAATTCGTAAAACCGTAGCTCATCGACATCCAGAGAAGAACCCAGAACAAGCTGTACCCGTCCGAAATGCTTCTGGAATGGCACACAAGATGGAAAATACCGTAGTCCACCGCCATATATAATATTCCCGCGAGAAATCCGACGAGAAACGTCATGTATTTTTTCTTTCGCAAAAGAAGACAGCCGTAGAGCACGAGAAACGCGATATCGAAAGCAATATACAAAGGCGAAAACTCGCGTCTGGCTATGATTTCAGTCATAATCTCCTCCGTAATTTGAACTTTAGTCCTGCAATAGTTTACCATAACGCATGGACAAAATCAAGCAAGTATAGACCAAAACAGCTTTTCAAACTTATCCTCAATTGTGCTTCATTTCGGCTTGTAAAAATTGTGTTATTTACTATTGTATTTTATTTTACACAGTGGTATAATCATTCATTGACGACACGTTTGATTAAGACTAAGATATACAGATAAATTAAGGTGAAAAATGGATAATACAAAAGAAAAAAACAATGATTTGACCTCGGGTCCTCTTACGATAAAAATAATCAAATTTATCATACCGCTCATGCTTACGGGAATTTTGCAGCTCCTTTACAATGCGGCGGACAGTATTGTTGTCGGACATTACGACGGTTCAAGTGCTCTCGCGGCGGTAAGCTCGGTCGGCGCTCTCATAAACCTGCTTGTAAACGCATTCATGGGTTTGTCTGTAGGCGCGGCTGTTGTCGTTGCTCAGGACTACGGCGCGAAAGACTATGAAGGGGTAAGCAAGACTGTCCATACCTCGTACCTCATCAGTATAATCGGCGGTATTGTCGTCGGGGCGATAGGACTAATTTTCTCGCGTCAGTTCCTTATCTGGATGGAAAGCCCGGAGGATGTACTCCCTCTCTCGACAGAGTATCTTATGATATACTTTATCGGAACTCCCGCTAACATGGCTTACAACTTCGGCGCGTCCATTCTTCGCTCTGTAGGAGACACAAAGCGCCCGCTGTACTTCCTCACGATCTCCGGTCTTGTAAATATAGTACTTAACCTTGTTCTTGTCATCGTTTTCCATATGGGAGTTGCGGGCGTTGCGTATGCTACCATAATTTCGCAGATACTCTCGGCGGTGATGGTTATTGTTTACATGATGAAGTCGAAGGATTGCGTCCGCTTTGTGCCGAAGAAGATGCGGATTCACGGTGATAAGCTCAAAAAGATGCTCTACATCGGTCTGCCTGCCGGATTCCAGGGAACGGTATTCTCTCTCTCCAACGTTGTTATTCAGTCGGCGGTAAACTCCTTCGGTTCTCTAGTAATGGCAGGAAACGGAGCTGCGTCAAGTCTTGAAGGCTTTACATACACCGCGATGAACTCCGTATATCAGGCGTCGCTCACCTTTGTCGGACAAAACGTCGGCGCGAAAAAATACGACAGAATAAACAAGGTTCAGGGCGTCTGCCTTGTGCTTGTCACCATTATCGGACTTGTGTTCGGCGTAACCACGTACTGTCTCGGCGAGCCGCTTCTCTCGATATATCTCCCGAACGACCCGGAAGCTATTCCATACGGTATCATACGAATGAGCTACATCGCGCTCCCGTACTTCCTCTGCGGAATGATGGAAGTAATGGTCGGCGGTCAGAGGGGCATGGGTATGTCGTTCATTCCGATGATAAACGCGCTTCTCGGTTCTTGCGTACTCAGAATCGTTTGGATATCGACAGTATTCGCGGCTGACCCGACGTTGTTCACGCTGTATATTTCGTACCCCATCTCATGGATAGTCACCACCCTCGCACACACTGTGTTCTATTTTGTAAAGCTCCATTCGCTGAAGAAAAAAGCGCGGCTCGAAGCAGGAAACTGAACTTAGCACAAAAATATCCCGTACCTTGGATGAAAAGCTTCAAGATACGGGATTTTGTTTTATTTAGCAGGCTTGTAGCTGTCTTTCAGTGAAACTACGCGGTTGAAGGTGTTGTCGTTCTTTGTGTCCTTTGAGAAATATCCGATACGGACGAACTGGAACTTTTCTCCCGGCTTAGCTTCTGCGAGTGCGGGTTCAACCTTGGCGTTCTCAATTCTTACTGCCGATTCGGGATTGAGGAAGTCCACATAGCTCTTGCCTTCGGGAAGGTCGTTCATGTTTTCTTCGGTGAAGAGTCGGTCGTACATTACAACTGTAGTATCAGCGGCGTACTTTGCGCTCAGACAGTGAATGGTTCCCTTGACCTTTCTGTCGGTGGGAGCGTTTGTGCCTGTTACAAGGTCAGCCGTCGCGTGAATTTCCTTAACAGTGCCGTCCTCGTTTGTAACGATTTCTCCGCATTTTACGATATACGAGCCCATGAGACGTACTTCTCCGTCCGGCTTAAGTCTGAAGAACTTCGGCGGGGGAACAAGCGCAAAGTCGTCGGAGTCAATGTAAAGCTCGCGGGTGAACGGAACCTTTCTCGTGCCGGCTTCGGGATCGTTCGGGTTGTTCGGCATATCGAAATACTCAACCTTGTCCTCCGGATAGTTGTCGATGATGACTTTAATCGGCTTGAGGACTGCGATTCTGCGGGCAGCGGTATTGTTCAGCTCTTCTCTGATGCAGTGCTCGAGAAGCTCTATGTTCACCATGCTGTTTGCCTTGGAAACTCCGATGCGTCCGATGAAGTCAAGAATGGATGAAGCTGTATATCCTCTTCTTCTCAGACCGCAGAGCGTAGGCATTCTCGGGTCGTCCCATCCGTCAACGATTTTGTTTTCAACAAGGTAACGGAGATATCTCTTTGAAAGGACTGTGTTTGTGATGTTGAGGCGTGCGAACTCTATCTGTCTCGGCTTTGAGGGAACGTCGGTGTGCTCTATAACCCAATTGTAAAGCGGTCTGTGGTCCTCATATTCGAGTGAGCAGAGACTGTGTGTAATGCCTTCGAGCGCGTCCTGAATCGGGTGAGCAAAGTCGTACATCGGGAATATGCACCACTTTGTACCCTGTCTGTGATGCTCGATATAGCGGATTCTGTAGAGCACGGGGTCGCGCATATTGAAGTTGCCTGACGCGAGGTCGATTTTTGCGCGGAGAGTATACTTTCCTTCGGGGAACTCGCCTGCTCTCATTCTGCGGAAGAGGTCAAGGCTTTCTTCAATCGGTCTGTCTCGGAAAGGAGAGATGGCGGGATGAGTGAGGTCGCCCCTGTATTCCTTGAACTGCTCGGGAGTCAGCTCGCAAACGTAAGCGTCACCGTTCTGTATGAGTTTTTCGGCAAGCTCGTATGTTTTTTCAAAATAGTCGGAGCCGTAGAAGAATCTGTCGCCCCAGTCAAATCCGAGCCAGTGAATGTCTTCCTTGATGGCGTCAACAAATTCCGTGTCTTCCTTCGCGGGGTTGGTGTCGTCCATTCTGAGGTTGCAGAGTCCGTTATATTTCTGCGCAGTGCCGAAGTCGATTATCAGCGCCTTGCAGTGTCCGATGTGGAGATATCCGTTCGGTTCGGGGGGAAAACGAGTGTGTACTGTTTTTGTCTTGCCGGACGCGATATCTTCATCTATAAAATCATAAATAAAGTTTGAAGAATTTTCAGCCATTATTTCGCCCTCTTTTACATAAATTAAAGTGATTCAAGCATTTTGTTTATTCTCTCGACAACACGGTCGTAACCGAGAATCTGCATTACCGCGTACATATCGGGGGAGTTCATCTTTCCCGTTACCGCTATTCTGATGAACATCGAGATATCTCCCACGTTGCCCTTGTAGCTTTCGGGAGACGCCTTGTACGCCTTCATATCGGAGGTATAACCCATACCCTCTCCTATCTGCTGTATCTTCGAGAACCATGTGTTCATGTCGTCCTTTATATCGAACGTTGTCTTGAAGCTCTCGAGCGCGGACTTTATGTCTTCCTTCGGGAATTTTTCCGGGTACGCGTCCTCAATGGTGAAGAACTTATCGTAGAAGAATCCGATGAACGGCTTTATCTCGGCGAGAGTTGCAAAGTCCTTTCTCGGCTTCTTGCCGCCTCTGCCTATTGAGAAAATGCTCTTTGCGTATTTGGGATCGTCTGTCAGGCATTTTCCGAATTCGGGGTCGTATTCCGTTGCCCAGTCAGCAGCTTTCTCGTAAATCTGCTCTGCGGTCATGCGGGAGAGAACGTTTTTCGACACGTCGTTGAGTTTGTTCTGGTCATAGAGACAGCCGGAGACGGACATCTTTTTGATATTGAACGGGAAGTCCATATAGCTCTTGTCGGCGTTCTGAGCGTGCCATTCCTCGAAGTTGGAGTTAAGCAGTGTGAGGAGGTATTCCCAAACGCACTCCGTAGCATAGCCCATTTCGCGGTAGTCGTCCATCTTCGCACCCATGTCACGCTTGGACAGCTTTTTCTTGCCGCCGTTTTCGTCGAGCTTGAGAATCTGCGCGGTATGGAGATACTTCGGCATTTTGAATCCGAGATAGCGGAACAGTTGGATGTGCTTGGGAAGGCTCGGGAGCCAGTCCTCTCCGCGGATAACATGAGTCGTTTTCATGAGGTGGTCGTCGACTGCATGGGCAAAGTGGTATGTCGGAATGCCGTCGGATTTGAGAAGCACGAAGTCCTCGTCGTTTTCCGGAACTTCAAGGTTTCCTTTGACAAGGTCGGTGAATTTCGTCTTCTTCTCCGGGTCGCCGTCTGCTAAAATTCTGATAACGAACGGATCGCCGTTTTTCAGGTGCTCTTCGACTTCTTCCATAGTGAATTTTCTGCCTTCGAGCATCTTCGCGCGCTTTTCTTCTGCCGCAACATGCCAGTCGGTGTTCTTTATCTCGGCTTTCTTGTCGGTCTGCTGTATCTCTTCAAGCTCTTCTTCTGTAGAGAAGCAAGGATATGCCTTACCCTCCGACACGAGTTTCTTCGCGAACACATGATAAAGCTCGGCTCTCTGGCTCTGCTTGTACGGACCATAGTTACCCTTGTCGCGGACATTGCCGTTTTCGTCTATTTCAACGCCTTCGTCATACTTTACGCCGTAGTAGCTGAGGGTATGCAGAAGCGCCTCGACAGCACCCTTTATCTCACGCTGACCGTCGGTATCTTCGATTCTGAGGAAGAAAACGCCGCCGCTCTGGTGCGCAAGTCTTTCGTCAACCACAGCCTGATACATACCGCCGAAATGAACAAATCCTGTAGGGCTCGGCGCAAATCTTGTTACTTTAGCTCCTTCGGGAAGGTTTCTCGGAGGATACATAGCTTCAACTTCGTCCACGGTGAGCTTTACATCGGGAAAAAGCATATCTGCAAGATGTTTGTAATCCATATTTCACTCCAAATTTATTATAAACAAAATTCTAAATACATAAATATAATTATACCACAGTCGTCCCGTTTCGTCTATATCAAAATTCCCTATTTTTCATATTATGTACAATTTTTTGTTGCCGCTTAATCAGCATCAGTCTCATTTCTTTATGTGAAATGTAAATTATTTTTACTTGTTTGTCCCTTGTTGTTGATTTTCATATATTTCTGTGCTAAAATTGAATTACCATATTTATAATGTATCAACGGAGGACTGCATGAACGGTGAAATCAAATTCCGCACCGGACTCGGCGGATACAACAAGGATGACGTAAACAAGTATATCAAGGATACAGACATAAAATTTTCCACACAAATTGAAGACCTCGAGAAGGCAATTGACGACCTCAAAGCCGAGCTTGAAGCAAAAAAGACTGAGACAGAAGAGCTTCAAAAGTCTTTAGAAGAAAGCAAAAAGTCTGCAGAAGATAGCATTTCTCAGATTAAAACCGAGCTGGAGTACAAAACTACCGCGCTCGAGGACATATCTTCCGATTACGCAAAAGCAGTACAGGAGCTTGAAGAAAAGAAGAACACAAACGCCGCGCTGAACGATGAGCTTGGAGCGGAGAAGGACAAGAATTCCGTAATTTCGGAAAAGCTCACCGCCGCTGAAAAGCTGAACGACGAGCGCGAGAGTGAGATTGTAAAGCTGCGCGGAGAATGCGACAAAATGAAGGAGGAGCTTGCAAAGACTGCTGACAACTCTTCTTTTGAAGCGGCTCTTAACACAGCAAAGAGCGAGATTTCAAAACGCGACAACGAAATAGCCGAGCTGAAAAAAGCCTTAGCCGAGCGTGAGCAGAAGATAGCCATACTCACGACTGACAATGCGGTCAAAGCAAAGATAATCGCCGAAAAGAACGCTCAGGCGGCAGAAGCTGTTGTTGAACCTCAAACCGAGCCGGAAATCGAACCCGAAGCTGCTCAAACAGAAGAGGAAGAACCGCAGAAGCCGACTTACGACATAAGCAATCTCGGCGATCCGAACGACAAAAGCTCTCCCGCGTTCAAGATAGCGATGTACGATAAAATCAGCTCGGGACTCGGCGACCTCATGATAAGCGCAAACCGTGACGCTGACGCAATTCTACAGAAGGCAAAGGACGAAGCCGCGCACATCATAGAACAGGCTGACAACGAATGCAGTCAAAAGGTTAAGGAATGCGACGCCGCCGTATCTAAGATAAAATCCGAGACGGAAGAAGAAGCCGCATACATACGCGAAAGGTTGTCCGAAGCCGCAAACGAACTGCTCAAAGCTGTCAGCGCCGACCTTCACACGAACATTGACAACTGTATGCGCGAGATTGAAACGGGAATTTCTGGAATACAGTACGAAGTAAACACGCTCATGCAAAAAATCGAAGGCAGAAACAGCGAAATGAGCGACAGAATAGACTACTACCGCAACTGCGTAACTGACGGAATCACAAAAAAGCTCTCCGACATGGACGAAAAATACGGTATCGAGCATGATAAAAACTAACGAAGCGCACGATATCGACCGTCTTCTTGGGCAGAAAATACGAGAGCTGCGCGTCAAGGAAGGAATCACGCAAAAAGAGCTTGCGGGAGACAAAATCACGCGGAATATGCTCAGTCTCATCGAAAACGGAAGCGCGTCGCCGTCGGTCAGAACTCTTCTGTACATCGCGGACAAGCTCGAAACTCCCGCCGGATACTTTTTCTCTTCAAACGCCGAGGACGAGAGCAGATTCTTGAAGCTCACCGTAATCGAGAATATCAAGGAAAAATTCCGTCAGAAGAAGTACCGCGAATGTCAGACGATGTGCTCCGAATTGCCGAGCGACGCTGTAGACGACGAGATATCGCTGATTCTTGCGGCGTCTTACATGAAAACCGGTATCCGCGCGGCAGAAGAGCTTGACATTACCTCCGCTCTGACTGACTTTAATTCAGCCGTAGCATACGCCGCGAAAAGCATATACTGCGGAGACGAGATAAGCCGCTCAGCCGCATTTTACCGTGAGCTGATACGCTCTTCCACCACGGACAGCATATCGGATGTGCTTTGCGCGACTTCAAACATATGCAATTTTGTGCCGTCCTCGCTTGTTGAGTATTTCATCGCGCTGAGAACGGTAAAAGCCGGTGCGAAATCCCCGTTCACCTTCACGCGAAGCTCTTTCTACGAACGTCATATATTGATTTTATCCACGTTCGCCGAAGAAAAGGTACTCGACACGCAAAAAAAGCTGCGTGAGCTGTCACTTGACCCTGCCCTGCCGTACTATATGCAGTATAAGGTGCTGTGCGATCTTGAAAAGTGCGCGGACTCCACGGGAGACATAAGGCTTGCGTACAGTTCATCACGACGTAAGCTGGAGCTTATCGAGAAAATCAGAGTATAAAGTTCCGCACTTACTATAACAGCGAAAATCCCCTGCTTTGAGAATCAACTCATTACAGGGGATTTTGTTATACATTTGTAATATAGTATCCGCGGTATCGTTTTGCTCTGATAATTCCGTCGGGATATATGCACTCGCATCTTTGATTTATGTTTCTGACGTCAACCGCGACATTATTCGCAATGCGTTTTTTCTCCAGTCTGTGCGACGAGAAGCAATAGTAGTACAGCTTCAGCGCAGACACGGGACTTTTTTCACTCGAAACCGCGAGCAGATATTTGAATATCATGTACTCCGCTCTCGGGAGAATATAGTTATGCCCTCTCAGCTGAAGGAAGTGTTCGGACAGGAACAGCTCCGGCTTTACTCTGACGCCGAAACGGAACAAGTCTCCGCTCTGTATACCGTACATTTTCATGAGATTACATTTCACGGCTTCAAGCAGCTCTTCCTCGGTCAAAACCTTTTCCGCGTTCATGACGGAATTGATAAATCCCTCGCCTATCGAGATTACCCGAACAGCGTCGTAAGGAGTTCTTCTCACGAAGTCAAACACATCCGAAAACGTTACTATCAGCTTGAACGGAACAAAGTATTTCATATCCGCGACTCTGGAATATGCGCACGGATATCCGAGGGAAAACAGCTTTTTTCTGAGCAGCTTAGCGCGTTCGCTGATAGTTTTGTCGCATATCAGTATCATAAATCAATCAAACGGAATGTACGCCGAGCTTTCCGTCTGCGTTGTCTCCGTCAAGACCGTACTTTTTATTTTTTCTGTATTCAAAGAACTTTTCTGCAACCTGCTCGAACAGCGCGTAGGAGAGAACGTCCTCTTCCTGTTCTTCGTAGGGCTTAACCTTCTTGCGAAGCTCTTCAAGCTCGGGCTTAAGGTTGTCGGCGGGACGGCAGGTGATCTGCTTATCGTTGCCGATTATCTTCTTAACGAATGCGGGGTCGATGGGAGCGGGAGTTTTGCCGTAGTCGCCGCGGATCATTCCCTTGAATTCCTTGGAAACGAGCTTATATCTTTCGCCTGCTATAACGTTAAGAACAGCCTGTGTGCCGACTATCTGAGATGTAGGAGTTACGAGCGGCGGGTAACCTGCGTCTTCTCTTACTCTCGGAACCTCTTCAAGAACCTCTGCGAGCTTTTCGCTCTTTCCCTGCTGCTTGAGCTGAGATACGAGGTTTGAAAGCATTCCGCCGGGAACCTGATAAAGGAGGCAGTTTACGTCTACCTTGAGCACCTTGGGATCGAGAAGTCCGGACTTGATATATTCTTCTCTGAGAGGTGTGAAGTACTTGCAGATCTTATCAAGAGCCGCGAGGTCAAGACCTGTGTCGTAGGGTGTTCCCTGGAGTGTAGCTACGATAGCTTCCGTGGGAGCCTGAGACGTACCCATAGCCATAGGAGAAATGGCAGTATCTACGATATCAACGCCTGCTTCAACAGCCTTCAAGATAGTCATGGAAGCAAGACCGGTTGTGTAGTGAGTATGGAGCTGAATCGGAATCTTTACGGTTTCCTTGAGAGTTTTGATGAGGTCGTATGCTGTGTAAGGCGTGAGAAGACCGGACATATCCTTTACGCAGATGGAGTCCGCGCCCATTTCTTCAAGCTCTTTTGCATACTTAGCGAACGCTTCGCTGGAATGAACGGGGCTTATCGTGTAGCTGATTGCAGCCTGAACGTGTCCGCCTTCCTTCTTGGTAGCGTTGATAGCGGTCTTCAAGTTTCTCGCGTCGTTGAGAGCGTCGAAGATTCTGAGGATATCAATACCGTTCGCGATGGACTTCTGTACGAAATATTCAACAACGTCGTCAGCGTAGTGTCTGTATCCGAGGATATTCTGTCCTCTGAACAGCATCTGCAGCTTTGTGTTCTTAACTCTCGCTCTTATCTGGCGAAGTCTGTCCCACGGGTCTTCATTAAGGAAACGAAGGCACGCGTCAAATGTAGCGCCGCCCCACGCTTCGATTGAATGATAACCGATTTTATCCATATCCTCGAGTATCGGGAGCATCTCAGCCGTAGTCATACGTGTAGCGATGAGCGACTGGTGCGCGTCTCTGAGGACGGTTTCAGTAATTTTTACCTTTGCCATATATATTTAACCCTTTCTTTAACTTATAATGAGGATATTCCCCTCAAGACTGATAAGCAGCCCGAGCGGGAGACATCCTTATCAGCCGAAGTAGGACAGGAACACACCTGCCGCTACAGCTGAGCCGATAACACCCGCGACGTTCGGTCCCATAGCGTGCATGAGAAGGAAGTTTGAAGGATTTTCTTTCTGACCGACAACCTGAGAAACTCTTGCCGCCATAGGAACAGCGGAAACGCCGGCAGAACCGATAAGGGGATTTATCTTGCCCTTTGTTACGACGTACATGAGCTTACCGAAGAGAAGTCCACCGATTGTGGAGATGCAGAACGCGCACAGACCGAGGACGATAATCTTGATGGTGCTCCATGCGAGGAAGTTAGACGCGTTAGCCGTAGCTCCGACAGACACGCCGAGGAAGATGGTTACAGTGTTCATAAGCTCGTTCTGAGCAGTCTTTGAAAGACGGTCTGTAACTCCGCTGACGTTGAGAAGGTTGCCGAACATGAGGAATCCGATAAGGGGAGCGGCGTCTGGTACGAAGATACTTACGACAAGCGCAACCATGATCGGGAATACTATTTTTTCCTTCAGAGAAACGGGGCGGAGAGTGGTCATAACAACCGCGCGTTCCTTCTTTGTTGTAAGGAGCTTCATGAACGGAGGCTGGATGATCGGGATGAGCGCCATGTATGAGTATGCGGCAATAGCGATCGCTCCGAGAAGGTGAGGTGCTAACGTCTTTGTTACAAGAATAGCTGTAGGACCGTCAGCGCCGCCGATGATACCGATAGCAGCAGCTTCAGCGGGAGTAAATCCGAGGAATACAGCTCCGATGAACGCAACGAATACACCGAGCTGTGCCGCAGCGCCCATGAGAAGAGACTTCGGGTTAGCGATAAGTGCGGAGAAGTCAGTCATTGCGCCGACTCCGAGGAAGATAAGGGACGGATAGATACCGAGCTTAACTCCGAGGTAGAGGAAGTCGATGAGGTTGCCCTGTTCGACTATAGTCTGTATGTTTATCGGAGAGCCGTCTTCGTGTATGAACAGATCCATATGGAAGAGGTTTGCTCCGGGAAGGTTTGCGAGAAGCATACCGAAAGCGATGGGGAGAAGCAGAAGCGGTTCAAACTTTCTCACGATCGCAAGGTAGAACAGCACGCCGATTATTACATACATTATAAGGGTCTGAACGAGAAGCGTCGGATCCTTAAAGAGAATCGGCAATCCTGTCGTACTGTATAAATCAGTAAAAAATGACAATTTCTTTCACTCCTAATCTAAAATATTTTGGATTACAAGAGCAAAATTAACCCAGAGTAATGATAACGTCTCCGGCATTAACGCTTGCGCCCTGTGCTGCCTCAATGGATTTAACAACGCCGCCTTCTGCTGTGAAGATTTCGTTTTCCATCTTCATGGCTTCGAGAATGCATACAAGATCGTTTGCCTTGAGAGTGTCGCCTACTTTAACGTTGAGCTTTAAGATTGTGCCGGGCATGGGAGCTACAACCTTAATGCTTCCCTGTGCGCCGGATGCCTTGGGAGCTGCTGCTGCGGGAGCGGGTGTTGCTTTAGGTGCGGGAGCTGCAACAGGTGCAGGTGCTGCTACAGGAGCGGGTGCGGATACTGCTGTGCCGTCTGCTTCTTCAACAACGACTTCATATACTACACCGTTTACGGTTACATTATATTTTTTCATGATTTTCCTCCGATTAATTCAAATAAATCAGCCGCGGCTGTTTTTTGTATTTTTTCTCTTGAATGATACTACTCTGTAGGGGAGAGAATATGTTCCTTCTTCGCGTCTGTACGCTTCTATTGCAGCCATTATCGCAGCAACTACCGCGCCGTCGTCATTTGCGGGTTCGGGAGCGGCTTCGGGCTGAGCTTCTTCGACAGTCTTTACGACTTCTTCTTTTTTGCTCTCCTGTACTGCCGCGGGAGCTCTTTTTCTTTCTTTTCTTCCTTCTTCTTTGCGGATCTCTCGCCGGATGTGGAAACATAGCTGAACAGCTCGATTATTCCCCACAGGACGATAAGCACAAGGAACACCGTTCCCATACCGCGCAGGAGCATTGAGCCGCAGAGAGACAGCTTTTCGGCAAGTGTATCATGCGGCGGGTTATATACCAAATATAACGGTAAATAATTCATATACAAATATCCTTTCTTACGGTTTTGTCTGAAATTTTATCTCAGAAGCATCCTCAAAGAGGCATATTTGCGTGACGGCGATAAGGAGTTTCCGCGTTCTTTGATGAAAGCATCATTACAGCGGAGGCAAGTCTCTGTCTGATTTCACCCTTTTCGATGATATCGTCAACTTCTCCGGCTTTTGCGGCTTCAAAGGGATTTGCAACGGTTTCGTTCCACTTTTCTTCGAGAGCTTCACGGGAAACATCCGCGGAGATTTTGTCGTTCCAGAGGAGAGCTACGGCGGACTTTGCGTTGAGGCAGGAGATTTTAGCGTCTTCAAGTGCGAAAACGATATCCGCGCCGATGGACTTTGAGCCGAGAACGGAGAATACGGAGCCGTAAGCCGCGCCTGTTACAAGAGTAATGAGCGGAACTTCAGCCGACGCGTATGCCGACGCGAGCTTGCCTATTTCAGCTGAATAAGGATTCTTTTCTTCACATCCGCATACTTCAAAGCCTTCGGAGTCTACGAGAGTGATAACGGGAAGTCCGAAGCAGTCGCAGAAGGAAACGAATCTGGACGCTTTTCTTGCGGCTTTGGAGGTAAGTCTGCCTTCGTTTTCGGTATGGTTTGTAGCTACAACGCCGCATACGGTACCGCCGAGGGAAACAAGACCTGTTGTAACGCTCTTTGCGTAGTCTGCGTAAAGCTCGATGTACTTACCGTTGTCGGCAAACGCGGAGATAAGATTCTTTGCGTCAGCTGTATCGGCGTCGATAAGGCGGTTGACCTCGTCGTTGTTCTCTGTCTCAAACGCGCCGTCTTCATTGTTCTGGGGAATGAAGGAAACGAGTTCGCGAGCGGCGGAAACAGCTTCTGCGTCAGTCTTTACAACCTTTGCAGCGAGACCTGCTTCAACGGAATCCTCGGTCTTTCCTCCGCCTACGATGAAGGGAGGATTTACGCTAATCTTGGAGTTCTCTGTAGCGATAACAAAGTCGAACATAGAAGCGATAACAGCAGACGCGCCTTCTGCAACACCGGGAACTATTGCCACCTGCGGAATAACTCCGGAAGCCTTTGAAACAGCCGCCATGAGCTTACCGTAGCCTGCGAGAGCCTTTACGCCTTCGGGAAGGTACGCGCCTGCACTGTCAAAGATACCGACGATGGGGCATCCGTTCTGCACAGCGAGCTTATAGATACCGCAGATTTTGTTTGCGGCGGCTTCGCTTACAGCGCCCTTTGTTCTGTTCATGTCCTGTGAGAAAGCATATACAAGGCATCCGTTTACAGCACCGTAGCCACAGATAACGCTTTCAAATTCATCGGGAGAGCTTTTGTCGTACTCGCTCATACGTCTTGCGGTATAAGCTCCGATTTCTGTGAACGTACACTCGTCGAAGAGGGACTCAATGCGTTCTCTTGCACTGAGCACACCGCCCTTACCCTGCTTTTCGTTCTTCAAAAGAAGAGAACGGAATTCAGCGGCTGTCTTCGGGCATTCGGCGGATACGTTTTGGGTCATGTTTTTATCCATATATCCTCCATATAGTATAATAATCGTTCTTCCCACGCAAAATATTATAATTTCTACGCAGGCATCGGGCACACTGATATTAAGATACCAATCTACCCCATTATATTTATTGTAACTCTTTTCGGCTTGAATATCAAGCGTTTCACAAAGTTTTAATATATTATTTGTAATTTGTTAAAACCGTTGAAATTCTATTATTCTATACTAAACAAAACGTATTTTTTCGGTAATAATTAACGGAGGCATAATAATGCTCATTGATTTTCACACTCACGCTTTCCCGGACGCACTTGCCCCTCGCGCTATGTCGTCTCTCGGAGAGCGTGTGGATTTTACTCCGACAAGTGACGGAACGGTATCGGGACTTATAAAAAGCATGGACGAGGACGGCGTGGACATCTCGGTCGTGTGCAACATCGCGACAAATCCGAGGCAGAACGTTAAGGTAAACTCTTTTGCCGTCGAAACGCTCAAAACACACGGAGACCGCCTTGTCCCTCTCGGAAGCATTCACCCTGACTATCCTGCTCCTGCGGAAGAGATAGAAAAGCTGCACTCTGCCGGAATAAAAGGACTTAAGCTGCACCCCGACTACATGGGCGTGATGATAGACGACGCTAAGTTTGACGAGATATTCTCACTCGCGGCGGAATACGATATGTTCGTTCTCATTCACGCAGGTTTTGACGCATATTCTCCGGATAAGATTTACGCACCGCCGGACGCCATACTGAACAGGCTCTCACGCTCACCGAAAACAAAGCTAATTGCGGCTCACTTCGGCGGAAACGCGCTGTACAAAGAGGTATCGGACAAGCTCATCGGGAAGAATTTGTGGATAGACACCTCGATGGGTACGCGGTATGGACTTGACAAAGCTCTCGCCGAGAAAATGCTCACCCGTCACGGACGCGAAATGATACTGTTCGGCAGCGACTGTCCGTGGTGCTCGGCGAAGGATACATACGGCTTTGTCTCTTCCCTCACGCTGCCCTCCGAGCTGAAAGAAAATATCTTCTCGGGGAACGCAAAAAAGCTGCTCGGAATAAAATAAGGCAGGACTAAAAATCCCACCTTAGTTTTGTTATTATTCCGCGAATTTCACAGTGAACCTGAATCTCGCATCCTCGCCGAACCAGAGCATGAAGTTAGTGTTCCACTGATTATCGTACAGGCAGAACCTCAGCTCGTCTCCCTCTACAGGAGTGCGGTTAGTGTAGTTCCAAAGACCTCCGCCGAAGCTCAGCAGTGAACAGTCCTTTGTTTCGACAAGCATTCCGCCGTTTTTCGCACCGAAATCAGTTCCGTGAAGCGATGTTCCGCCGTTTTTCACAGTCTCGCGCGGGTCAATCCACATTCCGAGCTTTCTGACAGCCATCTCTCCCTCTCCGCCGTCAAACGAGAGCCACATTCCCTCGGGTATTCTTGACGCGGGCTTGCCGTACCATGCAAAATCGGCGTAAATCTCGGCGTCATGTGGAGTGAGGGTCAGAGTGAATCTCGCGGGACAGCCGTATTTTTCGTGAAGCACAGGCTCCGCGCTCATTCTGCACACAACGGAATCGCCGAGACGGTATAATAAATCCGCGTGAGCTCCGGCAAGAATGTGTGAGTTCGGCGACTCGTCAAGACCGAGTTTTGTAAAGTCGTCATATCCCCAACCGACTATCGAGCGGAAATACTGCTCACCGAAGCGCATCGTGTCGGCGTGGCTGAACAGCTCATACTCGAATCTGAACAGGCGTCTCCATGGTTCGGTGCAGTTCTTGCCGTCGAGCTTGACACAGCGCACAGAACCGTCGATTCCTACAGTGAGATTGAATCTGCCTAAAGCAAACGGCTTGCCTATCTCAAGTCTGTCGGATGTTATAGGCGGCATGGTTCTCTTCCACTCACTGACGAGCTTTTCGGCTTCTTTGCGGTATTTTTCATCAAGCGAATTTACGGCGGCTGTCACGTATTCGCGCTGTTCTTCCCATGATTTTTCGGAATAGTCGTATTTTCCGCTTCTTCTCGCCAGTTCAAAATCAGCACGGCAGTAGTTTCCGTCGTCGTTTACATAGCTCTTGCCGCCAAGTCCGCAGGTATGTTCCGCAACTTTTAAGAGCTCGGAATATACCTTTTCTTTTTCGCTCTCTGGAAGAGTTTCCGCGTATTTCAGCATGATGCGGTATGTCGTCATCTTCTTCGGGTCAGCCTGATATCCGTGGTTCCAGCTGTCGCCTATCTCTCCCTCGAATACGGGAAGCTCTGGCGCGGCTTCTTCAAGAGCTTTTGCGGCTTCGTTAAGGGTGGAGGCGTGTACGTATGCTCCAGGATAGTCGGCTCTGATTCTCTCGTAGAACGCGTGAATCTCTTCCGGGCTTTGCGGTCCGCAGTTGTCCCCCGTCATGGCAAAGCACAGCAGCTTGTCAGTTCCGGGAAGCGGCGTTATTCTTCCGTAGTCTTTGTCGTAGATAACGATTATGCTCTCATCCCCCACCTTCCATCGGAACACGTTCGGCACACACGGGATAGCGCTGACGGGATTTACTCCGATATGAACGAGCTTTACTCCTGCTTTTGCGAGAAGCGGAACGGCAGCTTTTGTGAATCCGGGAACGTCGGTGCATTTTGCGGCAATTGTCTTCTTTCCGAAGCGTTCGTCCAGTTTTTTCGACAGAGTTAAACCGTACTCATACAGCGGCTTGTCCATCATTTCAATATGCATGGTAAACGGAAGCGCGTGCCACGAGATAAGTCCGTCCTCTATCGCTTTTTCCATACGTGAGCGGTTTTCGTCGGAGCTGTCGAGGAATCGCTGAATCAGCCAAGAGCCCGTCGTCCAGATGAATTCGTCCGCGCTGCCTTTCATTTTTTCCGCAAGGTCGAGCGCGTGAGGGATATAGTTTTCGATATATTTTTTCTCGATATTTGCCGCAAGGTCGGTATATCCGAGGTCAAGGTGAGTTTTAAACACTACAAGTATTTCCATATATTTCTCCGCTGTGTTAAAGTTTAGAGAAAAAAGAGGTCATTGCGATATTGCAACAGCCTCTTTTGTATTTAGTTTTTAGGAGCAGACTGAGCCGCCGCGCCTCCTGTGAGATCATCGCTGATGTCGTCCGAGTATTCCTCGGTTTTTGACGAAGGAACGCGCAGAACGGGACTTTCAGCCGGAGCAGCTCCTTCGACGTAGGAGCTAATGTCAAAATCGTTTCTGCCATCAAGACCGTCCTTCTGCATCATCTGTTCGAGAACGCTGATATCGCTTGAAATATCAATATATTCTTTTTTGAAGAGCTGATCGACCTGTTGTTCAAAGCCTATAACAAGCAAATCAAGAGTTTTTTCGATATTTTCTTTCGATTTCTGCATATTCTCGCCCGCGACGCCGACTCTCTCTATCCTGCTGTAGGACTGGAGCAGCTTCAGCGTTGTGGGAAGATAATAGTTCATGAAGGTTCGTATCTGCGGCATGGCTTCGGGATTTTCGGTGACATAATCGAAAATGTTTTTTGTGTGCGCTTCGATCACATCAATTTTGTCCGACACGTCTTTATCCTCAATTTCATCATTGAGCCGTCTTATCTCGCGGATTATCGAATTAAAGTGCTCCTCGTCGGATTTCTTTTCTTCGTCCGCCTTGTTCTCGCTCTTCTCTTCCGTCTGAGCGGACTTTTCGGACTTTTTCTCGTTTTTAAGAATATCCTCGTAAAGGCTCTTATAGTCGAACATTTCGGGGTCGTCGGGTTCGGCGTCGGAGGTTATCATGAGGTTGTTTGTTCCGAGGTCGATATACGCGCCGTCTCCGAATTCTCCGCTGTCAATAAGGCTCTGCACGTCGCGGCGTATCTTTTTTATGCTTGAGTTTGACGCGCTTGCCAGCTTCACAAGATTAATGCTCTTCTTGTTGCCGACGATAGCGCGGATCCTCTGCAGTCTCGTGTCACGCTTTTTCGTGAGAGACGCACCCAAAAGAAGCCCGCCGCCCAGTGCAAGGAATATTCCGGCGAGGAGAATAGGCGTGTTTGACACAAATCCGGAAGCGATATGTCCGAGAAAGAAGAACGCGGACAACAGGAAACTGCACAGCGCACCTCCGCCGAACAGCTTTAAAAGGAGAGACGCTTTTCTCTTTGAAGATTTTATCTCTTCGGTTTTCGGAGCTGCGTTTTCCTTTTTTATGCTTTCTTTTGCGTTGCCGTAGTTGTAATTATAATTATAGTTGTAGTTATACGTCTGCGCAGTATTCTCGCGTTTTTCCTGTCTGTACTCGCGTCTCGTGTTTGAGTTCGCACTTGATATGGATCGGAGAATGAGAAGCACCACTCCGACCGGCCAGCAGAATATAAACGAGAGAAGAATTATTATTCCGGGTATCTTAAAATTAAAATTATTATTCCTGTTTGCCACTTATGCGCAGCGCTCCTTTAGAAAATCTCTGTTAAAGTTAAAATGTTTTAGCTAAACTATTATTCAGCGTCTTCGGCGTCGCAGGCTTTGAGGAAGTTAATGCATCTTTCGACTTCTTCCTTGCCTGTCGGATCAAGACCTTCGCTCTCAACTACTATGCCTACGCCAAGCTCGATAGCCTTCTTGCGTACTGCCTTAACGGGAGCTGCACCCTGACCGAGAGAGCATCCCTTACCGTCGGGTGAGCCGTCCTTGAGGTGTATGCAGCGGAGACGGGATTTAAGTCTTTCCATTTCGGAGACGGGGTCTCTTTTCGCTACGAATGACCAATATGTATCAAGCTCGAAGAATACGTCGCATCTTTCTTCAAGTTCCTTGTGAATCTCGTATCCTTCAGCGGTGGGAATGAATTCGTGAGAATGGTTGTGGTAGCCGAGCTCTATACCCTTTTCTCTGAGCTTCGGAGCGATTTCGTTGCACTGAGCTATGAACTCGTCGAGCTTTGCCTTTGTGCTGAGGTCGTGTCCGGGGATGATGTAGTTGTGGTTGCCGATTGTCTGATGATACTTTACGGTTTCATCAAAGTTGTTTACGAGATCGCCGAGTCCCGAGTGAGTACCGCTGCATACAAGACCGTACTTGTCGAGCATAGCGCGTACTTCCTCTGCGGAGTGACCGAAGAATCCCGCAAATTCTACTGTTTTGTAGCCCATTTCGGCAACAGCGCGGAGAGCTCCGTCAAGATCCTTGTCTGTAATGTCGCGAAGGCTGTACATCTGGATTCCGTATTCCATGTTTTTTTACCGTCCTTTTCTGGTATTTTTTTGTTTCTCTAATATTATAATTAAACCCGCCGTCGAATTCAATATGTTTAATTAAATTTTAAGCGCGGTTTTAATTTCCGATAATCTGAGCGTTCGTTTTATACAGGTACGCCCTTCCCTTTTTGCCTGTCCTCTCCACAATTCCCCTCTCGGCGAGAACCTTTACAACTCCCGACGCCTGTCTTCTCGGTATTTTCGCCGCTTTGGCAAATTCGGGAACGGTGAATTCTCCCACACACTCTTCGGGGATTGCCGCGAGAAAATCATCATCTGTTGCAATTTCCACAAACCCGAGAATATCCGTCGGCATTCTTTCGTATTTTGTAGAGCCGCGTTTTCTGTCCCTGCTCCATCCGTTAAGAAGTCTGTACTCGTCTACCTCAAGCCTCGGAGAAACGAACGTGAGGTTTTTGTCTTTTATATAAGGAAGAATATACACCATCTCGTAAAGCAGGTCGTATATACCCGCCTTTTTCGGTGACTTTTTTCTAGGAGAAATCTCGGAGGTGTCGGGGTCTATCCACATCACGTATTTTTTCTCCGCCAGCGGGTACACGAGCCTGACCTTATACTCCGGCAGGTACGCTCCGAGCTTCGGCCTTAGTCCGGAAAAGCCTGAGGTTTCGATTTCGGTTATAACTCCGTCGCGGTTAATATCAGCTATGAATCCGTTTGTTTTTATCTCGTGATATGTACTGTCCGGCTCGAAGTATTTTTTCAGTATGATATGAAGCTCTTTTTCCTTGTATGTGCCGATGTTGTACCTCTCGTGCTCAGCCTTGACCGAGCCGCAGACAATATCGTAAAAGCGCGCTTTGTTTAACTCCATTTTACCTCACGCGCCGTGTTTCAAGCCATGCGATAAGCTCGTCTATGTCTTCGTCGGAAAAATCTCTGTCGGAATACACCGAGTCGAGAAGGCTTGACAAAGAGTTCCCGTGATATTTCGAGACGAACTTTTCCGTAAGCCGCTTTACGTAAATCTCCTTTTCCGCGAGCGGTATGTAGAATCTTTCTTTTCCGTCTTTATATGACATTATGAACCCTTTTTCTTCAAGGCGCGAGAGGAACGATATCAGCGTAGACGGTTTCCAGCCTTTGTGCTCTCCTATCAGCTTCATCACCTTTGAGGTATTATAAGGTCCTTCTCCTCTCCACAGCGCGAGCATGACGTCGGTTTCCGCCTCCGGCAAGTCGAGAGAATAGTCCACCTTATCGGAGCGCGTAAGATATTCGTCTCGTATTGATTTCAGTTTTTCTTCATCCATATATCGCGGCACCCTCAGAAAAAGTATAGTTTTGTATATTATACAACTGTTTTATGCCTTTTGTCAATGATAACATAAACTTGTCTTGCTTTTCCGCAGCGGTTATGATAAAATATATCCACTAATCAAACTCAAGGATAAGATTATGACCGAAAAAAAGTTTGTTGAGATATACACCGACGGCTCATGCCTGAAAAATCCCGGTCCGGGCGGATGGGGCGCTGTGCTCATCTACAACGGTATCGAGAAGGAAATGTCGGGGGGAGAGCGCGACACCACAAACAACCGCATGGAGCTTACCGCGGCAATAAAATCCCTCGAAGCCCTCAAGGTACCGTGCAAGGTGAAAATGACAACCGACTCAAAGTATTTATGCGACGGAATGGGTAAGGGATGGGCGGTATCGTGGAAGAAAAAAGGCTGGCGTAAAAGCGACAACACTCCCGCGCTCAATCCCGACCTGTGGCAGAAGATGCTTGATTTATGCGAGAAGCACGAGGTGGAATTCTGCTGGGTGAAGGGTCACGCTGGTCACAAGTACAACGAACGCTGCGACGAAATGGCTCAGTCGGAGGCAAGAAAGCTGCAATGAAGAATCCGTATTTTACGTTTATAGTAATTCTCGTCTGCGTGACCTCGCTCATATCCATCTACACGACAATATACGACAAGAAAATGGCGAAAAAAGGCGGGTGGAGAGTACCCGAGGCTGCGCTTTTGCTTCTGTCTGCTCTCGGCGGCTCTCTCGCTATGTATATCACCATGCTTCTCATCCGTCACAAGACAAAGCACATCAAGTTCATGCTCGGCATACCGATAATCATGGTGTTTCAAGCGGTGCTGCTTTTGTGGCTGAACTCGAAAATGCCGCTGTTTTAGTTCAGCTTTACCTCCCCCCCGTCACCGCCGATTATTGCATAGCTGTCAAAGTATTCCCGTGTTCCCTCGTCTGCAAAGTCATACGCCGCGTCGGACACAAGCACAGTCTCCGGATTAGTATCAAACGTAAGTCCGAAGACTTTTTTATATACGGGAGAGTGCCTGCCGAGTATCAAAACGTCCGAGCTTTCCGCTGTTCCGATGCTGTCATATGACGTCATTTCGTTAAACGAGCACGACGCTATGTATACGGTTTTCTCATCCGTCTCGATTTTTACGCTTGTTATAGGATGGGTCGAGCGGCTGAGGTATTCCCTCTCGCAGGTGATTTTGCATCCGTAGAACGGTATCTCGGCTCCGACGGAATACACGCTGACTCCGGCTCCGTTTTCTTTCGCTATACCGACGAGCGAGCGGAATACGGATTCTTCTTTTTCGTTCAGCGGCTTTGTCAGGATAATGTTTCTTACGATTTCCCTCTCGCAAAGTCTGCCGATAAGTCTCAGGTGCTTGCTGTGGTAGTGCGTCACAAGAACGGATTCTATCTCGGTAGAGTGAAGCGGCTCCATGTCGTCGAGAAGATTATAAATAAAGCTGTACGACGCGTCGGATATTTCCGTGAGAAGCAGCTTTCCCTCCGAGCGCAGTACAAAGCCGTCGTTCTTTTTCTCTGCCGAATACACGAGATATGTTTTGCTTTTCTCATACGCTCGAACGGAAAGCACGACAGAAATAAACATGACAAACACTGCCGCAACCGACGCGAACACACGCTTCTTCATCTTTCGGCTGACATACGGCAGGATTAAAATCAGAAACGTCATTGGAATGAGGAAATACAGCGCGAAAGAATAGTTTATCGACACCACCGCGCCGTCAAGCCGTCCAAGTATTTGCGCAGCCTTCGAGATGAACGAACAGAACATGTTTATAATCGTCGCAAGAGGTACGATGAACAGCCTAAGCGGATACAGGATAAGATACGCGCCGCCGAGGTACATGAGAAGCGACAAAAGCGGGATGAATAAAATGTTCGCCGGTACGGACAGAAGAGAAATCTCGCCGAAATTCAGCCAAATCAGCGGGAGAAGGCTGACGCACACAAAGCTCGTCATAAAAACAGTCTGCGCCAAAGACATGACGGCAGAAATGAGCTTTTTCATGTGCGGAATCTTTCCTCTGAGCAACAGCTTTAGTCCCCTGTAAACGCCTGCACCGAACATTCTTGACACGATACAGCTGTAGGTGGCGGCAAACGAAAGCTGTAATCCGCAGTCACCCGCCGCGAGAGGAGTAAACAATACGATTATGCTTCCCGACAGCGCAAAGGAATTTACGGTATTTGGTCTGCGCGAAATTATTATGGAAAGCTGCGCGAGGATATGCATAATTCCCGCTCGTACAACCGAGGGAGTCATTCCGGTGAGCGCCATGAAGAAAAGCACTGCGGCAATGTTGACAGCACATCTGACCTTGCGCTTTATTTTCAGCTTCTTCAGCGAGGTTTCAAGCATGGTAACGACTACGGCAAAATGCGTTCCGCTCACTACGAGAAGGTGTGATATTCCCAGTCTTCGGAAATCGCGCTTGTTTGAGTCGTATATGCCGTCACGGTTTCCGAGCAGAACCGCAGACAAAAGTCCTCCCGCCTGCCCGTCAGTATGCGCGTTTATCATTGAAGTGAGCTTTTCGTTTATTCCGGCGATGGCGTCTGTGAGAGAAAAACGGCTGTCGCGGCCTATGTATTCAAGCTCCTCGGCTTCACACACGAGCATTATGTTTTTTGAGTTATAGTAGCTCTTCGCGTCAACCGAGCCGAGATATCCGTCAAGTTTCAGGCATTCGACCTCTCCCTGAACCATGCTTCCACGCTCAAAATTTGACGACTGAGCTTCAAGCACCACGCGCGTTCCTTTCGGGATAACGGACGATTCCATTACGGCTGCCTTGTACCTTGCCTCATACGGAAGCGAGCTGTAGCACTCGTTTATCCTGAATCTTACGTAGTCGCGCTCACCGTCGAGCTTGTCCATTCCCGCGGCGTAAACATCAAACGCACAATACGACACCGCGCACGACAAAACCACTGCACAAAGCGACATCACGGCAGTGCGTCTCAGCGTTTCACGAAGGATTTTCCTCGGATTCACGGCGGAGAAAACCACAGCGGCAACGCACACGGCGGCAAGCACTATCTTAGCTTTTCCCGGGAAATAAGAGAGGAGGCATGACGAGACGAAAAAAGAGAGGAACATACATATTGTAGGATAATTTTCAGCCATGTCTCAAGCTCGCCTCCAATGCGCGGATTTTATGATACGACAATAATATATCATATTTTCCGATTTTTGTATATAACTGCGGAGAAATTTATTCGGTCAGCTGGAATTTTTTCACGAAAACGCTAAGCCGTTTGATTACCCGACGTATTAAAATATATAGTAAAAATTTTTATTGACATTTTAATAATTCTTAGGTATAATAATTTAAGATAGTATAAAAATAGCTTGGAACAGGGGAGCAGGTAATGAACAACATCAGCTTAAGGAGCATAAAATACGAAAGTATCAAAGCTATTTTCACCTCCATTGCCGACTCGGAAAAAATCAGCCGCGCCGAAATATCCGAAAAAACGGGGCTGAGCCTTGTCACCATCGGAAAAATAGCAGACGCTCTGCTCGACCTTGATATCATATCCCAAGTCAAAGAAGTAAGACCGCAGGCAGGCAGACGTGCGGGTATGCTCAGCGTGAACGAAAACAAGTTTGCCCTGATACTCGACTTTACATCGTATGAATTCCGTTACGCCGTGCTTGACCTTCGTCTCTCAATGACGGAAAAATCGCAGTATCAGTACAGAAACGAGCTGACGTTTGAAGAGAACCTCGGCTGTTTTCTCGCTGAAACAAAGGCTGCGATAGACACAAAGCTCTCGCTCGAAAACTGCTTCGGAATAGGAATCGCGGTATCGGGTCCGTACAACAGCGACAGCGACCGCGTAATATCGAGCCGTGTTCCCGAGCTTTGCACGATAAGCCTTGAGCGGACTGTCGCAAAGCACTTCCCCGGCATGATAATCCGCATAGACTCACAGGTGAACGCCGCGGCTAAGTCAAACATAACCCACGTTGATAACTATAAGGAAAAGAACATAGTCTACTGGTACATAGGAAACTCCTACGTCTGCGGAGCTTATCTTGTCGGCGGAAATCTCATTCTCGGGAAGGACAAGCACGCCTGCCAGTTCGGTGCTATGCGTTTTTCAGATGGCGAGACGCTCGAAGGCAAGCTTGAAAAATGCGACGACATCGAAGCCTACGCCGACACGCTCTCTTCCGCTGTGGGAACCGTCATAAGGATACTCAGCCCGCACCTGCTTATAATAGAGTACGACGCAAAGTTTGTCTGCTCGGATATAATCCCGCTCATCAAAACCAATCTTATAGAAAAATACGGAATCCTTCACGAAAATATGCCCGACATGATACGCGCGTGCTGCAAATACCGCAACTCACACCGCGGTCTTACAATGGATCTGCGCGACCTATGGCTTGACCGGCTTGTGTTTGACGAAGAATAATTCCGATTACAATAAATTAAGGAGCTATATAAAATGAAAAAATATGCTATGCTCATGACTCCCGTTTCCAAGGAGATAATCTGGGGCGGAGACAAGCTCAAAAAAGAATACGGCAAAACAGCACCGTTTGATAAAATTGCGGAATCGTGGGAGCTTACCGTGCGTGACGGCGAAATGTGCGTTATCGCGAACGGCGAATACTCCGGCAAGACAATGGGTGAATACATCGCTGAGGACAGAGTCGGCATACTCGGAACAAACTGCGAAAAGTACGACCGCTTTCCTCTCCTAATAAAGTTCATTGACGCCGCCGACCGCCTTTCCATTCAGGTTCATCCCGACGACGAATACGGTCTCAAGCACGAGGGTGAATTCGGCAAGACGGAAATGTGGTATATCATGGAAGCGGAAGAAGGCGCGCGCCTTGTTTACGGACTGAAGGAAGGCTGCACAGTTGAAGAATTTGCGAAGGCTGTTCACGAGGGACGCACGGAGGAAATGCTCAACTTCGTTCCCGTACACAAGGGAGAGGTATACTTCATCCCGTCGGGACAGGTTCACGCTATCGGCGCAGGCATTCTCATCGCGGAAATTCAGCAGAACTCCAACATAACATACAGAGTTTACGACTACAACCGCAAGGGTGCCGACGGAAAGCCGAGACAGCTCCACACAGAAAAAGCGCTTGACGTTATAAAGCTCCGCACCACGGAAGAGATTGACAAGATACGCTTCTCAAAGCCCGATGAAAACGACGGCGGCACTGCTCTTGCGTCCTGCGACTACTTCACGGTAAAGAAGTACAGCGTTGACGGAAAGGTTGTTCTTGACGCGAAAGCCGACAGCTTCCTCTCCGTGCTCGTGCTTGACGCGGAAAACTGCAAAGTCGGCGGATATGACGCAAAGCGCGGTGACAGCTTCTTCATTCCCGCAGGAAGCGGCAGCGTTGAGGTCACAGGCAAAGCGGATGTTATCGTGTCCAAGGTGAACTGAGGGGGAGAACTATCCCGCAAGCATAACTTAACATAAAAAAACGAGCTCGACACTGCACCGGGCTCATTTTTTATTCTGCTGCATATCGACACAAATCCGCATCCGTGTTGTTCTGTTCATCCTCCGTGGGTGCTATAATAAAGCCATCAAACAAAGGAGGCTGTAAGCCATGAACACAGATAAAATTTACGCAGAACAACTCGCTAACGAATACGCGCCTAAGGAAACATCAAAGGTCGTTGCCCTCAGAAAGCTAGACGCAAAGGCAAAGCTGCCAGCGCATATTTTCACCTACACGCTCGGCGTCGTCTCGGCTCTTGTTTTCGGTACCGGAATGTGCCTTGCTATGGGACAAATCGGCGGCGGAACTCAGGTCTCGTTTATCGCCGGAATCATCATAGGCATTATCGGAATGGTTGGTATGAGCGTGAACTATCCCATCTACAAGCACATACTCGCGAGCGGCAAGAAGAAGTACGCCTTTGAGATAATGGAGCTTGCCAAAGAGATAAGCGGAAAATAAGCCGTGGAGAAACTGCTTGCGGTACTGAAAAAGGTGCTGCATCCGCCAAAGCTTGTACTTCTCATCGTGCCGACAGTTGTGTTTTCCGCCCTCATACTGATTTTTCTCACAGAAAGGCTCAACAGCGCGGCGGCTTATCCGATTTTCGTCCTGTCGGCGTACTGTCTTACGATACTGCTCCTTCCCCTGCCGAAGCTGATTCGCAATGCTAAAACAAGAATCACACTACGAATAAGCCGCGTTCCGTTTGTCAGGCGATACATGGACGACATCTCTTTCCGTGGGAGCGTCGGCATTTATCAGGGTGCGGCTGTCAACTTCTTCTACGTGGTTTTCCGTATTTACGCAGGCATCAGATACGCTTCGATGTGGTTTATTTCCATGGCGGTTTATTATCTTGCGCTTGGGCTGATAAGGCTGTCGCTGATATTAAGCCGCAGATGTCATGCAAGTGAAGCTCTCTGTTACCGAAGAACCGCATGGCTGCTTTTTGCCCTGAATATTCCGATGGGCGGGATGATTTTGCAGATGGTGATGAACAACTCGGAACTTTCATATCCCGGACACGTCATATATCTGACAGCGATGTACACCTTCTACACGATGGCAATGTCCGTTGTCAATCTTGTAAGATACCGCAGGCTGGGCAGTCCGGTTTTATCCGCCGCTAAAGTTCTGAATTTCGTCTCCGCGCTGATGTCCGTCCTCTGTCTGCAAACGGCAATGATAGCGCAGTTTTCAGAAAATGATTATGTATTTCGCAGGCTGATGAACACGATAACCGGAGGGATTGTGTGGACGGGAGTGATTCTTACGGCGGCGTATATGTTGTACAGAAGTAGAAATGCAAAAGACGAGGTGAAGTCCCATGAACAAATCAGAGAGTAAATATTTCGCAACCGCCGCACGCATGGACGAGACATTTCTGGAGCTGATAGAGAAAAAGGATTTCGCCTACATTACGGTAAAGGAAATCTGCGAAAAAGCCGGCGTCAACCGCTCTACGTTCTACCTGCACTATGAAACGGTGGGAGACCTTCTCGAAGAAAGCGTACAGCACATCATAGACAGGTTCGTGGAGTTCATGCCATATGACACGGCAGACTTTCTGAAAAAGCTGAACGAATGCCCTATTGAGGAGCTGTACCTCATCACGCCTGAATATCTGACGCCGTATCTGACGTACATAAAGGAGCACAGACGAATCTTCCGTACAAGCGTAGAGCAAGCCGCGGCACTTCGGATGTACGACGCATATACGGACCTTAACCGATACATACTGACGCCGATTTTGAACCGATACAAAGTTCCCGCGGAAGACCAAAACTACATTTTGCAGTTCCACATACACGGTATTATGGCGGTTATAAACGAATGGCTTAAAACCGACTGCGCGGACAGCATAGAGCACGTTATTTCCGTGATACAGACCTGCGTGAAGCGGATATAAAGGAGAGTCGAAAGGCTCTTTTTTATTTGCGGTATAACACAAAGCGGCAATCCCTCTCACTTAATGCGTTATTGATTATCTCGCCGTTTTTTGATAGAATTATCTTGCCGGCAAGAAAATACACAGGAGGACAGCATGAAACTTACAATAGGAGAGAACATCCGCAGCTTCCGCAGAAAGAACGACATGACGCAGGAACAGCTTGCACAGCGTCTCGGCGTGACATATCAGTCAGTAAGCCGCTGGGAAAACGGAACGACCTACCCCGACCTTGAGCTTTTGCCCGCGATATCGGAGCTTTTGTCCGTGACCGTCGACGAGCTTATCGGTATGCCGCAGTTTGAAAAAGAAAAGTCTGCCGATGAAGCGTTTGACGAGCTGAGCCGTGAATGCATGAAGGAGAGCTATGACGCGGAGAAGATAACAGCGATACTGGCCGACATACGCAGGAATTACATCGGATGCAACCGCTCGTGGCGTCTGTGGATCGGAAATGAACGCGCATACAGAGACCCGAAGATACTGCCGGAAGTACGTCTGACAGCGGAGGAATATTTGAAAAAGCACCCGATGAATTCTCATGTAATACAAACTATGGCGAATATCGAGGACGAAGAGCATTTAGACGGATTTTTGAAAAACAACACCACCGCGCTCGACTGTTCAAAACGAAAGCTGCTCTTTGACCGCTATCTTCGCTTGGGTGACGAGGAGAAATTTGAGCCTGAGCGCCGTTATCAGCTTTGGTCGGCTGTTTCCGCGATTTTATTTAACTACAACTTAGTCGGAATCAATGATTACTGGGAAAAGCTCGACTACATATGCGAATTTCAGGAGAGGTTTATCGACCTGATGCGCGACAAGCCAAACGGCAACGAGCCTGACATATGGTCGGACGACAGACTGTATCTCGGCTTTGCACGTGCGCACCGACTCGCGAAAAACGAGAAGTACGAAGAGGCGATGGACACCCTCTCGGACTGCGTAGAGCTGCTTGAGAATATAATGAAGCTGCAGGACGACGCGCCGATACCGACCTCATGCAGCTGGCTTGACGGAATGGAGTGGGAGGCGTCAGTTCGGTGGGAATCTCCGACACTTGACCCTGACGGCGCAAAGGAAAAGGGTATTTTGTTGTCGTCGTTTTTAGACGGTATCTCAAGCTGCTTCAACATCTTCCCGAGCAGGTACGTGAGCGAATTTGACGCAGAGGAATTTGACGCTGTGCGGGAGGACGAGAGGTTTGTGTCGCTTCTCGGTCGTGTGAAGGCGCTTGTTATAGTGGAAGAATAACGCAAAGCAAGCCCCCATTTCATTGACACGCCCGCCGGAATGTGCTGTCATATACACAGTACCATCGGCAAAGCGAGGGCAAAATATGCTGAAACAGATCAAATATTTCCAGTCGGTCGTGCGGCTGAACAGCTTCTCCGAGGCGGTGGCGGAAAACTTCATCTCACAGTCCGCCATATCACAGCAGATTCAGGCTTTGGAGCGAGAACTTGGTTTCAAACTGCTCGAGCGAAAAAACCGCAGCTTCATGTTAACTCCGGCAGGCGAGTATTTCTATCAAAAAAGTCTCATTCTGACTGCCGATTACGAGCGGATGTGCATCGAAGCCGCAAAAATCGCCCGCAGCAATAAGGAAGAGCTTAAAATCGGGTATCTGCGTTGTTACACGGAGGTAGAATTACATCGCGCACTGGAGCTGTTTTCCGAAAAGCATCCTGATGTGGAGATGTCGGTCGCTTACGGCAATCACGAGGAGCTGTACAACCTTCTTCGCACGGGAAACGCCGACATTGTACTGAACGATCAGCGGCGCGCGTTTTCGGACGAATATGTCAATCTGATTCTGACAACCTGCCGAAGCTATATCGAAGTCTCGTCGCACAGCTCGCTTGCGCAAACGGAGCACATTTCCCCATCTGAACTGAAAAACACGCCGTGCATTTTGGTCGCCTCCGAGACACAGCGTGAGACGGAACAGGAATACTACCTCGATGTTGTCGGCTTCCGCGGCGAATTTCTCTATGCGGAAAATCTCGAGGAAGCGCGGCTCATGGTTATCGGGCGCAAGGGTTTTATGCCGGTCGAAGGAACAGGAAAATCAGCACCCGCAGGGACATCCATAGTCCGAATCCCTCTTGTGCGGGGAGAAGAGCCGATACTGCGAAACTACTGCGCGTTCTGGAAAAAGGACAATACCGTTCGCTATGTGAAAGAGTTTGCGGATATTCTGCAAGCCCAGTTTGAATAAAACAAGTGCTGTCTCATTTTGGGGCGGCATTTTTTCGTATAAGTTTTTCTTATCAAAACGCGTGAAAAGAAGAATTGATTGCATGGTGAAGATAAGCTATAATATAAGCATAACAAACGGAGGTGTTATTATGAAGGTACTTGCAATCAGCTCCAGTCCGCGCAGGGGTGGAAATTCCGACGTACTGTGCGACGAATTTCTGAAAGGAGCTGCGGAAGCCGGACACGAGACGAGGAAAATCAGGCTTGCGGAGAAAAAGATAGCTCCATGCGCCGCCTGCTACGGATGTACGGAAAGTCACGTATGCGTTCGCAAAGACGATATGGTCAATGTACTGGACGCGCTCAAAACGGCGGATGTTATCGCACTGGCGTCTCCCGTGTACTTTTATTCCGTATGCGCGCAGATGAAAGCCATGATAGACCGCTGTCTCCCCGACTACATGGAAATTAAGGACAAGACGTTCTACCTTATCGTAACGGCGGCAGATCCTCAGCACAGTGCAGCGAGACCCTCTCTGACTTTCGCGGATATCTGCGCTGTCTGCCGGGAGCAAAAGAAGCGGGCGTTATCCTCGGAACCGGTACATGGGACAAGGGAGACGTATACCGCCATCCGTCACTGAAACAAGCCTACGAAATGGGAAGGAGTATTTAACATGGATAAAATCAAAAAGAACTTCGGATTTGGATGTATGCGCCTGCCGATGAAAAACGGTGAAATTGATACAGAGGAAACATGCCGCATGGTGGACGCTTTCCTTGAAGCGGGATTCAATTATTTCGACACCGCTCACGGATATCTTCAGGGCAGGAGCGAAACCGCACTCAAAACCTGTCTCACAAGCCGTTACCCCCGCGACCGTTATATCTTGACGAACAAGCTGACGGCGAACTTCTTCAAGACAGAAGCTGACATTCGTCCTCTCTTTGAAAAACAGCTTGAAGCCTGCGGAGTTGACTATTTCGACTTCAACCTCATGCACGCACAGGGAGCGGGAAACTATCCCCACTTCAAGGCTTGCCACGCGTATGAGACAGCTTTTGCGCTCAAGGCAGAAGGAAAGGTTCGCCATGTCGGTATATCTTTCCATGACCGCGCTGAGGTGCTTGAGCAGATACTTGCCGAATATCCCGACGTTGAGGTCGTACAGATACAGTTCAACTACGCCGACTACGATGATCCCGCCGTACAGAGCCGCGCCTGCTATGAGGTTTGCGTAAAGCACAACAAGCCCGTCATCGTCATGGAACCCGTGAAAGGCGGCAACCTTGTAAATCTTCCCGAGGACGCAAAGGCTGTACTTGACGAGCTTCACGGAGGAAGTCCCGCAAGCTACGCTCTTCGTTTTGCCGCAGGATTCCCCGGTATGATGATGGTTCTCTCCGGCATGAGCAACATGGAACAGATGCAGGACAACATTTCCGTCATGAAGGATTTCAAGTCGCTGAACGAACAAGAGCTTGCCGCCGTCGAGAAGGTGCAGAAGATATTCCACAGCAAGCACCTCATCCCGTGTACCTCCTGCCGCTACTGCACCGACGGATGTCCCAAGCATATTTCGATACCTGACCTGTTCGCCGTCATGAACACGAAGCAGCTTTATCACGACTGGAACGCCGACTATTACTACAATGTCATACACACCGCTCCGGGACGCAAGGCTTCCGACTGTATCAAATGCGGCAAGTGTGAAAAGGTATGTCCGCAGCACCTGCCGATACGCAAACTGTTCGAGGACGTAGCAAAGGAATTTGAGAAAGCATAAGGAGGGCGGCATGGCGATTCTGATTGCGTTTTACTCTCGTGCGGGAGAGAACTATTTCGACGGTGCGTACCGTAAAATCTCCGTCGGAAACACCGAAAAGGCGGCTCTGATGCTTGCGGAGCTGACGGGCGGAGAGCTTTACAAAATTGAGCAGGCAAATCCATATTCCGACAATTACAAAACCTGCATTGCGGAGGCTAAGACTGATTTGCAAGCTAAAGTCCGTCCCGAAGTATTAAATCTGCCCGAAAGCCTTGACGGATATGATGAGATATACCTCGGATATCCGAACTACTGGGGTACTATGCCGATGGCGGTTTACACATTCCTCGAGCACTACGATTTTGAAGGCAAGACTGTTCATCCTTTCTGCACCCACGAAGGAAGCGGTCTCTCTGGCACTGTCCGTGATATTCAAAAAGCCGCGGCGGGTGCTGTAGTCACAAAAGGTCTTGCGATTCACGGAAGCGATGTTAACGACGCAAAAGGCGCTCTCGAAAAGTGGGTGAAGGAGGTAAAGAGATGAAAAAATTGCTTATTGTATATTATACATAGGTTTCCTTCTATTGCAGGACACTGTCATCTGAATCACGCTCTCCTTGGGAAAGCGAAGCTCAGTTCCATTGTTTGCAGTGTAGCTCTTGTAGTTTTCGTTTTCTACCATGTAATCACTCCATTTGACGTTATGTTCGTCAGCCGAATGAAGTGCCGCTCTTTCGACGGTAACTCAGCAGTTACTATTATATGCTATTTCCAGTCTTGGGTCAATAGCTCCGGAGCGATTCTCCGGTAACTCCTGAATTGACATTTCTGCTTGCTCTCATGTATAATTACTTTGAAAATTTCCGGAGGTGAAGTCAATGAGTATGGCTCAGGTTATCCGGGCTGCTATGAAGAAGAAAGGCGTAACTGTCAGTCAGCTTTCAAGGCAGCTTGGCTGCACGACCCAAAATATCAGCGGCAAACTGCGCCGTGACAATTTCAGGGAAAGCGAG
>ERZ779861.459-NODE-459-length-59242-cov-3.227280_pt1 | contig 59242 bp, 51 predicted proteins | sample MGYA00511558_ERZ779861 | MGnify/ENA primary metagenome ERZ779861 (study PRJEB29588, sample SAMEA2163432) | human gut metagenome | biome: human gut; feature: human-associated habitat; material: faeces | place: Denmark | collected 2008/2010 ...
GCAAACCTTCTCATATGCACAGGCTCCGAGGCGGTTATTCCTCCGATTCCCGGACTTCGTGAAGCTTATGAAGCCGGATTTGCAGTGACTAACCGCGAAATTCTCGACATACGCACTCTTCCGAAGAAGGTTGTCGTTATCGGCGGCGGCGTTATCGGACTGGAGATGGCGTCATACTTTAATTCCGTCGGCTGCGAGGTATCGGTCATCGAGATGCTTGACAAGATAGCCGGACCTACGGAAAAGGAAATCTCCTCCATACTTGAGAAAAACTACGCGAAGAAAGGCGTTAAGTTCATACTCGGCGCGAAGGTTACTTCCGTTGACAAGAGCGGACACGTCGAATACGAAAAGGACGGCAAAACCGAACGTATCGAATGCGATCTCGCGCTTATCTCAACCGGCAGACGCGCACGCACAAAGGACATAGGTCTTGAGGAAGTCGGCGTTCAGCTGAACCGCGGCGCTGTCGTTACCGATGAGACCTGCCGTACCTCCGTTCCCGGAATTTGGGCTGCCGGAGACGTAAACGGAAAGATAATGCTCGCTCACACTGCCTACCGTGAGGGTGAAGTTGCGATAACAAACATCCTCGGCGGACACGACAGAGTTGACTACCGCGCTATCCCCTCCGTTATCTACACAAATCCGGAAGTCGGAACAGTCGGCGAAACTGTAGAGAGCGCGAAGAAAGCCGGTATTGACGCGGAAGAAGTAACGCTTTCACTTAGATACAGCGGACGCTACATAGCCGAAAACGAAGGCGGGGACGGTATCGTCAAGATAGTCTACGGACGCGAGCACCACGAAATCCTCGGCGTTCACATGATAGGCTCGTACGCTTCCGAAATCATCTACGGAGCTGCCGCTATGGTTGCAAAGGAACAGCGCGTTTCCGACGTACAAAAGATAGTATTCCCCCATCCCACCGTTTGCGAAGTTATACGCGAAGCAATGTTCACAATATAAATCTGATATAAATTTGAAATACGACAAAGGAGACTCAAGTCATGCCGAAAAGCCAATATGTAGATCCCGGTAAGGTTTTTGAACCCGGATATATTGAATTCGACCCCATTCCTCTTTGCAGATACAACAAGAGCCTTGAAGAAGAAAAGAAAAACTACTCCAAAGCTGATTTTCTCCGTATTTACCACGACATGAGAACCATCCGTGAATTCGAGACAATGCTGAACGAAATCAAAGTAAAGTCCGAATACAACGGTGTAAAGTACAACAACCCCGGTCCCGCGCATCTTTCAATCGGTCAGGAAGCTTCCGCTGTAGGTCAGGCGTACTGTCTCGACATCAACGACTTCACATTCGGCTCACACAGAAGCCACGGTGAAATCCTCGCGAAGGGTCTTTCCTCAATCAACAAGCTCGACGAAACCGAACTTTACGATATCATGAAGGAATTCCTCGGCGGAAACATTCTCCGTGTTGTTGAAGGAAAGCAGACAAAGCAGGGCGACGTTCGCGAGCTTGCAAAGGACTTCCTTCTCTACGGCGCGCTTGCCGAAATCTTCGCTCGTACAACAGGCTTCAACAAGGGTCTGGGCGGATCCATGCACGCGTTCTTCATTCCCTTCGGTATTTTCCCGAACAACGCTATCGTAGGCGGAGCTGCTCCCATTGCTCTCGGCGCGGCACTTTACAAGAGAGCTAACCACAAGAAGGGTATCGTTATAGCAAACTCCGGCGACGGTGCTCTCGGACGCGGACCTGTGCTTGAATCACTGAACTTCTCCTCTATGGATCAGATTACAAAGCTCTGGGGCATGGACGGCAAGTACTCGAACGAAGGTATGCCGATACTGTTCAACGTATTCAACAACTTCTACGGCATGGGCGGTCAGACAATGGGCGAAACAATGGGCTTCACCAGTCCCGCAAGACTTGCCGCAGGTTTCAATCCCACCGAAATGCACGCCGAAAAGGTAAACGGTTACGATCCTCTCGCAGTTATCGACGCTACCACAAGAAAGAAAGAGATTCTTCTTGCAGGTCAGGGTCCCGCTCTCCTTGAAGTTGCGACATACCGTGTGTCCGGTCACTCCCCCTCCGACTCCTCCACATACAGAACTCAGGAAGAAATCGAAGCATGGAAGATGGCTGACCCGATTCCCGCATACAGAGCTAAGATGATAGAAGGCGGCGTTGCTACAGATGAAGAATTCGCGGCAATCGACGAAGAAATCATTGAGCGCACCACAAAGATTATCAAGCTCGCTATCGACGACGACGTATCCCCGAGAATGGATCTCTCGGGAGAGCCCGAGATGATATCCTCCATCATGTACTCGAACAACCACGTTCAGTCCATGGACACCACACGCGAGCCGGAAGTTCTCATTCCCAAGGAAGAAGACCCGAGAGTTAAGCAGATTGCAGGCAAGTCACGCTATGCATTTGACGAAAAGGGCGAGATGATCCCCAAGATGAAGCTGTACAACATCCGCGACGGTCTGTTTGAAGCTATCATCGACAAGTTCTACGAAGACCCCACCACAATAGCTTACGGCGAAGACAACCGTGACTGGGGGGGTGCGTTTGCGGTTTACAGAGGACTTACCGAAGCTCTTCCCTACCACCGTTTCTTCAACGCTCCAATCTCCGAATCCGCTATCGTAGGTTCTGCAGTAGGTTATGCAGTTGCAGGCGGACGCGCTATCGTTGAGCTTATGTACGCTGACTTTATCGGCTGTGCAGGAGATGAGATTTTCAACCAGCTCTCCAAGTGGCAGGCTATGTCCGCGGGTATTCTGAAGATGCCTGTAGTTCTCCGTGTTTCCGTAGGCTCAAAGTACGGCGCTCAGCATTCTCAGGACTGGACGGCTCTCTGCTCACACATTCCCGGACTGAAGGTTTGCTTCCCCGCTACTCCTTACGACGCAAAGGGTCTCATGAATCAGGCTCTCAACGGAACCGACCCTGTAATATTCTTTGAATCTCAGAGAATCTACGACAAGGGCGAAGAATTCCACGAAGGCGGCGTTCCCACAGAATACTACGAAGTTGACTTCGGCGATCCCGATGTTAAGAGAGTCGGCAAGGATGTAACTATACTCACAATCGGCGCGGTTCTCTATCGTGCTCTTGACGCGGCAAAGAAGCTTGAATCCGAATACGGAATTTCCGCTGAGGTAATAGACGCCCGTTCCATGGTTCCGTTCAACTACGAAAAGGTTATAGAATCCGTCAAGAAGACCGGCAAGATCGTTATCGTAGGCGACGCTGTTGACCGCGGTTCCATCATGCGCGACATGGCTTCCAACATCACTGAAATGTGCTTCGATTATCTTGACGCTCCGCCGGCAGTATTCGGTTCACGCAACTGGATCACACCCGCGTTCGAGCTTGAAAAGTACTACTTCCCGCAGGCTGACGGCATTATCGACGTTATCTCCGAAAAGCTCATGCCCATCCCGGGTCACGTAACAAAGTACAACGAAACCGAGCTTGAGCACATCGAAAGAGCCAAGAAGGGCGTTTAAGCTGAAAAACAGCTTAGCTGCATTGCGGCAAGGACTGACAGCAGGCAGGGACAAACGTAAAATATTATGACATCAGCAAAGCGAGAGAAATATGCTTAAAGAACGTGGGATTATAATTCATCCACAGGAATGCGGCGACTATTTTGCGTCACGGCTTGAAGAAACACATCTGAATGTACTCGGAGTTCATCCCGAAGGCGGAACAGCGGCGCACGCATCTATGGAAAACTGCATCAAAATGCTGGAAACCGATGAATGGCGTCATTTCCGTCGGCGTATGGACAAAGCGGGAATTGCCGTTGAGTTTGAAATGCACGCACTTTCATGGATTCTGAATCGCAGACTTTTCGACAAACATAAAGAATGGTTCAGAAAGAACGAAAAAGGGGTGCGCGTACCTGAATTCAACTGCTGTGCTTCAAATCCCGATGTTCTCGACTACATTCGTGAGCGTTCCGCTGAGCTTGCAAGAATCTTTCATCCCGATACGGACAAATATTATTTCTGGATAGACGATGTTGCGTCCGCGTCCTGTCAGTGTGAGAAGTGCCGCGCTCTGTCTCCGTCGGATCAGGCATTGACTCTGTACAACGCGATTGCCGATGGGCTAAGTTCAGTGAATTCTCGCGCCAAGCAGAGCTACCTTGCCTACTACGCAACTCTTCCCGTACCGACCAATGTAAAAAAACGTGACAATGTATTCCTTGAATTTGCTCCGCTTGCACGTGATTTTGATGTAAGTTTGTTCTACGAAAGCCGCGAGAAGAATTACAGCCAAGTCAAAACTCTGCCTGCTCTGCTCGACTTTTTCGGACGGGACGACGCGAAGGTTTTGGAATATTGGATGGACAATTCCCTGTTTTCAGGTTGGAAAAAGCCGCCAAAGGAGCTTCACTTCAACGCAAAAACCTGTGAGGCTGATGTAAATCGGTACAAAGAACTGGGATTTACGTCGATTACCTCATTCGGATGTTTCCTCGGCGAAGACTACCGCGACCTCTACGGCGATGCGGATCTCAGCGAATACGACAGAATCCTGAACAGCTAAAAAACGCTTCTATATGAAGAAATACCCCCGCAGGTTAGAGAAAATCTAACGAGCGAGGGTATTTTCATTGCCCGGTTATACCGAGTCAAAGCGTTATTTTCAGCCGAGCATTTTTATATAGTCGGCAATAAGTCCTGCCGCGCCGTCAATTCCGATTCTCGCGGTGGAAACTACGACGTCGTACTTATCTGCCTTGCCCCATTTTTCGCCTGTGTAGTAGCTGTAATAGTTCGAGCGGCGTTTGTCGGTTTTGATTATGAGATCACGCGCCTGAGACTGAGTGAGGTCGTGACGCTTCATCACGGTATTTACGCGGGTGTCAAAATCGGAGGTTATATATATCTTTACGACATTATCCCTTTCGGAGAGAACATAGTCAGCGCATCTGCCGACGATTATCGCGCCTTCTCCCGAATTTGCTATATCCTTAATTATCTGTGACTGAACCACGAACAGCTTGTCGTTGATAGGAAGATTGACGCTTCCCATACCGCTGTTGTAGATTGACGAACCGAGGGCAAGGGTGTACAGAAGGCTGCTTGCAGCTTTTTCATCAACGGAGTTCAAGGCATCGGTCGACATTCCGCTCTTCTGTGCCGCGAGTGTTATAAGATCCTTGTCGTAGAACTTGTAGCCTGTCAGTTCGGCGAGCTTCTTTCCGCATTCACGTCCTCCGCTTCCGTATTCACGAGCAATCGTTACGATGTAGTTTTTCATTATGTTTCTCTCCCTTCAAACTTATTATTTATTCTCTAAATCGCTTATCATGTTTATTCTTCTGAGATGCTTTCCGCCTTCAAATTCTGTTTCGAGGAATACCTTGGCAATTTCATAAGCGAGTCCTTCACCGACAACTCTTGCTCCCATGCAGAGAACATTCGCGTCGTTGTGAAGTCTTGTGTATTTTGCGCTGTATGTGTCCGAGCAGCAAGCCGCGCGTATTCCCTTGACCTTGTTTGCCGCCATGCTCATTCCTATACCTGTTCCGCAGACAAGAATGCAAAGCTCGGCTTTTCCCTCAAGCATATATCTGCACGCTTTTTCGGCAAACACGGGGTAGTCACAGCTGTCTTTTGAATATGTTCCTGCGTCTTCGACATCATAACCGTCGTTTTTCAGCTGTTCTACAAGTGTATTTTTAAGATCAAAACCTGCGTGATCCGACGCCATAACTATTTTTTTCATAATCCTACCTGATTTTATTTATTTTCTTCAAGACCTGCGAGACGCTCTTCACGTTCTCTTTCAGCCTGTGATTTTTTGAGGTAAACGGGGAGAAGATTACGGTCGGTAAACTCCTCTTTGTCACCACAATTATATTTGGCAAACGCCGATAATGCCGCTCCGTATCCGGGATTTGATATCGCGACATCTGCCGAAATTCCGTTTTCCGCAGCTTTTTCCGCTATTTTTTCTGCATAATCTCCCGTCAGAACGAGTTTGTGTTCTTTCAGATTTTCGGCAATTGTCGCGAAATATTCCGTAAATTCGAGCTGTCCTTCACTTGTTAATTTTGTTAACTGTTTGCCATCCGAAAGGTATGCGGAGGTGTAGAATGTTCCTCGGCGTGCGTCTATCACTGGAGTAATAATTCCTCGGCATCCGAGAGCGCCATATGCCAGAGCGTCAAGAGAAGACACACCAACACAAGGCTTAGAATCGACAAACGCGAAGCCTTTTATCACGCTCACTCCGATTCTGACGCCGGTGAATGATCCGGGTCCAACTGAGGCGGCGTACAAATCAATGTCGTCGAGTGTGAGTCCGCTGAGGCGCAGAACAGAATCTATCATTTTTGTGAGCGCGGTGGTGTGGCTCGGAGCTTCATAGGAATAGGAAACAAGTGGCTTAACTTTATCTCCCTGTGCTTCTGCTATCGAGACATACGCCGTTTTGGATGATGTATCTACCGCGAGTATTTTCATGCCTGCCCCTCCTTTCCGGTGAGCTCGTCCTCGATTTCACGCTTTCCTTCTATCGTTATCCTGCGCGAATTTTCGTCGAGCTTTTCAATTTTTACCTTTATCGTGTTATCGGGAAGATTTTCGCCGAGATTTTCACTCCATTCGGCAATGCAGTTTCCACCGTCGACATACTCGTCAAACCCGAATCCGTCAAGCTCTTCTGCGTCTTTTATACGATACAAATCGAAGTGAAACAGCGGAGTTTTTCCTCGTCTGTATTCGTTTACAAGTGTAAAAGTCGGGCTTTTCACTCGGCTTGTGGGAGACAGAACCGATGCAATACCACGGACAAACACGGTTTTTCCTGCTCCGAGATCTCCGTACATCGCGATAAAGAACTTCTCCGAGCTTTTGTCAAGGATTTCGGCGAGCATTTTTCCGATGTTTTCAGTCTGCTGTGCCGATTCCGAATTAAAAATTACCATAGTTTACCTTATTTGACGATTGTATCAGAAGAGTCCGACAATGTTTCCGTTTTCGTCTACATCTATAGAGTTTGCCGCGGGAACTTTGGGAAGTCCGGGCATTGTGAGTATGTTTCCGGTGAGCACAACAATGAATCCTGCTCCTGCGGAAAGCTTCACGTCGCGAACTGTAATCTCAAATCCGGTCGGACGTCCGAGTTTTGTCTGGTCGTCGGAGAATGAATACTGAGTTTTTGCCATGCATACCGGGAAACGCTTGTATTTTTCGTCGAGCTTTTCAATTTCGGCAATTGCCTTTTTTGCGGCAGGTTCAAACACTACTCCGTCCGCACCGTAGATATTTTTGGCAATTGTCGATATTTTGTCGGAAATCGACATTTCATCGGGATAGAGCAGTTTGAATTCGGATTTTTTGTCGCAGGCGGCTACAACCTTTTCGGCAAGCTCGATTCCGCCTTCACTTCCCTTTGCAAACACCTCGGAAAGTGTGAAGTCCGCACCGTTCTTTTCGCATATCTCACGAAGTGCTTCAAGCTCCGCGTCGGTATCGGTGTCAAAACGGTTTATTGCGACAACTACCGGAATTCCGTAGAGGTGGAGGTTCTCGATGTGCTTTTCAAGGTTTACACTGCCTTTTACGAGAGCGTCAACATTTTCGGCTTTCAGCTCGGTTTTGGAAACGCCGCCGTTATATTTGAGTGCGCGCACAGTTGCGACGAGAACTACGGCTGAGGGTTTAAGTCCGGCATAGCGGCATTTGATATCGAAGAACTTTTCCGCTCCGAGATCCGCGCCGAATCCTGCTTCCGTTACCGTATAGTCCGCCATTTTGAGAGCGAGCTTTGTTGCGCTGACCGAGTTGCATCCGTGAGCGATATTTGCAAAAGGACCGCCATGGATGAGCGCGGGTGTATGCTCGATTGTCTGCACGAGGTTCGGCTTGATAGCATCCTTGAGAAGCGCTGTCATTGCTCCTGCCGCCTTGATATCGCGTGCATATACGGGAGAGCCGCTTCTGGTATAAGCCACAAGAATGTTGCCAAGTCTTTCCTTGAGATCATCGAGATCCCTTGCGAGACATAGTATTGCCATGACCTCGGACGCTACTGTTATCATGAAATGGTCTTCGCGCGGCACTCCGTCAGTCTTTCCGCCAAGTCCTATGACGATATTTCTGAGCGCACGGTCGTTTGTATCGGTAACACGGGGGAACAGTATGCGGCGCGCGTCTATATCAAGCTCATTGCCCTGCTGAATGTGGTTGTCTATCATTGCGCAGAGGAGGTTGTTCGCGGCTGTAATGGCGTGGAAGTCTCCCGTGAAGTGGAGGTTGATATCTTCCATCGGGAGCACCTGAGAATATCCGCCTCCTGCCGCTCCGCCTTTAAGTCCGAAAACAGGTCCGAGAGAAGGCTCGCGAAGTGCGATAACGGCTTTTTTTCCGATTTTGGAAAGTGCCATGCCAAGTCCTATCGTTGTTGTGGTTTTGCCTTCGCCTGCGGGAGTGGGATTTATCGCCGTTACGAGAATCAGCTTTCCGTCGGGTTTATCTTTAAGTCTTTCGGCACATTCGGATGTGATTTTCGCCTTGTATTTGCCGTACAGCTCAAGCTCATCTTCCGTTACATCAAGCTGACGTGCAATCTCCCCTATCGGTTTCATCTCGGCTTTTTGCGCGATTTCAATATCAGTAAGCATTTCTATTCTCCTCGTGTATTGAATTTATGATAATTATAGCATATGCACGACACAAATTCAATCAGATTTTGTTAATATAAGGCATAATGTCCTAAAACAAAAAAGCAAGCCTGTTTGAGACTTGCTCATCTACCCGCCCTGAGGGATTTGAACCCTCGACCATCGGAATCGGAATCCGGTACTCTATCCGGGCTGAGCTAAGGGCGGTTTTTTATTATTATAGCACACCTCGCGTGAAAAGTAAAGATATAACATAAATATTTTGTTACACGCGGCGAGCTATTTGTCCCCGAAGTCTTTCGATTATCCGCTTTTCCAGTCTGGATATGTACGACTGCGATATTCCGAGTTTGTCTGCCACCTCCTTCTGCGTGAGCTCGCGGCGTCCTGTCAGCCCATAGCGCATCTCGATTATCTCACGCTCACGTTTGTCCAGTCCCGCAACGGCTTCACGTACGGTCTTTTCGTCTTCGAGGCGTTCGAGATCGCGTCCGACAGGTTCGTCATTCGATTCAAGCACATCGGACAAGAGCAGCTCATTCCCGTCCCAGTCCGTATTCAGCGGCTCGTCTATTGATATGTCTCCCTTGTGCGGAGCGTTTTTGCGGATATACATGAGTATTTCGTTCTCTATACAGCGCGAGGCATAGGTCGCAAGCTTAATTCCGCGGTCGGTTTTGTATGTATTTATCGCTTTGATAAGTCCTATTGTACCGATTGATATCAAATCCTCTATTCCCGTGCCGCATCCGTCGAATTTCTTCGCAATGTAGACTACCAGTCGCAGATTATGGCTGATAAGCACGTCTGACAGTGAGCGGTCCGTTTCGAGCTTTGCTAAAATTTCGTTTTCCTTTTCCGGTGTGAGCGGCGGCGGCAGAGTTTCGGCTCCGTTTATGTAGTGCGTCTCCCCTTCACCGAATATCGCGAGCATTATTCTTCCGACGAATGTATTCAGGTTTGTCATTTTATCTCCTTCTTTCATATCAGTTTTGACGGAATCAGACACGCGCACCCGCCGAATCTCTCCTCCGTTCCGCTTGAAGCTATTATTGCCTTGACTTCTCTTTCCGCAACCTTCACGTTGTCCGGCACAAATCCTCTGAGCAGCTTTTCTCCGGCGGCTGTCTTTATCGGAATCATTCTCAGCTTCATCTCCTCGCCCGTCTCCAGCCTATCAGACAGCTCACCAAGGACGTCACAGCTTACGATTATCACCGGAGTCAATGTGATAGGGTCGCAGGCGAACGATCCGCTGTCGCAAAGTCCCGTGAACGCGTAAGTTTTTCCTTCGTATACAAACTCGACCGGCAGTGTTTTCTTTGCTTTCACCGACGACGCGACACGGATTATAAGGCACGACACGGCGGCGCACAGAATGAATATCTCGCCGAATCCTCCGCCAAGCTCTCCGTGATACGCCGACTTTGGGAGAAGCTCCGAGATAGCGGTCATCATTCCGCCAAGCAACGCGCCTGCCCCCCACAGTATCACGCTCTCACGCAGAACGGAACGCAGCGCCTGCTTATCCCTGCCGTGAGATATGAGCACCATGAGAAACGCGGTGGCGGCTGAGGTTATGACTTCCGTTATTTTGCCGAGTGAAGATGGGACAAACAGAATCTCCGCTGTTCCGAGTGCTGCTCCGATGACTGCGGCGGCGATAATATTTCTCTTTCTGCACTGTCTTCCGGTCAGCTTGAACATCAGGTACAGCGACAGAAAATCCATCGAAAAATTCACAAGAAACAGTATGTCCGCGTAGACTGTGATACTCTCACCTCCCGTCTATATTATAGTATTCGGCATGGAGCAAATTATGTCACTTATTCGCCGCAGAATTTATTACCCTATTGCCGGGACAAAAAAACAGTACCAATGCCGTGTGACACTGATACTGTTATAATCTTAATTAAATTTTAAATTCTTGCCGCTTTAATTATTCCTGACCGTCGGAGAATTCCTGAGGGTTGATAGGAGTAACGTTGTAGGTGTAGCAGATGGACTGACCTTCTTTGATTTCGGTGTTACCTGCTCTGCCTGTCTCAGGTTCTATGCCGTCAACTGTGTAATACCATCTGTAGATGTTATTTTCATCATTGCCGTTTGCGTATGTTGTGCCGTCGAAGGAGAAAGACTGTACGCCGAGACCGCTGTCGTCAACTTCGCAGGGGATCTCAACTGTCTGGCAAGCTTCACGAACTGCCTGAAGGATTGTCGGGGGATTTTCTGTTGTTCCCTGTACGGTGTATGCGTAGTTGTCAAGCATTACTTCATCATTGCAGATGATAGTAACGGTGCAGTTTACGCTGACTTTTTCTGCGCTGCTGCAAGCTGCCATTGTTAAAGCGAGCATAACCAATGCGATTGCAAGAGCCGCAACTCTGATCTTTTTCATTTTTAACCTCCAAAATGTTATAATTAAGACCATAATCATTATACTATAACAAATTACATATGTCAATAGCAAATTGCATTTATTTTATACTAATTTAACAAATAAAACGAAATTGAGAAGCAGAGAAAGTATATCTGAACTACTTCGATGAGAATAATTAACACAAGTGTGATAAAAAATGTTTTTCTTAGAGCTACAAACGTAATTCCGAGCAGTAAAATTGACAAAATCAGCAATATTATCCCGAAAAACGCGAGCCTTGTGCAAAACGAAACCGCGTACCACATCAGCATGAGAAGATACGCGAATCCTCCGAGCACCGCCGCTTTCATCCCGCATTTCGGCGAACACAGCTTTTCACTGAGGCACGACATCGCGAGGACAAAGCCCGTCATTCCGTAGGTCAGAAGCCAGATGGTAAAAATCACGCCGAGTGGTATGGAATGCTCGTTATGCAAGGCTTTCGCGTAGTACCACGACGAGTCCCCGCCTACCCAGAGAAACACTCCTCCGATGCAGCAGATGAACGCGCCAAGCCCCAGCACAGGTATATTCTCGCCGACAAAGCACAGCTCTCTTTTAAGTCTTCTAAACAAAAAATCACCCCACGCAAATATATGAGGTGATTTTCGGTTTTATTCAGGAATCATTCGCCGAACCAGTCGTCCCAGAAGTAGAAGTCATCCGTGTACTGGTCGCCGCCGCTGTCCGTTTCTTCATCGGTGTAACCCGAGTTTTCGTCATCCTGTCCTGTGTCGTCCGAGGGTTTATCGGTAGTGTTCGATGTGTTGCCGCCCGAATAGCCGCTGTCTTCAGCCGGAGGATTTCCTCCCCAAGGTCTGTAGTCGCAGTGAGGATAGCAATACGCGTTGTACGGTGTGCTTGCGTATGATGAGCCGCAGTATTCACCGGGGGCGAGCATATTCACGAAGAACGGAACTCCCCACCAACCGCCGGGTTTCACTGACGAGGGCATTTCGCGATAGACGTACTGTGCGTCCTCAACGTAAATCTCAATCGGGAAGCTGCGGTCCTCAACTCTGATAAGAGCAACGTCGGAGCAGTTCGCGGGATTACAATTGGGGCTTGCAATAAGTCCTGTAGAGTTGTCTCTCTTAACCACAACATGCGTATCGCAGTATTCTTTGGGAGCGGTCTCACGTGTGAAGTATCCGGTTTCCTTACGCCATCCTCTCGGGTCAAGGCTGCACGCGTCCGTTGCGAGTTTGCCGGAGTCCTTACAGTATGTGACCTCGATAACGCCGGGAGCTACCTCAAAGGTTTTAAGAGGAGTGCCGCCGTTGTTTGCTTCATCAATATACTTCTGGTGCAGCTTTGTCATGATGAGATCCCACACCTGAAGGGACGGATTTTCGCCGAATGCGCTGAGAGACTGGTTCATGTCATAGCCTGTCCAGACTCCGCAGACGTAGTACGGTGTATAGCCCACGAAATATCTGTCGAAGTCGGCGCTTGTCGTACCTGTTTTACCTGCGACATTTACGGTATTTCTGAGGGTGCATCCCATACCTGTACCTTCGTTCATAACCTTCTGGAGCATTATGGTCATGATGGAAGCGGTTTCTTCTTTAATTACGATGTTCGTCTCAGCCTGTGAATTGTCGATGACGACGTTTCCTTCCGCGTCCTCTATCTTCACAAACAGCTTCGGAGTGTTGTATATACCCTTGTTGTCAAAAATCTCATAAGCCGAGGTCATTTCGAGAAGCGTTACACCGTAGTTCGGCTGACCGAGTGCGAGTGCGGCAAGACCTTTGTCGGTTATTACTTCACCGTTTGATTTTTCCGCATACTCGATAAGGCTGCTGAATCCAAGTTTGTTCTGCATGAAGTCGAACGATGTGTCTACGCCGAGCATCTGTAGAACCTTCATAGCGATCGTGTTTACCGAACGTGTTACGGCACTGTTGATGGTGGTAAGTCCGCGGTAAACTATGGGAAGGTTCTGAGGATATGGGGTATAGCCGTAGACAGTCGAAGAAGCATCCGATCCGGCTGAGATTACATATTTATTGAACATTACAGGGGTATCGTCTACTACACTGCCGTAGGTGATTATTCCGGCGTCAAGTGCAGGTCCGTATACCGAGAGCGGCTTTATGGAAGATCCCGGCGGTCTTGTGGCAACTGTAGCACGGTCGATACCGCGGTTGATTGTCTTTTGTCCGCGTCCTCCGACAAGACCGAGCACGTCATTTGTCGCGGGATCCGTTATAACGCATGCAGACTGAGGCTGCAGTCCCACTCCGGTTGAAGGGAAATACTCGGTATCGTTGGTATATATCTCTTCAAGCAGGTTCTGAACCTCGGGATCCATGGGAGTATATATCTTGTATCCGCTGTTATAGACCATGTTTATCGCAGCTTTATACTCGATATTGTGCTTTTCCATGAGAGCTTGCGCAAGGTTTGTTATGAGTGCTTCCGTGTAGTAGCTGTAGAGCGTCATTCCGTCTCCGAGCGACTCCTCCTCATCATTGTGTTCTGCAAGAACGAGCGATTCATTCTGCGCGGATTTGCACTCTGCCTCTGTAATATACCCGTTTTTATACATTTCATCGAGAACTACCCAGCGTCTTGTTGCATTTCCCTCTCGCTTTACCTCTTCGCCTTTTGAGTTTGTGACATAAAAGTCGTCCTCGTGCGATTCGGGGTTATACTGGGAGGGGTTCTTTACGATAGACGCGATGGCAGCGCATTCCACAAGGGACAGCTCCGACACATCCTTACCGAAGTAATAGTTTGCGGCTTGCTGTACTCCAGTTTGTCCCTGTCCGAGGTAGATAATATTCATGTAGGCTTCGAGGATTTCCTCTTTGCTCTTCTTTGTTTCAAGGTTGAGCGCGCGGAATATCTCCTCCACCTTACGCTGAATCGTTACCTCATCCTCGCCGGTGACGTTCTTTATGAGTTGCTGAGTAATAGTAGAGCCGCCGCCGCTTCCGCCGAAAATGAATTTGGTCACGGCTTTTGCGGTTGTTATCCAGTCAACTCCGTTATGGTCGAAAAATCTCTTGTCCTCTATGGAAACGAACGCGTTTATGAGATTCTTCGGAAGCTGCTTATACGAAACGGCAATTTTGTTGTCCGATGACGAAAGCTGCTGATCCTCTATCTCGACCGCAGTTCCGATACGGTTCTGCCTGTCTTCCGCCGTCTCATAGTCCATGTAGTATATTCGCGTTGCGGAGTCCTGATTAACGGTAACTATAGTCGACGCGTCAAACTCAAGATCAAGGTAGTTGTTGATATAGATGGCGAAGACTGTGCCGACGATTACTCCGGTGATAAGTCCAATGAGAAGCACCGTCAAGAGGACATTCATGAAATACGAGAATATCTTGAACAGCACCTTGCCGACGATACCGAGAACATGGAGAACTTCGCGACCCCAGTTTACTTTTGTCGTACCGTTTTGGTTCAATTATCTTTGCTCCTTTCCGGTAAATTCAAATAATAGAATTATTATACTACCATTTTTTGAATCTGATATTAACACATATACATTTTAGTCTGATTATTTATTAACATTTCGGAGATATTTCTACCGTAAAACCACGTTTTCTTCGCCGAGCATTTCTTTCAGCTCAGTTATGACAAAGTTCGACGGCTCGATAAGGCAGTAGTTTTTGAGGTATTCTTTTTTGTCGGAGACGTAGAACACCGCAGGAACGTTCCCGCCGAATATCTCACAGAATGCGTGCACACGTTTGAATTCTTCCGTCCCCTCTCCAGTGCATCTCAGAAACACTTTTGTTACTGCTCCAGTCTGAGGCGCGGGTTTTGGTTCAAGCTTAGGCTTCGGTGATTTTTCCGGATTCAGCGTGGGGATGTTCACGTTCGCATCGTACTCTCCGTCGGAAACCAATGGAATGATTTTGTCGCACAGCAGCTTAACGTCCTCTTCCTCGCGTATGCTGAGCGTTCCCGATACTGCAATGGCGCTGTCGTATGTGAGAAGATAACCGTATTTCTGCAACGTTTTCGGGAACACAAGCATCTCGATTGACGAAGAATAGTCCTCTACCGTGACGAAAGCCATCTGCTCACCGCTTTTTGTGGCTTTGTTGGTTCGCTTTGTCACGCAGCCTATGACTACAACGCGGGATTTATCGGTATACTCGCCGGTTTTGTCGGAGCTGACGGTAATGTCGCCCTCTTCTTCACCCTCGTCCGCTGTATTGTCGCTGAATGACGCGCGGATATCGGAGATTTTGTCGACTTTCAGGCTTGCGATATGCTTTTTGAAGTCGTCGAGCACATGACCAGAGAGGTACATTCCGCAGCTTTCCTTCTCAAGCATGAGCTTGTCTCTCGCAGAAAACTCCTTAACGTCGGGGAATTCGATTTTCGCGCGGCGCGGGATATCCACCTTCGACATTGTATCGAACATTCCGATTTGGTTTTCGAGTGAAGCCTGCGTCAGAATACCGCGTTTGTCGAGAAGATTTTCGTATACCGCAAGCAGCTTGCTTCTGTCAACTCCGAGTGAATCCATTGCGCCGGATTTTATGAGCATTTCAAGCGCGCGTTTATTTAAGTCTGTTTTTGAAGTACGCTCAATGAAGTCGTCGATGCCGGCAAACTCACCTCCGCTGTCCCTCTCGGATATGAGCTGTTCTACAAGTCCTCCGCCGATATTCTTTATAGCAGTAAGTCCGAAGCGTATCGAGCCGTTTTCCACATGGAACGAGCCTCGGCTTTTGTTTATATCGGGCGGAAGTATCTTTATTCCCTGCTTCGCGCAGTCCGCTATATATTCCGAGAGCTTGTCCGCCGACGACAGAACCGAGGTAAGAAGCGCGCTCTCGTATTCCCGCGGGTAGTGCGTTTTGAGGTAAGCTGTTCTAAACGAAAGAACTGCGTATGCTGCTGCGTGGCTCTTGTTGAAGGCGTAGTTTGCGAAAGATACTATATCGCCGAAAAGCTGCTCCGCGTCGTTTTTGTCTATCCCCCTCGCGACAGCTCCTTCGAGGAACGCCTGCTTTTCTCCGTCGAGCACTCCCTGCTTTTTCTTTGATATAGCGCGGCGCACCACATCTGCGTGACCGAAGGAATATCCCGCGATCTCACGGAAAATCTGCATGACCTGCTCCTGATACACGATGCAGCCGTATGTCACGTCAAGTATCGGTGCGAGGAGAGGTGTGCAGTAGTGTATTTTTGACTTATCGTGCCTTGCTTCAATGTATTTCGGAATTGAATCCATAGGTCCGGGGCGGTAGAGCGCTATTGCGGCTATGATATCCTCAAGTGTGCGCGGTTTGAGCTGAGTGAGCATCTGCTTCATTCCGCTCGACTCAAGCTGGAACACGCCGTCGCACTTTCCCGCGCATATTGTATCATAGGTCGCGCTGTCGGTTATGTCGACTTTTGTAATATCAAACTCTGGATAGCTCTCGTGAATCTGATCCTCGGCGTTCTTGATTATCGTCAGGTATCGCAGCGCGAGGAAGTCGAACTTCAATAGTCCAAGCTCCGCGATGGTGTCCATGTCAAACTGCGTCACGACAACTCCGTTATTCACCGAAACCGGCACGTATGATGTAATCTCGTCCTCGGTTATGACTACTCCGGCGGCGTGTGTGGAGGCGTGGCGCGGCATTCCCTCTATAGCTGCTGCTGTGTCGATGAGCTGTTTTACCTTCGGGTCGTCGTCGTACATTTCCTTTAAGTCCTCGTTTTTTAGCGCGGTCTCAAGGGTCATGTGCATCTCCTGCGGTATTTTTTTCGCGACTGCGTCAACGTCATTGTACGACATTCCGAGAGCTCGTCCGACGTCACGCACCGCCGCTCTTGCCGCAAGCGTACCAAATGTGACTATCTGCGAAACATGGTCGCTTCCGTATTTATTCTTGACGTATTCAATGACCTCGTCGCGCCTGTCGTAGCAGAAGTCGGTATCGAAGTCGGGCATACTCACCCTTTCTGGATTGAGGAATCGCTCGAACAGAAGGTCAAACTTCAGCGAGTCTATGTCCGTAATTCCGACAAGGAACGCGACGATAGAGCCTGCTCCCGAACCCCTGCCGGGTCCGACGGGAATGTCCTTGCTTTTGGCGTAATGTATGAAATCCCAAACGATAAGATAATACTCGCTGTAGCCCATTTTTGTGATAACGCTCAGCTCGTATTCTATTCGGCTTTCGTACATCTCGCGCGGGTATTTCTCGGTGAAGACTATATGTCCGTCAGATGCTTTTTTCTCGAGTCCTTCGTAGGCAAGATAACGCAGATATTCGTCCGGCTTCATTCCGTTTTCGGGCTTATATCGCGGGAGCTTTGTTTTGCCGAACTCAAAGTCAAACTCACACATATCGGCGATTTTCTGCGTGTTCTCTATCGCGCCTTCGTATGCCGAGAACAGCCGCGTCATTTCGTCGGTATTCTTATAGTAGAACTCGTTTGTCTCAAATCCGAACGGCTTTCCCTCGGTTATGACGTTGTTTGTCTGGATACAGAGAAGGACAGCCTGAGTTTCTGCGTCAGATTTTTTTATATAGTGTACGTCGTTTGTCGCGACCATCGGAATTCCCGTTTTTTCGGAGAGATTTTTTATGCCCTCGCACACAACGGGGTCGTCTCTCAGACCGTGATCCTGAAGTTCAAGGTAGAAGTTACCTCTTCCGAAGGCTTTGTCGAGACGTCTGGCATATTCCTCCGCCTTATCGTATTCTCCGGCAATTATCGAGCGCGGTATATATCCTGCAAGACACGCAGACAGACAAACAAGCCCCTCGGTATGTTTTTCGAGAAGCTCGGTGTCTATTCGCGGCTTGGAATAAAACCCGTCGGTAAATCCCTTGGAGACGAGATAAATGAGGTTATTCCAGCCTGTTTTGTTTTTTACAAGAAGGATAAGATGGGAACTTCCGGCGTCGTACTCTTTTTCGCGGTCGTACATACTGCGCCGAGCGACATACACCTCGCAGCCAATAATAGGCTTTATCCCCTCAGCTTTGCAGGCTTTGTAGAACGATACCGCGCCGTACATTACTCCGTGGTCCGTTATGGCGACGGCGTTGTGTCCGGCAAGTCGAGCGGCTTTCGGAATATCGGATATTCTGCACGCTCCGTCAAGCAGGCTGTATTCGCTGTGAAGGTGAAGGTGTACGAATGACATATGTTCCTCCGTTATTACTTCTCAGATTGCGCGTAGTATAGAATTTTGTCAAGTCTGTGTCTCACACCGGATTTTGTTACAGGCGGGGTCAGAAGTGCTCCGAGGTCGGCGAGAGACAGCTGTTCGTTTTCCATTCTGACGCGCGCGGTCTCCTTGAGTTCGTCCGGAAGTGTATCGAGCTTTCCGTTTTCCTCAAGCAGCTTTATCGCGTCGGTGTATTTTTTCACGGAAGCCAGCTGTTTTTCAATGTTTGCAGTGTCGCAGTTGACCTGTCTGTTTACGGAGTTGCGGAATTCGTGGACGATTTTCGAGTTCATCACGTCAAACGCCGCATTCTGCGCTCCCATGTACACGAGGAAGTCTTCGATAACGGAGCTTTCCTTTATGTACATGACAAAACGCTCCCTGCGCACAGTTTTACGAAAGTCAAATCCAACGGACGAGAGAATTTCGTATGCCGCGTCGCGCTCTTCTTCCGTTTTAAAGGAAAAATCGAGGTGGTACTGCTTTGCGGGGTCTGTTATCGAGCCGTATTTGACGAACATCTCACGCACAAACACCGCTCTGCATCCGTCGCAAAGGCATTTTGAATACGCTTCCGCCAAATTCCCGCCGCTTTGCACCAATTTCATGGTATATCGGCAGCAGCTTTTCTTTATTTCAATTGCCTGAAGCTGAGCTTTTACATTTTTTGAAAATGATTCCATTTACTTCACGTGTATGACTTCGCATTCTATACGGCAGTCGAATTTTTTGTATACTTCGTTTTTGATGTGCTCTATAAGCGCGAGAACGTCAGCCGAGGTAGCTCCGCCTTTGTTTACGATGAATCCCGCGTGCTTTTCGGACACCTGCGCTCCGCCGATGGAGTATCCTTTCAGTCCGCATTCCTCTATCATTTGTCCGGTGTATCTTCCGGGATAACGCTTGAAAACGCTTCCCGCACTGGGATATTCGAGCGGCTGTTTGTCTATTCTGCGGCTCATGTAGTCGTTCATAGCGGCGTTTATCTTGTCGTATTCGCCTTTTTGCAGCTCCAGCACCGCCGAGAGGACAAGCCAATTATTATGTCGGTAAACACTTTCGCGGTATCCGTATTCGTGCGCGGTGAGCGGTATTGTATGCACCGTCATGTCGTCGAGCGAGAAATACGTGCTTTGTGCGACAACCTGCGACATTTCCCCGCCGTATGCACCCGCGTTCATGAAAACTGCTCCGCCGATGCTTCCGGGAATACCGTAGGCAAATTCAAGTCCGCTGAGCTCTTTATCACGCGCGGTTTTGCACACGAGGTTCAGCGACGCTCCGGCTTCGGTGACAATACGGTTTTCGATTACCTTGATGGCGCATATGTTTCCGAGAGACACGACCGCTCCGCGAAATCCTGCGTCGTCAAACAGCACATTTGTGGCGTTTCCGAGGAAATACCGCTTTGTTTCGGTTTTCCTCACTATTCTCACGGTTTCGATAAGCGCGTCCATATCGTGCGGGATAATGTACAGGTCCGCGTTTCCGCCTATTTTGAACGAGGTATGGCGGCTCATCGGCTCGTTTTGCTTTATTTCTATGGGATCCTCGTGTTCCCTGTTGTACTCTTCCGCAAGGGTCAGGAGAGCGGAATATTTGTCAGTCATAAGCACCTCACGCTAAAATATCGGCAAGAGAAGATAACTTACTTATATTATATGTTACATTTCTGCCGTCAGTCGGTTTTCCGTGCGGGTTATAGAAGCAAATATCAAGCCCGAAGTTTATCGCGCCGTCGCAGTCGGAGGTCAGGGAGTCACCTATCACAAGGTAGTCCGCTTTGTTTTTATCTCCTATTTTGTCGAGGACATAGCTGAAATAATCGCACGACGGTTTTGCTGCGCCTATTTCCTCGGAGATGAACATTCCGCTGAAAAATTTATAAATGGGCGAGAGAACAAAACGGCTTTTCTGGATTTGCGCTACTCCGTTTGTCGTGATGTACATGGTGTACTTTTTTGACAGAAGATCGCAAATCTCCTCCGCTCCGTCAATGAGGCACGACTGATGGGACAGGTTTTCCATGTATTCCGCGCGCCACTTATCAGCCTTTTCAAGCGTTTCTTCACTCGAAGCATATTCGAGCTGCTCCGTGAGAAGGCGGCGGAATCTCTCGAGCTTGAGAAATTCGAGTTTTATCTCTCCCCTCTCAAGCTGTTTCCAGAGTCCGTCGTTTATCGCGGAATATGCCTTGTACAGCTCCTCGGAAAAGCTCACACCGAACGCGGCGCAAGTGTTTTTGAAAGAGTTATACTCCGCCTGAGAAAAGTCGAAAAGAGTATTATCCGCATCAAAAAGAAGGTATTTATATTTGCTCATTCAGATTATTTTACGAATTTATGGAAGGTTTTCTTGCCCTTCTTGACTATTACGCCGTCTCCTGCAAAGTCGCTTTCCTCTACTGCATGGTCAACGGATGTTACCTTGTTGTCTCCTACGAATACTCCGCCCTGCTGAATGAGACGTCTTGCTTCGCTCTTTGTGGCGCAGAGAGAGGACTTGAGCATCATGTCGATAAGCGTAATCTTTCCGTCTGTGAAGTCTTCGGCGGTGAGTGTTGTTGTGGGCATATGCTCGGTATTTACTCCGCCCTGAGCGAACAGAGCCTTTGCGCCTGCCTGAGCCTTTTCAGCTTCTTCTTCGCCGTGAACCATCTTGGTAAGCTCATACGCGAGGATTTCCTTAGCTGTGTTGAGCTGGCTTCCTTCCCACTTATCCATTTCGTCGATCTGCTCGATAGGAAGGAATGTGAGCATACGGATACACTTCAAAACATCGGCGTCTGCTACGTTTCTCCAGTACTGGTAGAAGTCGAAGGGAGAGGTCTTGTTCGGGTCGAGCCATACAGCGTTTCCGGCAGTCTTACCCATCTTCTTGCCCTGTGAGTCTGTGAGGAGTGTGATTGTCATTGCGTTTGCGTCCTTGCCGAGCTTACGTCTGATAAGTTCCGTACCGCCGAGCATATTTGACCACTGGTCGTCGCCGCCGAATTCAAGGTTGCAGTCGTAGTTCTTGTAGAGGTAGTAGAAGTCGTAGGACTGCATAATCATGTAGTTGAATTCAAGGAAGGAAAGACCTTTTTCCATTCTCTGCTTGTAGCACTCTGCGCGGAGCATATTGTTGACCGAGAAGCAGGCGCCAACTTCGCGAAGAAGCTCGATATAGTTGAGGTTAAGGAGCCAGTCTGCGTTGTTTATCATCATAGCTTTTCCGTCGGAGAAGTCGATGAAGCGTTCCATCTGTCTCTTGAAGCACTCGGCGTTGTGTTCGATGTCTTCCTTAGTGAGCATTTTTCTCATGTCGGTTCTGCCGGAGGGGTCGCCTATCATGGTAGTGCCGCCGCCGATGAGTGCGATAGGACGGTTTCCTGCCATCTGGAGACGCTTCATAAGGGTGAGAGCCATAAAATGTCCGGCTGTAAGGCTGTCCGCGGTGCAGTCGAATCCGATATAGAAGGTAGCTTTACCGTTGTTGATAAGCTCTTTGATTTCTTCTTCGTTTGTTACCTGCGCGATAAGTCCACGCGCTTTGAGTTCGTCAAAAATTGTCATCGTTTTTCTCCAATTTTGAATTTTATTTATTCTTGTTTTTTGAAAGCATTTCACGTGCGGCGGCTGTCTGTTTTTCCGTAACGGATATTCCGCCGATTATTCTTGCGATTTCACCTACGCGCTCGTCTTCTCCGATTTCTCTGACCGAGCTTTCGGTTCTGCCGTCGTTTTCTTTTTTCTCTATGAGAAGGTGATGCGCCGCTATTGAAGCTATCTGTGGCGAGTGTGTGACGGATATGACCTGCGCGTTTTCGGAAAGCTTATCGAGCATTATTCCTATTTTCTCCGCAGTTCCTCCCGATACACCCGCGTCTATTTCGTCAAAAATCAGCGTACCGGAGTCGTTTTTTCCGGCTATTGCTGTCTTTATCGCGAGAGTTATTCTTGACATTTCTCCGCCGGACGAAACCTTGCCGAGAGAAGCCAGCTCTTCGCCGGTATTCACAGAAATGAGAAAGTCAATGTCGTCGTAGCCGTCGGATTTCAGAAAATACTCTCCAGACGCTTCTCTCACCGGGGTTACTGATATACGGAAGCGAACCTTCGGCATATCGAGGAAACGCAGGTACGACACTATCTCCTCTGAGACGGTTTTCGCGGCGTCAACTCTCTTGCGGCTTATCTTTTCTGCAAGGGAAACGGCTTCGTCGCGTGTCCTTCGCTCGTCGTCCTCAAGTTCTTCAAGCTTCTCGTCGCCTTCTTCGAGATTTTTTATCTTCGCGGCGATTTCATTTCGTTTTTCCTTTATCTCGTGGATGTTCGCGCCGTATTTTTTCTCAAGACGTTCTATAAGCGATAGCCTTGATTCCACCTGAGTCAGCTTTTCCGAGGGATTTGCCATGTCGTCTCCGTCAACGGCGTCCTTTACTCTCTCCGCTATGTCTATTATCTCATACCTGTAGTTTGCTATCTTCTGAGCCATCTCATCCGCGCCTTCTACGGCTTCCGAGAGCTGTTCGAGTGCGCTTCCCGCTCTTTCGAGGAGGTATGCGGCTGTCGCTCCTTTTTCACTGAACGCGAGAGCTTTTGTGACTACCGCGGCGTATTTTGACACCTTTTCCGAGGATTTTAGCTTTGTGCGGAGTCTTATAAGCTTTTCTTCTTCATCATCAGCGGAAAGGCGCGCGGAGTCTATCTCTTTTTTCTGATACTTTAGGATATCAAGCATCATCTCGCGCTCGCTAATAGCCTTTTTCAGCTCCGCTATTTCAGCGCGAATCGAGAGCAGCTTTTCCCACACCGCAGTGTATTCTTCAAGCTCGGCTTTATCGTCGGCAAATCCGTCAAGAATCGCTGTATATGTCGATTTTTCGGAGAGTGTGCTGCGCTCCGACTGCGTTTGTATGCCGAGGAGGACGGGAGACACTTCCTTTAAGACCGAGGCGGGAACTGTGCGGCTGTTTATCTTTGCGCTTGAGCGTCCGTCGGCATTTACGATACGGGAGAGAGAGATTTCTCCGTTTTCGTCCGGGGGATATCCAAGTTCGCAAAGTCGTTTTTTCGCCTCGTCTCCGCAGGAAAACACACCTGTTACCGACGCGCGGCTTTCTCCGGTTCTGATAAGCTCTCGACCGTTTTTCGCACCGCACAATAGAAGCAGGCTGTCGATTATTATTGATTTTCCCGCGCCCGTCTGTCCTGTTATGACCGTAAATCCTTTGTCAAAGTCTATATCAAGATTTTTGGCGACGGCGATGTTTTCTATACAGAGGTTCCACAGCATTATTAAAACCTCCTATGCCAAATTAGGAATTAATGAGCTTCGTTATTTTATGTGCTATAACCTCGGCGGATTCGGTATCGCGTGTAACTATGATTATGCAGTCGTCTCCGGCAACACATCCGAGAATGTCAAGCTCATGGAGAGCTTCCACACCTACGGCTACCGCATTTGCCATACCCGGATATGTTCTGATAACGATATTGTTCAGCGAATAGTCGACTGATTTTATCGAATTCGCAAGCGCCCTGCTGTAAACGTGCTGACTTTCGCCAGAATTGTTCTTCGGAACCACATATTTATATGTACCCATATCCGACATCTGTTTCAGAAGCTTAAGCTCTCTGATGTCTCTTGAAACAGTCGCCTGTGTCACATCAAAGCCTGCAAGCTTCAGCTTAGCGATAAGCTCTTCCTGAGTCTCGATGTTGTTGTTCTCGATAATTTCGAGAATCTTGTTATGTCTCTTGACTTTCATGTTAATTACACCTTCTGTTATTATTCATCCGATTCCGCCGGATTATTTTTTGAGAATATTTGAGAATATATGTAAAAGTTATTTTTCTGACAATTTTGAGTGGAGCACTCCGATAAATCCTCTGTCCTTGATTCTGATAAGCTCCGTTTCGCACGGCGAGCGCTTTATCTCTACCGACCAACCGTCATACAGCTGAACGGCGTCTCTTCCGTCGGCGTTAAGGTACACCGAGGAATTGTTGCTCCTTATCCCGCTGATTCCTATCTCCGTTCCCGCGTGGAATATGAGGGGTCTTGACGAGAGAGTGTGCGGACATATCGGGGTCAGGCATATGCATTCGAGCGACGGGTCAAGCACAGGTCCTCCCGCAGAGAGAGAATAAGCCGTTGAGCCTGTGGGAGTGGAGGCTATGGTACCGTCTGCACGCCAAAAGTCGGTTTTTACTCCGTCGCAGTAGATATCGAATCCTATGAGACGCGCTATCGGTCCGTTGGTGATTACTACGTCGTTTAAAACCGTATAACGGCATTTTTCATCATGATTTTCCATCGTAAACCGCGGCGTCGAGCATCATTCTTTTCTCAAGCGTGTACTCTCCCATGACGGCGCGACCGATATCTGTAAACTCTCCCGCTTCAAGCTCGGTGAGAAATCCGATATGACCGAAGTTTATACCGATGAGCGGCACGTTTTTTCCGATGAGCCTGTGCGCGGCTTCGATTATTGACCCGTCTCCACCGAGAACCACCGCGGCGTCATAGGCAGAATCCGCTGAATATTCTCCGATACGGACTGCATATTCAGGCAGGTCTGACAGCGCGCTTCTGTCACAGTCGAACATACTAAGCTCGCACTCAAGCGAAACGAGGTACGAAATCAGTGCGCCGAGCTTCACGCTGTCGATATATTTTGAAGTATTCGGTATCAGAATCAGTTTTCTAAGCCTTTTCATCAGCCGCCTCCGTCAAATTCTTATCGGTAACACAGTCTTCCCCACCGAGAACGGCATATACAAGAAACTCCGTATTTCCGTCTCCGCCTTTTATCGGGGAGCGCATTATGCTTTTTATGCCGAATCCGTTCTCGTGCAGTGACAACACTACCTTACGCATTGCCGCGATGTGCTGTTTTTTATCCTTCACCACGCCGTTTTTGCCGAGAGCTTCCCTTCCGCATTCAAACTGTGGCTTTATCAGGCTCACGAGCTGTGCTTTATCGGTCAGGATGTTTTTTACGGCGGGAATTACCAAGGTCTGCGAAATGAACGACAAATCGCACACGGCAAAGCTGCATTTTTCATCTGTAGTATCCGCGTCAAGCTCACGGGCGTTTTTTCCTTCGATATTGGTAACTCGCGTGTCGTTTTTCAGCTTTTCGTCGAGCTGGTCATGCCCTGCGTCGATTGCGTAAACGTGTGCGGCTCCTCTTTGGAGAAGACAGTCGGTGAATCCGCCGGTTGATGCTCCGATGTCGGCACACACAAGCCCGCTCACGTCTATTTTAAATCTTTCAAGAGCACCGTCGAGCTTAGTTCCGCCGCGGCTGACATAGCGTTGTTTTTCGGTGACTGTCACTTCGTCGCGCTCTTCATCGACGTTATAAGACGGTTTTGTTATGCTTTTGCCGTTGACGAGGACAAATCCGCCGGATATCAGTTCTGACGCTTTTGTTCGGCTTTTTGTCTCGCCGGAGCTTACGAGAAACAAATCCAGTCTCATTTTTTACGCGAAAGCAGCCATACCGCGAGTCTGCAAAGTATGTCGCTGCCGCTGTACGCAGATATTGCTTCAACAGACAGAAGTGTGAGAAGCGTTTCTTCCTCTTCGGCTTCTTCCAGGCTGAGGAATGCGAGCGAAGTCTTTTTGTTGTTCTTTTCGTCGCTTCCGACTTCTTTTCCGAGGACTTCGGTTGTGCTCTTTACGTCAAGAATATCGTCGTGAATCTGGAACGCAAGTCCGATGGAAGCGGCGTACAGCTTTATATTATCTATATCTTTTTTGAGCGGCTTGTCAACTGCGGCGAAATATCCGAGAAGGCAGGCGGCGGTAATGAGCGCTCCCGTTTTTTCGGCGTATATCTTTTTCAGCTCCGCGTATTTAGCTACGTTATTCTCGAGGTCCAAAGTCTGTCCGCCGACCATACCGAGTATTCCCGCTTCGTGTGAGAGCTCAGCTACTGCAAGGCGCACGGACTTATGGGAAACGTTATCATTCGACGCGCACAGCTCAAAGGCATATGTGAGAAGTCCGTCTCCAGCGAGAAGAGCCTCAGCTTCGCCGAATTTCACGTGACATGACGGTTTTCCGCGTCTCAGCTCGTCGTCGTCCATACACGGCAGGTCATCATGTATGAGAGAGTACGCGTGCAGGCATTCGAGTGCGCAGGCATACGGCATTGCAGCTTCTTCACGTCCGCCGAACAGCTTGCAAAACTCGAGGACCAAAAACGCGCGTATTCTTTTTCCGCCGCCGAGAGTTGAGTATCTCATTGCTTCGGCTGTCGCGGTGTTTCCTATCATTTCCTCCGAGAGATATCCCGTGAGTGCCTTTTCTACCTTACCGGCGGCTTCATGAAGGGCGTTTTCTACAGCTATTGTGGGATTGTTTTCCATCATATTCTCCAAAAAAATCAGCCGTTTTTGTTTTTATCCATATCCGTCTCTACGAGCTTTCCGTTCTCTCCGAGAGTGAGTATTTTTACCTTCTGTTCTGCCGTATCGAGACGCGAATTACAGAGCTTTACGAGGGACACGCCTTCCTCAAATGCCGCAAGAGCCTTATCAAGGGGTGCGTTTCCGCTCTCGAGCATTCTGACAATCTCTTCAAGTCTCGCGATTGCAGTCTCAAACGACATTTCCTGTTTTTCTTCCATTTAATTATACTCCTTGCTCCGATTCTCCCTGCTCCGATGCTCCGTCACCGTCAGGCATTACTACATCAACGGTACAGCCTACAGAGCCGCCTATTGTTTTAAATTCGATTTTATCTCCGACTGAAACGTCGTTCACACTTTTCACGAGCTTTCCCGAGGATTTATAAACCGCGCTGTATCCTCTCGAAATAACGGACAGTGGATTGAGCGCACTGAGCTTTCCTGCTGCCGCCGCCATTTCCGCTTTCTTTGAGTTAAGCTCCGTAGTGAACGCGCGGGTCAGTCTGTCGGAGAGCATATCGGTATACATTCTTCGGTCGTTTATGAGGTTTTCGGGATCTGTCATGACGCGCGACCTTGCAAGAGAATCGAGCTTTTCACGGCGCAGCTTCAGCATATGGCTTATTACGTCGGACTCGCGCGTGATGATATTCGATATTTTTCTCTTCAGCTCTGTCGTTTCGGGAACTGCAAGCTCGGCTGCCGCTGACGGTGTCGGTGCTCTTTTATCCGCCGCGAAGTCGCAAATTGTGAAGTCTGTCTCGTGTCCTACTGCGGATATTACCGGGATAGCGGACGCCGCAACTGCTCTTGCCACTCCTTCGTCATTGAACGCCCACAAGTCCTCAATTGAGCCGCCGCCGCGTCCGATGATTATAACATCAACCGAGCGGGTCATGTTGAAATAGTTCAGTCCTGCAATGAGCTGCGGCGGTGCGTCGGGTCCCTGCACAAGAGACGGAAACAGCACAAGCTTTGCGTATGGGAAACGTCTTCCGCACACGTTAATCATATCCCTTATTGCCGCTCCCGTAGCCGAAGTTATTATGCCTACCTGCGTGGGAATCTTCGGCAGAGGTTTTTTTCGAGATTGGTCGAACAGTCCCTCACGCTCGAGCTTTCTTTTCAGCTGCTCAAACGCAATGTACAGCGAACCTATTCCGTCAGGCTCCATTGAGTCGGCGTAGAGCTGATATGTTCCGTCGCGCACAAATGAGGAAATCCTGCCGTGAGCCGTGACCTTCATTCCGTCCTCGGGCATAAACTTCATTTTTGAAGCGGAGGACTTGAACATTACGGCGCGAATCTGGCTGGTTTCATCCTTCAGCGTAAAATAAAAATGACCTGTGGCGTAGTGATTTTTGAAGTTCGATATTTCGCCTTTGACATACACGTCGCCGAGCTGCGGAGTTGTTTCGATAAGCCGTTTAACGTATTCGTTGAGCTGCGTTACCGAAAGCGCGCCCGGGAATCTGTCGCCGGTTTGTATTTCTGCATTATTCATTATTATCTCTGTAATATTTCTCTCTTGTTATGAGCGATACTCCCGCCGCGTTATCAGACGAAAAAGCCGCGTCCGCGAACATTCCGTATTTTCCGAGAGTTTTTCTGATGTACTGTGAGCTCATCACGCCGCCTGCGTACAGAACCTTATGCTCGCCGTATTTCTCAAGTGCGTTCTGCGTCAGCTTTTCGAGAGTCCGCGCGATAAAGTCAAGCACATAGGCTGAGGTTTCGGCAATGTCTCCGCTTTTTTTATATATCTCGGCGGATTTATTCTCAAGTCCCGATAGGTTGCATTCCGTTCCGTCTACCGAGAGCTTTGTGCGTGTGACCTTTCCGTTAAATCCGAGCGCGGCTTTATCCATTTCGGCTCCGCACGGGAAGGACAGCCCCATCATCACGCCAGCTCTGTCGATAGCCTGACCGCCGTTTATATCGCGTGTTCCGCCTATTCCATCAATCTCGAACAGCTCTTTTTCGTCGGGCTTTACGAGAAGCAGGTCTGTAGTTCCGCCGGACACATGGAACGCGATGAATTCTTCACCTAAAAGCTCGCGCATATCCGTATTATTATTCACGCATGACGAATATAGAGCTGCCATAACGTGTCCCGCCTGATGAGAGGTTTTATACAGCGGTACTCCCGATACTTGCGCAGCATATGACGCCGCACTCTCACCCGCAAGGAAACACGGCATATACGAGCCTTCAATTCCCCTCGGATAAGCCGAATATCCAACCGCCGCGAGCGTATATTCATGCGTTTTCAGAAAATCACCGACCTGTTTTGCAGCCTTGGGAAGATTTTTCACATGATGGAACACGGCGTCGCTTTGTCTCAATCCGCGCTCTCCCTCTTTTACGGGAAGCGGGATTTTCACGTTTAAGAGCACTCGTCCGTTTTCGTCACACAGCGCGGAGGAAGTCGTGTAGTTGCTCGTATCTATTCCGAGAAATACTTTTTCAGATGGTTTCATGCGGTACGTCTCCCGCTGTTTTCTGCGGCTCCGCGATTATGCCGTGGCTTCTCGCTATCTTATTGAGGATTCCGTTTACAAATGCCGGAGCTGTTTCGTCGTCGTATTCGCGGATTATATCTATAGCCTCGTTTATGACAACTTTAGGGGGAGTATCGGTAAAGAGAAGCTCATATACAGCCAGTCTGAGTACTGTTCTTGTGGGTACTGACATACGCGATATCTTCCATTTTATTGATGTAGATTCAATATCCGCGTCTATATCGTCGAGCTTTTCAACCGCTCCGAAATAAATTTCCTTTACATATTCGCTTGAATACTCTTTATTGAGCTTCAATTCCCCGTTTTCTCCGGCTTCCTCATACAAAAACGCATTGTAAAGCTCCGCCGGATCAGTTTCCTTATTGAAATCACGCGCAAACAACAGCTTGAATGCGGCGACTCTCTTCTCGTGTCTTGAATTCTTCGGTTTATCTGCCATATTGTTCCCCGCACGGCGTCTATCCGTACAGGCAAGCTCCTTTCCAGCCCGACTGTCTATTCGCTATCATGCTATACAGTTGTCAATCAGCCATGAATATGCGTTAAGCAGGTTTTTTATACAGTAAATATTATAATACATTCATTCATGTATGTCAATGGATAACAATACAAATATTTATGGGTTTTATACATTTATACAGTCAACATACATATGTGATATCTCTGCATATACTTTGACGGAAATAGTATATACCGCGGCGGTATGCAGAATAATTATTAAATATTTCTCTTTTTAAGCCTTATTTATTAACCAAATCATGGTATAATAAATTAATATTCTTATACATAGGAGAAACTGTTGTGGAGACATTAAAAAAGCTCAAAAAGGTCGTGCTTCACGCTTGTGTTATCTACACCGTCATGCTGACCGCTGTTTACACCCTCGGCGTGTTTGTCAATTCAAGCTGGGTGCCGACTGTGCAGATGGTATATTCATGCCTCGGATTTTCGCTCGTTTTGTCCGCGCTGAACTTATTTTTGTTTTCGGACAAGCTCGTTTTCGCGCTCAGACTTCTCATTCATTTTATCGCATCAACCTTCATTTTTTATATGCTCTTTATCGTGTGGGGCGGATACAAATCAAACGGCGGCTCGGTTTTGACTGCGCTTCTCGTTTTCGTCTTTGCGTATGTCCTCTGCGGTGCTATTGTAGGAATTTACAGATATCTCACGGTTGACAATGACGGAGCAAAGGGTGAAGAATACAAGTCGATATTCTCGTCAAACAACGGCAAGAGCGCAAAATGACGGAACTTAAAATTATCGCGCACATCAGGACGGATTTCAAGACAAAATTCGGACTTCCGAGGCAGAGCGGCGTTGTTCCCGAGCTTTGCGGTGTGATTGAATTTACGGACGAATACAAAAATGCCGATGCGCTTCGCGGTCTTGAGGGATATTCGCACCTTTGGATAATCTGGGGATTTTCGGAGGGATTTGTCTCACGCTCGGACGAAAAAGGTGCAAAGTGGAACCCGACCGTTCGTCCGCCAAGGCTCGGAGGGAACACGCGAATGGGAGTTTTTGCCACACGATCTCCCAACCGTCCGAATCCGATAGGGTTGTCAGTAGTAAAGCTCGAGAAAATCGACGGCACGGACTTATATGTGTCGGGGATTGACATGGTGGACAACACGCCGATATACGACATCAAGCCGTACCTGCCACACATTGACGCGATTCCGGACGCTCTCGGCGGATTTGCAGTCGAAGAAAACGGGGACAGGCTGAACGTTGAGTTTCCCGATGAGCTGCTCGCACTGATTCCGGAGTCAAAACGAAACGCGCTTATCGAATGCCTGCGTGGCGATCCTCGTCCGTCATATCAAGCCGCAAGGACGGATTGGCGCGAATACGGATTCCCATACGCCGGATTTGACGTGAAATTTGTGGTTCACGGGACTGCGCTGACCGTTACCGACATAAAATAAAAAATCCCGCCCGGATGATTTGCTTCGGCTTCCATTCGTTAGATTTTGGGTCTAACTTTTGGAGTCGGAACATCCGGCGGGTTTTTTTGTTTTTTAAGGATGCTCTGAATCAATCGGATTTTTGCGATAAAAGGCTAAAATATAGGGACTTTTGTCGCAAAAATAACCTTAAATCAGAGTATACTTATTATTCGAGTATGTTTGTCGTTATGTAGTCGATTCCCCACGAGATGAGCTTTTCCGCTTCCTCGGGTTTATCTACCGTCCAGCAGTTTACCTCTACGCCTTTTTCGTGGCATGCGCGAATTCTTTCCTCAGTCAGTTGTCCGTAGTGGATATCGAGTCCCATTTTGCGCTCGGACAGCATTTCGGGGAGGTTATCGTTCCACTCGCCTGTAAGGAACTGGCACTCCTGCTCGGGTCTGAGTTTCTTTACAAGGTCAAGGTTTTCGATATTAAACGCGATGAAGCAGGTGCTGTCAAGATAATCCGAAAAGAAGGCAAGAATCTCTTTGATTTCAGCCTCGGTGAAGTTGGATTTAAGCTCGGGAACGGCGTGCTTCTCGTACTTTTGGCAGATTTTTTTGTATTCGTGCGGCGTCGGGATGATAAGCTCAGCGCGGTCGCTTTCTCCGTCCTTATCCTTCAGTCGAAGCTTGCGAAGTCCGTCAAATGTCGAGCGTTCTATCACAAGGTCAACGTCGCATATTCTGCCCGTTCTTCCGTCGTGATTGCAAAGGAATTTTCCGTCGGCTGTTCTCCAGATATCCGTTTCAACGCCGTAGTACGTTCTGTTTCCGGCGGCAATGAAAGCGGCTGCGGTGTTTTCGCATTCAAGTCCGCTGACTCCGCGATGCGCCACAAATTGAGTTTTTCCCTTTTCGGGAACTTTTACTGTGTTTGATGCCATAATTTCCTCCGTTTATGATAACTCAAGCTCCTTATCGTACAGGAGTTCGTTAATTGTGTTCACGGTATAAACCACATAGGCTATATATATGAGTGTTATCACAGAATCAATGAGCGTGGTAAGCGAGACGTTCACCGCCATATAGTTGTACAGTGCGGCAAATACGTAGTTCACTATCGCAAGTATCGTACACATCAGCAGCTTTCCGCCGATTATATTGTATGTTTCAAGGTCGCGGTTCTTCTTTGAATACTGCGTGCTTTCGGTGACGATTCCGCAGACGGAAAGGTGCTCCTTCACGGCAAACAGCAGAACCGAGAGATACAAAACAACGGACGCGAGCGCGACAACATTCTCGACTGCGTTGAGTGCGGCAAGTCTGTAATACGAGTCATGCGCGGCGGAAATCCAATCGACAGCGTCAATGTTGTATTCTCCGTAGTATTTTATCTGCAAAATGAGATTTACTACCGCAAGAGCCGCTCTCACACCTGCGAATGGTATTACAAGAGCCGCTTTTTTTGCGTACTTCATCATAATGCAGGCAGACACGATGAGCAGAGACGAGGGAATAACTCCGATGATGAGGTTAACGCCATCCGCTGATATTACGAATTCACATATTGCTGAGAAGATATAAACGATAAGCGCGGTTTTCATATTCTTCGCGAGGAACATCGTGGTGTTTGTGAGAATATCGTTCTTGTATTTGTCGTCGAGCGCTTTTTTCAGGCTTGCATCCTTCCCTATCGCTCCGAAATATCCGGCGGTCTTCACGATGAGTATGATTCCACAGACAGAAACGAGGAACGCCATGAGCACGTAGAGTGTAGGCTTGTAGTTTATCAGTCTTACGGTAAACGCGCTGACTTCACCTACATTGTCGTACATCTGAAGCTCGGTAAGCTCCGGGAATATTGTTGCGGCTATTCGTACTATGTAGAAGAAAATGATATAATCCTTAACGGAGTTTATCTTTTCTCTTCCCGCAGTTTTGACTTTGCCTTTTTTCTTTACTTTTTTCGCGAATATGGCTTCTCCGCCGTACCACAGTCCCATGAACGAAAGTCCTTCAAACATGGCGGTGACTGCGGGAAGAATCCACATCAGCTCGATTACGCCGAAAACAAACGAAAGGAGGAGTTTTCCCGAACCCGAGATATAAGGTATCAAAACAATGGAAAAGAACTTCACGGTCTCAAGGAAGCCGAGCTTTATAAATGTTTCGCGCGACTTTGAGATTTCGCCTATGAAATACGAGGACTTTGCCATTCCTGCGGCTATGAGGAAGAATCCGATGGCGTCGGGCAGTATATCGACTACGTTTATCACAGGATTGGCGAGGAACACAAATCCCGCGATTATCATACCCCAGTTCATGCTTTTCTCCTTTCGATTATTTTTTTCTTTTCTTAGGTTGTTTATAGTGCTTTTTCTTTTCGCGAGCCATTCTGTCCGCTTCTTCAAGAGCCAGTCTTACGGATTCTTTGCGGTATTCCTGCTTGCTCTTCTCGATTTCGTCCATCTTCGCGTCGATTTTGTTAATCAGCTTGAAGCGCGAAGGTTTTCTTTCCGTGATATCTTCGTCAGCCGGAGCGAGAACCGCGTAGCATCTGTAGATAAACACAAGGTTGAGGATGAAGCATACGAGGAAGTAGAGCAGCATCATCATGTTGAGATATCCGTCAAGCACCTCGTCGTTTATGGTGATATTTGTAATTACCGCATATGAAGCGTAATACAAAAGCGTCATCACCATGTTTCGCTCAGCGTTCTTTGGCAGTTTTGCAGCGCCTGCTCCGAGTGCAATACCGCGCGCTCCGAGGAACATAAAGATATGCATGACGGCAGCCGAGACAAGTCTGAGCATATTCACGGCGAGGGAGACATACCCTTCCGGATAAATATCGAACATGAGATCCGCCGCTTTGACTGCGCTGAACAAGAGGAACAGGAGAGCGAACACCGTAGCGGTATTATAGTACCTGTTATACTGCGCGATTTTTGTGAACGCATATGCCGTGATAACCGAGCCTATAATGTCCGCGAAAAAGTACATGGTAGACAAAGAAAACGCAAACATTACGAAATATCCGAAAAAGAGTACACCAAATCCCATGAATGCGTTTTCCTGCCTATCTTATGTTATTTTTAAATTAGTTTTAATTATCAGTCCTGACCGTCGTCGATGCCGGGAATGTTTGCTCCGCAGCACTTCTTGAATTTCTTACCGCTTCCGCACGGACAGGGATCGTTTCTGCCGACCTTCTGCACCTTATTTACTATTGGCTTATTTACCTGCTTCGGGGAGCTGTCGCTGTAGTTTGCGGCTACGGGCTTAGCTACCTCGACACGCTTAAGCTCTACCTGCGGCTTCGGCATTACGGACATAATCATTCTTGCCGTATCATCGCGGATATTTGTTATCATTTCGTCAAACAGATCCGCGCCGACAAGTCTGTATTCGGAAATCGGGTTTCTCTGAGCGTATGCCTGAAGTCCTATCATTTCCATGAGTGAATCCATTGATTCAAGGTGATCCATCCACTTCTTGTCTACGTTCTGGAGGAGGACTATTCTTTCAATCTCGCGCATCTTGTCGGAGCCGAATACTTCTTCCTTCTTTGCGTAAAGCTCGTTTGCTCTGTCCTTGAGAGTTTTACGGATGTTCTCGCGGGCAGCTACAAGGTCGCTTCCGATATCCTTGAAGTCGTCGGTTGTGCAGAGGAGACCCATGTATTTTGCCTTGAGTCCTTCGATATCCCACTGCTCGATATTGTCCTCGTGGAGATATGCGTCAACCGCGTCGTCAAGAGTGCCTTCTATCATGGAGTGAATCTTATCCTTAAGGTCGGCGTTATCAAGAACCTCGTTTCTCTGGTTATAGATAACGGTTCTCTGCTGGTTCATAACGTCGTCGTAGGAAAGCACGTTTTTACGTCTGTTGAAGTTTTGATCTTCGAGCTTCTTCTGAGCGGATTCGATTGAGCCGGAGAGAATTTTTGCGTCAATGGGAGTATCCTCGTCAAGTCCGAGACGCTCTACCATAGCGGAAATTCTGTCAGAGCCGAAGAGTCTCATGAGGTCGTCTTCAAATGAAAGATAGAATCTTGATTCGCCGGGGTCGCCCTGTCTGCCTGCACGTCCGCGGAGCTGGTTGTCGATACGTCTTGATTCGTGACGCTCAGTACCGATAACAAACAGACCGCCCGCAGCCTTAACCTTATCAGCCTCGGGTTTGATTACATCCTGATATTTTTTATAAAGCTCACGGTAATGATCCCTTGCTGCGAAAACTTCCTCGCTTACGTTCTGTGCGGAGCCTGTCGCGAGAGCTATCATACCCTCTTCGTAGCCTTCCTTACGCATTTCAGCCTTAGCGAGATATTCAGCGTTACCGCCGAGCATGATATCCGTACCGCGTCCTGCCATGTTTGTGGAGATTGTTACCGCGCCGAACTTACCTGCCTGAGCTACGATGTCAGCTTCCATTTCGTGGTACTTCGCGTTGAGGACGGTATGAGGTATGCCCGCGCCTTTGAGCTTCTTTGAGAGGTTTTCGGACTTTTCGACAGAAACCGTACCGACAAGAACGGGCTGTCCTTTTGCGTGGCAGGTCTTTATCTGCTCGATTATTGCTCTGTCCTTACCGGCTTTTGTGCGATATACGACGTCCGGCCAGTCTTTTCTTATCATGGGACGGTTCGTCGGAACTTCAACAACGTCGAGGTTGTATATTTCTCTGAACTCGTTTTCCTCGGAGAGAGCTGTACCCGTCATACCCGAGAGCTTATGGTACATTCTGAAGTAGTTCTGGAGGGTGATTGTCGCGATGGTTCTGTTTTCCTTCTGAATCTTTACGCCTTCCTTTGCTTCGAGAGCCTGATGCAGACCGTCGGAGAAGCGGCGTCCGGGCATGATACGGCCTGTGAACGAGTCAACGATAAGAACTTCATCGTCCTTTACAACGTAGTCCGTGTCGCGGTGCATTATGCCATGAGCCTTGAGCGCCTGATAGATATGGTGGGTAATATCGGCGTTTTCGGGGTCGGAGTAGTTCTGGATTCCGAAGTATTTTTCAGCCTTCGCGATACCGGACGCTGTCATTGTGGTGGTTCTCGCCTTTTCGTCTACGATGTAGTCAGCCTTTGAGTCGTCGTGGTCTTCCTTTGCGTCGAGCTCCTTTATGACTTCCTTTGTGAGCGTTCTGACAAAGCGATCCGCCATATCGTAGAGCATATCTACATCAGAACCCTGACCGGAGATGATAAGAGGAGTTCTCGCTTCATCAATAAGAATGGAGTCAACCTCGTCGACTATAGCGAAGTTGTGACCTCTCTGAACACGGTTTTCCTTATATGTTACCATGTTGTCGCGGAGGTAGTCGAAGCCGAACTCGTTGTTTGTGCCGTATGTGATATCGCAGTTATACGCCGCCTGCTTTGCGTCCTTCTTCTGGCGAGCTACAATAAGTCCCGTAGTCAGTCCGAGGTATTCGTGGATTCTTCCCATTTCCTCACATCCGAGGCGGGCAAGATATTCGTTTACCGTTACTACGTGTACGCCGTTTCCAGTGAGCGCGTTCAGATATGACGGCAGTGCGGCAACCATCGTTTTACCTTCACCTGTCTTCATTTCGGTGATTCTGCCCTGATGAAGAAGTATGCCGCCCATGAGCTGTACGTCGAAAGGACGCTTGCCGAGAATTCTGTCCGACGCCTCTCTTATGCAGGCATATGCTTCGGGAAGAATATCGTCAAGTGTTTCTCCTGCCGCAAGTCTCTTTTTGAATATATCGGTCTGTGAGCGTATATCGCTGTCGGACATATTTTTATACTTGTCTCCCAGTGAGTTTATCTGTTTGACAAGGGGCATTATTTTCTTAATTTGTCTGTCGCTGTAGGTTCCGAAAACCTGAGATATAAGTCCCATTTTATTGAAGCGGAATAGTCCGCTGTCCTCCGTTAATTATTTACAGTTGCAAAAAAACACTTTTATTCTATTATTATACCGCATTTATTGAAATGATTAAGGTATTAAATGTAAATTTATTTAAAAGTCTCGCCGATATTAAAATAATTTGCGCTATTTCGTGCCATATTTCCTCTCTTTATTGCAAAAACACACGTTATGATATATAATATGAGGTGCATTTCTTTTATGGAGAGTGAAAATGAAAGACATAAACATTGTTCTGCACGAGCCGGAGATTCCACAGAACACGGGAAACATCGCAAGAACCTGTGCCGCCACCGGAGCCGCGCTTCACATAATAAAGCCGATGGGATTCGAGATTGACGACAGAAAGCTCAAACGCGCGGGTCTTGACTACTGGCACCTGCTCGATATCACGTATTACGAAAATCTCGACGACTTCTTTGAGAAGAATCCGGGGTGCGATTTTTATCTTTTCTCGACAAAAGCGCCGCGATGCTATACCGATGTAGAATACAAAACTCCCGTATTCCTCTTCTTCGGCAAGGAGACAAAAGGACTGCCCGAGGATTTTCTTCGCGTTAATATAGAGAGATGCGTGAGAATCCCGATGAGAGAGAACCTGCGCAGTCTGAACCTGTCAAATTCCGCGGCTATCGGAGTTTATGAGGTTCTCCGTCAGCAGGGATTCCGAGGTCAGCAAAGCGAAAGCTCGTATCTGGATTAAAGAAGCGGTGCGAGAAGCTCCATCACTCCGCGGAACATCTGCCTGATAAAGCCGCACTTTGTCTCTTCCGCTTCCTTGCTTTCGGCGAATATTCCGATAAAGTCGTCCTTTATATCCTTAATACAGCTTGTTTTATACATCCATACGCCGCACTCGAAATGCAGATACAGACTTCTGTAGTCAAGATTGATGCTTCCGACTGTGGCGTATTTGTCGTCGCAGAGGAAAGTTTTCGCGTGGATGAAGCCGGGCTGATACTCGTATATCTTCACGCCGTTTCTGATGAGATTCGGGTAATATGACTTCGTCGTTTCGTTTACTATCTTCTTGTCGGGTATGCCGGGGGTAACGATTCTCACGTCAACTCCGCTCTTTACCGCTGTGAGAAGCGCCTGCTCCATCTGCTCGTCTATGATGAGGTACGGCGTTGTAATCCAGATATAATCGTGCGCGGCGGATATCATTCCGAGGTAAACGTTTTCTCCGACAGGCTCAAAGTCAAGCGGATCGTCGGAGTACGGCTGAATGAATCCGTCGTTATCCCGTACCGCTGAAAGGTTGTCCGGCTTGAATTTATCGTATTTTCCCGCTTCTGACGCCGGAGTATGGCAGAGATATTCCCACATTGAGAGGAACATTACGGTAAAGCTCCACGCGGCTTCTCCGTCGGTTACTATCGCGTTGTCCTTCCAGTAGCCGTACTTCACTATCGTGTTGATATACTCGTCGGCTATGTTAATTCCGCCTGTGAACGCGACTTTTCCATCAATTACGCAGATTTTTCTGTGGTCGCGGTTGTTCTGTCTTGAAGAAAGCACGGGAACAAAACGGTGGAACACGCGGCATTTTATTCCTTCCGCTTCAAGCTGTGCGGCGAAATCTCTTTTCAGTGTCATGATGCATCCGATGTCGTCGTAGATAACTCTCACATCCACTCCGTCGCGCACCTTTTTCTTTAAAATATCGTGTATTCTATTCCACATTTCCCCTTCGCTTATGATAAAATACTCGATAAAGATATATTTTTCGGCTTTTTCAAGCTCTTCAAGCATTACGACATAAGCCTCTTCGCCGGTTTTGAAGTAATCGAGCCTTCCGTTTCTGTATGGCGGATACTTTGCGGCGTTGCGGATGTATTTTGCCTGCTTTTCGGCGTTTTTATCGTCCTCTGCAAGCTCCGCTACGACATTTTCACCTTTGCCGAGTACCGCCGAGCTGATGCCTTCCATGAACCGCATTTTTTTAATCGAACGATTGGAAAGCCGGTTTCCGCTGAATATCATGTACAGAGCCACGCCGAACGCCGGAAATATGAATCCCACCACTATCCACGCCAGCTTGTACGCCATGTTCTGATTCGTGTTGATTATCTTCAAAACAAAAACGAACGCAAGCACAAACATGACTGCGTAGTAGACGATGAAATACTTTGTGAACTCAATAGTCATCGAAAGTATCATAAGCAGCTGCATTAATATGAGCACGCCTACCACGAACACGCGGCTGAATATGAGCTTTTTCAGTTTTTTCATAGATACCTCTTTTTTATTGGTGTATATATTTTACTCTATAAAAGAGATAAAATCAATGAAATTATGATTAAAAATAAAGAAAGCGCGGACTTTCCCTCTTCATCACGAAAAGGAAAATCCGCGCCGTGTTGTTTTACAGTATTATGCAAATAAGTCCCTGACTGCCTTCGTTTATCACCTTAGACAGGGTTTCGCCGAACTTTATTCTCGCGTCGTCCGGCATATTCGCGAGCTTTGTTCTGAGTCCGTCGTTCACAAGGTCGTACAGCGATCTGCCGAACATATTGGAGTTCCAAACGTCTTCGGGAGTTTCTTCCATTCCGTTTTTGAGGAACGCCACCATTTCTTCCGACTGCTGTTCCGTTCCCACTATCGGGTTTATCTCCGTCTCTATGTTCGTCTTTATCATGTGTATGGACGAAGCGCGCGCCTTTATCTTTACGCCGTACCCGCCCGACTGTCGGACTATCTCAGGCTCGTCAAGTGTAAGGCTTTCGCTGTCGGGTACAACTATTCCGTAGCCGCGCTCGTTTACATCGTCGATTGCGCTTTTATATTTGTCGAGTTCGTGTTTGGCGGCGGAGAGTGCGTCTATTGCTCCGAGAAGCTCCGTCTGGTTTTTCATCGGTATGCCGGTTATCTCGGATATAACGTCAAAATACAGCCCCTCCGGCAAATTTACGTCAACCACAGCGTTTCCCTCTCCCGCGTCCGTTCCCGTTGAGGTTATTTTCACTTCGTCAGGGTAGCTGCCGCACATTCCCACCGCTTTTTTCATGCCGTCCGTGAGCTTTTCCGAGAACGCGCCGCGAATGTCTTTCAGCTTCACCATGCACGACGCCGCTTCGGTAACGCTCTCACGTATGGCTTTTTTCAGCTTATGCTCCGGCGGTAGTACTGATGTCCATCCCGGCAGAACTATATCGGCTTCTTTTGCGGGGAATTCTTCGAGAAGCATTGCGAGTATGTTCCAAATGTCCTCCGCGTCAAGCTCCATGCAGTTCACAAGAGCTACGGGCGCGCCGTATTTTTTCTCGAGCTTCATCGCGAGCGCAACGGATGACTCCGACTCCGGCTTTGCGGAATTGAGGATAACGGCAAACGGCTTGTTCAGCTCCGTAAGCTCGGCGGCGACTCTTTCTTCCGCTCCGGCATAGTTGTCTCTCGGAAAATCCCCTATTGTGCCGTCGCTCGTCACAAGCATTCCGATGGTAGAGTGCTCCGATATTACCTTCCGCGTACCGTATTCAGCCGCCGTCTCAAACGGAACGGGATCTTTATGCCACGGAGTATGCACCATGCGCTCTTCCCCGTTTTCTTCTCCTCCGAGAGCTTCGGGTATCATGTATCCCACGCAGTCAATGAGCTTTACTTTCAGCTCCGTTCCGTCGGAGGTTTTAATCCCCACGCCCTCGTCCGGGATGAATTTCGGCTCGGTGGTCATAACTGTTTTTCCACCCGCGCTTTGGGGAAGCTCATCCCTTGCTCTTTCCTTATCAAAGTCGGACGAAATGCACGGTATGACTACGCTGTCCATGAATTTCTTTATGAATGTGCTTTTTCCGCTTCTTACGGGTCCCACCACTCCGATGTAAACGTTGCCGCCGGTTCTTTCCGCTATATCACGGTATATTTTTGTATCGGTCATAATTCCTCCGAACAGGTTTCTTTATCACTGTTCAAGTATACTCGCCGATACATCCGCTTATGACTGATTATTTCGGGATGATGGATTCAAAAATCGGGTACGCGTTCTCTTCCTTTGATATTTTCATGCCCTCTTCACTGCTGACCGTCCATCCGAAACGCGCGACGCCGAACAGCCTTGTTGAGAGCCATATCGAAAAATATCCGCGGTGTCTGAGGTCGTAGGAGATAAAATTCGGTCTTGCCGCGACGTTGAGCATCATTGCGCCGAGGACAAAGTTTGAGGGAGTGTGCTTTTTCTCGTGGCAGATATTGGTAATGAGAATTCCGCGCACAACGTCAGGTCTGTTTTTGCGGTACCAGCTCAGCATAAGGGGATTGAACGACTCGATGATGTATTTCCCGCTGTAATCCTTGAGTATTTCGTTCGCTTTCGGGCAGAGGGAGACGTCCGTGCTCTCGCCTTTCAGCTCAATGAGAAGCGGGACTTTTCCTTTTACGATATCAAGAACCTCTTTCAGTGTGGGAACGCGCTCTTCCGTGCCGTTTAGATGCAGCTTTTGAAGCTCCGCGGCAGTCAGCTCATTCAGCATCATATCGCATCCCGTCATTCGCCTGAGGTTATAGTCGTGCATTACCATAACCTCGCCGTCTGCGGAAAGCTGCAAGTCAAGCTCGATTCCGTATCCGTTCTCTACGGCTCTTCTGAATGCCGCGAGCGAGTTTTCGGGGAGATTTTCGTCGTGCTGTCCTCTGTGCGCATATGGTCTGAGGCAGAAGCGGTCTATTTCGCGTCTCTGCGGTCGGAGAAGCACGAATACATACAGCAGTATAATTACGGCTATTACAATAAGCAGTGTCATAATTTATCAGTCACCTACGTCGAGATGTTCGAGTATATCTTTCTTTTCTTCGATTTTTGAGTCGCCGTGCTTCACGAACAGCATCGTAACGAACGCGAGGAACACGAATATCGCCGCGTACGGGAACAGTGTTTTCATTCCTACATATGTAAGGAAAAATCCGCTGAATATGGGAGTTACGATTTGTGCGCTCATGCTGGCGGTGTAGTAGAAGCCGGTGTACTTGCCCGTGTCGGAGGACTTCGCCATCTCAACCACCATGGGATAGCTGTTTACGTTAATCGTTGCCCATCCTATTCCTGCGAGAGCGAAGAGTGTGTTCATAACCCAGATATTACTGCCTTCACGCATAAACGAAGCTGCCGCAAACGCGAATCCGAGGATGAAAACGCCTGCTAAGATTGTCTTTTTTCTGCCGAGCTTTGACGAGATTATGCCTACGGGAATATAGGAGATAATAGCCGCAGCCTGTGCTATGATAAGCGTAAGGTTGAAGTCCAGTCCGAGCACGTCTCCCGCGTAAACGGAATATTTGCTTGTCACGGCGTTATATCCCATGTACCAGAGCACAACGGACGCGAGGATGAACAGGAGTGAACGCTTTTCTTCCTTTGAGAGAGTGTGCTTTTCCGCTTCTTCTTCGGTGACTCCGTCAAGCTCGTCGTTGATTTTTTCAGCTTCAGCCGCCCACTTCACTTCTTTCACAGTGAGCATGAATATAAGGAGCGACACGAGCATTATCATTGCCACAGTCATGAAGAAAACCGTGTAGCTCATGAGGGTGTTCTGCGTCTTTCCCGTTCCGAAAACCATTCCGAGCACGAGTATTATAATTCCGCCCGCGCTTCCCATGAGGTTTATGACAGCGTTTGCCTTTGAGCGGAGAGGCTTCGGCGTTACGTCGGGCATGAGAGCTACGGCAGGACTGCGGAACGTTGACATGGAAACAAGAACTCCCATGAGGATAACGATAAACACGACGAGCGTCACGGGATTTTCGCAGGTCTTCTTCCAAGCGTAAGCCTGTCTTGCTTTTGTTACCCATTCGGAGGTGTTGTCGCCGTATTCGTTTATATGGTCTACAAATGAATCCTCATCTCCGTAGACATTCACAAGGCTTTGGTCTTCCGTCGCGCTTATTTTGCCTATGTCAAGCTCTTCACGATAGAGGCTGCAGGGCTTCGTCTCTTTCCGCGGAGGAGGTCGTGTCGGTCACAGCGGCAATTTCGTTCAGGTGAGCGAGCTGCATATTGTCGACAAAGGACAGTCCCACGAAAAGCACTGCCGCACATAATGTTCCTATCAGGATAAAAGGCGTGCGTTTGCCGAGCTTTGTCTTCTTTTTATCGGACAGAGCGCCGAACAAGGGGAGCAGGAAAACCGCGAGCACATTGTCAAGCGCCATGATAACGCCGGACCACATCTGCGACATACCGAACTTATCGGTCAAAATCTTCGGGATAATGTTGTCGTAAGCCTGCCAAAACGCGCAAATCAGGAAGAAAGCAAAGCCTACGAGCAGGGTGCGCTTATAGTTGAGTTTCATAATATTCCGCCTTTGTTTATTTCTTCTTAAATTATACACAGTTTCCGCGGTTTTGGCAAGATATTTTTTTGTAAAACCACAGTAAGATTGACACGGTTCGGTATTCATGGTATAATAGCTGCATCATTAATCGGAGGATTTAACCTATGGAAAAGAGTGAACTTATAAAACGCGCAAAAGAAGCTATTGACGCACACAAGGCAAGATACTACAAGGACGGCGAATATGTCGGCGCTGACTTCTGGGATTTCGCGGAAATATTTGAGATTATCGAAGACTACTATGAGGTTTCCGGCGACAAGAGCGTATTCAAGGATTTTGAAGAAATGTACGGCTTTGTTCTCAGAAGCTACACGGCGGACTGGGCTTTCAATCCGTTCAACGACGACATCATGTGGCTTGTTATCGCGCTCACGAGAGCTTATATTTACACGGGTGAGAAGAAGTATCTCGACACCGCCATATCAAACTTCAACGCGACATACGACCGTGCGCTCAGTGACGATCTCGGCGGCGGGCTTTTCTGGCGTATCGAGCGTCAGTGCAAGAACACCTGCGTAAACTGCCCTGCCGCTGTTGCCGCTCAGTTCATCGCACAGGCTACCGGAGACGACAGCTACTACGACAAGGCTAAGGTTTGCATCGACTGGGCTGTAAAGATGATGTTCGAGCCTGACACGGGCAAGGTTTACGACTGCATCAATCTCGACGGCACCGTAAGCAAGTGGTCGTCCACATACAATCAGGGTACGTTCATCGGCTCATGCATGATGTACTACGAAAAGACGGGCGACAAGACATTCCTCGACTATGCTTCAAGCGCGGCGGACTACGTTATGAACGAGATGTACCACGGCGGAATCATGGACAACGAAGAACCCGGCAACGACCTCCCCGGATTCAAGGGCATTCTCGCGCGCTACATCAGACGCTATTCTGAGAAGACAAACAAGCCGGAGTACATAGAATGGCTCAGAAAGAACGCCGACTCATGCTGGGCTAACCGCAACTCCAAGGGAATCATGTGGACTCAGCTCGGACACAAGACCGAAGAGAAAGACGACTATGACGTATTCGCTGTATCCGCGGCTGTTTCCGTTGTAGTAAACGCCGTAGGCTGATTTTTCATCTGAATTTTAGCAGGGTATATCCGACGGGTGTATCCTGTTTTTGTTTTGGGAACATTTTTCGTTCTGCATCGTCTAACAGGCAAAAGAAAATCGCATGGAGGCAAAAAATGAAGAAAAAGCTGTTATGCGCGCTTTTGTCCGCCTTACTTCTCGCGTCATGTGCTAATGGTACGGTAAACGGCGGCGCTGACGAGGACAAAAACAATACTGTAAATTCCACTACGGAGGTAAATTCATTGGGAAGAGAGAACATTCTGAAGGTATCTGCGGCTGAGCCGGAAAAAGTTGCGGTTGACGAAAAATTTGTTGACATTCTCGCCGATTTTTCCGAGAAGCTCTATGTGAAAGCGTCAGAGACAAACAGCGGAAACCTTATATTCTCGCCTTTGTCCGTCATGTACGCGCTCTCACTTTGCGCAAACGGAGCAGGCGGCGAGACACTGGACGAATTTGAATCCGTTCTCGGAGCAGACTACATTTCCGCGATGAACAATTATCTCTACACGCTCACACAGAACCTCGAGGACACGAAGGATTCAACCGTAAAATGCGCCAACTCTATATGGGGCAACGAGGATTCCTTTGAAATATCGCCGGAGTTTTCCGACATTGCGAACAGATACTACGCCGCGGAAGCCAAATCAAAGTCGTTCAGTGATTCAAAAACCGTGAAAGAGATAAACAAATGGGTCAGCGACAAGACCGACGGCATGATAAAAGACGCGCTTGACGAGCTCGACCCGTCCGCTGTGATGGTGCTATTGAACACTGTGCTCTTTGACGGAGTCTGGGAGAATGAGTACGAGGAATACGACATAAGCGACGGATTCTTCACAAATTACGACGGCACAAGAAGCGACGCCGAATATATGTATTCAACCGAGTACGGCTATTTCTCACTGGGCAACGGACAGGGATTCTCAAAGGCTTACAAGGACGGATATTCGTTTGTGGCGGTGCTTCCGGACGGAGACATACGCGATTTTGTGAAAAATATTGACGTAAACGCTGTTCTTGACGCCGCAAAAGAAGGCTCCGGCAAGGTAGAGGTTTCCATTCCGAAGTTTGAGTACGAGAGCACAATAGGACTTACCGATATTCTAAAATCCCTCGGACTGGAGAAGGCGTTCACGAATTCTGCTGAGCTGGGCGGACTGCAATCGAGCGGAGCAGACAACATTATGATATCAAGCGTTCTGCAAAAGGCTAAAGTCATCACGAACGAACACGGTACAAAAGCCGCCGCCGTCACCGAGATGGAATTCACGGCAACCGCGCTGATGCCCGACGATACTCCCGTGATATACCTTGACAGACCGTTTTTCTACATGATAACAAACTCTGACGGAGCGGTGCTGTTCATGGGAACCGTTGAAAACCTTTCAAAATAAGCCGAAACCCAAAGAAAATCCTTCGCTGTGATTTTTTCACTCAAACGAAGGATTTTTTTCTTTTATTTTTGTCTCAGTTTATCCGTTATCCTGCAAAAGTCTTCCGCTGACAAAACTTCTCCGCGCACGTCGGGTCTTATGTCGAGCTCTTCAAGCACCGCCTGAGTTTTGTCCTTGGGATATTTACCCGACACGGCGTTGAGGAAGGTTTTTCTTCTCTGTCCGAATGCGAGAGATATGACGTCAACCACGTCTTCCGTGAACTTTGCGATATCGTCCGGCGCGTCCTTGTACACTTCCCTGACTCCGCCGTGCGGTATGATTCCCACGACTGCGGACGCCACTTTAGGTACGGGATGGAAATTTCCGGCTGAAACGTCGAGCAGCTTTTCCGCATTTGCTCTGAGCGCGATAGAAGCCGAGATAGATCCGTAGTCCGCGCTTCCTGCTTTTGCTGCAAGACGGCGAGCAACCTCAAGCTGAACCATTACGACAATTGACGCAAACGGCAGTCTTTCCCTATCCGGGAACGACTCAAGCAGCTTCATTATGACGGGGGTCGTGATATAGTACGGCAGATTAGCGCACACTCCTATGCTTCCGCCCTCGGCTAAGATATCACAAAAGTGCTCTTCTATGAACGCCGGCAGGTCAAGCTTCATGAAGTCGCCCTCAACCACCGTAACGTTGTCAAATTCCGCGAGAGCTTCACCGAGGAGGGGGATAAGCCCACGGTCTATTTCAACCGCAACGACTTTATCGTATTCCTCGCAGAGATACTGAGTAAGCGCGCCGACTCCCGGTCCTATTTCGAGAACAGCCGAGGGTTTGCCGCGTTTTGCATATCCCGCAGACAGACTTGCTATTTCCATCGGTACGCCGGGATTTATGAGAAAGTTCTGACCGAACGCTTTTTTCGGAGACAGTGAATACTTTTCAAGAAGCTCCCTAACATAGGAACGGTTGCAAAGATTTGTCACCTGATTATCTCCATGGAGTAGCCGACCGTGTATTCTTCATCGGGAGCGATAGTCTTGGAATATTTTTTGCTCTTCGCGTCGGTTGTTTCGTCAACATCGGCGGGAAGTCCGTTCCACGGCTCAAGGCAGATAAACGGCGCGTTCTTTTTAATGGGAGTCCAGATTCCGAGCGCGTCAAATCCGTCGAAGCTGAATCTGAAGCCTTTTCCCGACACACGGGATATGAGTTTAACAGATTTTTTCGGAAGATACTCTACAATCATGGCGTCGTTGTCGAAGTCGGAATACTTCAGCGGCAGCTCGTTTGTGCCTTTCAGTTTGTCGAGTTTCGGAAGCTCCTTGTTCATGTAACCGTCCTTGGTGAGGGAGACAGTGCATCCGGACGCGTCGTCGAAATACAGGCTGTAGTCCTCAAATCCGCCGTCTTCTTCCGTGAGCGGGCAGGAAAATCCCGGATGTCCACCGATGCAAAACGTCATTTCGTTTTTGTCGAGGTTCTTTACCGTGAATGTAGTTGAGAAGCCGTTGTCGCTTATCTCGTGCTCTACTTTCAGAGAATAGCAGAACGGGAACATTTTCAGCGTTTCTTCGGTTTCGCGCTGTTCGAGGACGACTTTGTTTCTTGCGATATAGATAGGCTCAAATTCACGCTTTCTCGCGATTCCGTGCTTTACCATGGGGTATTCCACGCCGTTATGAGCCATTTTTCCGTCTTTGGGTGAGCAGCATACCGGGAAAAGTATGGGCGCCTGACCGCTCCAGTATTCCGGGAGTCCCTGCCATACGTATTCTATGCCGTCTTTTTTATATGAAACGAGCTCTCCGCCGAACGTGCGAACTACACCCGACGCCTCGTTTGAGTTAAGATTGAGAGTCATATTCAGCTCCTTTTCAGAATTCGAGCTTGGATTCGATGTACTTTTCAACATCTGCTATAGGCATTCTAACCTGTTCCATTGTGTCTCTGTCGCGAACCGTTACGCAGCCGTCTTCAACGGAGTCAAAGTCGTAGGTGATGCAGAACGGTGTGCCGATTTCGTCTTCTCTGCGGTATCTCTTACCGATGGAGCCGGCGTCGTCAAAGTCAACCATGAACTTCTTGGAAAGCTCGTCGTAAAGCTCGGAAGCCTTATCGGAAAGCTTCTTTGAGAGAGGAAGAACGGCAGCTTTAATAGGAGCGAGAGCGGGATGGAAGTGGAGCACAACTCTTGTGTCGTTCTTTTCTGCGTCGATAACTTCTTCGTCATACGCGTCGCAGAGGAATGCAAGGAACGAACGCTCAACACCGAGGGAAGGCTCGATAACGTAGGGAATATATCTCTCGTTTGTTTCGGGGTCAAAGTATGTGAGATCCTTGCCGGAGGTGTTCTGGTGCTGTGTGAGGTCGTAGTCAGTTCTGTCGGCAACGCCCCAAAGCTCGCCCCATCCGAACGGGAAGAGGAATTCAAAGTCGGTGGTAGCCTTGGAGTAGAAGCAAAGCTCTTCGGGATCATGGTCGCGGAGTCTGAGGTTTTCTTCCGTCATGCCGAGGGAAAGGAGCCAATCGCGGCAGAACGAACGCCAATACTGGAACCATTCGAGGTCAGAACCGGGCTTGCAGAAGAATTCAAGCTCCATCTGCTCGAACTCACGAACGCGGAAGATGAAGTTGCCGGGGGTGATCTCGTTACGGAATGACTTACCGATCTGTCCGATACCGAAGGGGAGCTTCTTTCTTGTGGTTCTCTGAACGTTTGCGAAGTTTACGAAAATACCCTGAGCGGTTTCGGGACGGAGATATACTGTGTTCTTCGCGTCCTCGGTAACGCCCTGGAATGTCTTGAACATAAGATTGAACTGGCGGATGTCGGTGAAGTTATGCTTGCCGCAGGAAGGACAGGGGATGTTATGCTCGTCGATGAAGTCCTTCATTTCGGCCTGAGTGAAAGCGTCGACTGCCTTCGGAAGCTCAAAATGGTTCTCTGCTACCCAGTCTTCGATGATTTTATCCGCGCGGAATCTCTCTTTGCACTCCTTGCAGTCCATAAGAGGGTCTGAGAAGCCGCCGAGGTGTCCGGATGCTACCCATGTCTGGGGGTTCATGAGGATAGCCGCGTCAAGACCTACGTTATATTTATTCTGCTGGACGAATTTTTTCCACCATGCTTTTTTAATGTTGTTTTTCAGCTCCGCGCCGAGAGGACCGTAGTCCCATGTGTTAGCGAGACCGCCGTAGATTTCGCTTCCTGCGTAAACAAATCCTCTGTTTTTGCAGAGAGCAACTATCTTATCCATTGTTTTTGCTTCATTTGCCATGCGAGCCATAATTATACCATCCTTTTATTTGGTTATATACTTGGTTTACCTGATTTTTATTTTCTGTAGTCCATGAAAAGCGTGATTCCCGAGTTTACGTTGGCGTCGAAATACTCCGAGCTGTCTTCGGTTGCGGCGTAATATGTCATGGGGTAGGACACGGTTTTATTCTCGAAATACGTTACCGCGCAGAGCAACTCATATATCGAGTCGAAGTCGTTCATGGTGAAGTTTGTCGAGACGATAGGTCCGTCCGGCTCAAAAGTCTCGGCTACCCATCTCGGAGTGCTGTTTTCCGCTGTTTCTTCCGTCTGTTCTGTCTCTGCGGGAGTCGTTTCGGGAGCTTCAGTCTCGGGTGCGGTCGTTTCAAGTCCCTCGATGCTGCCCCATTCGGACTCGTTCATGATGAGCTGCGACATGATTATCTTCAGCTTGCTCTCATCAATATTCGCGAGATAGCCGAGGTATTTGCGCAGTATTTCTATTGTGTACGACTCCTTGACGGACAAATCTGCGCTTCCGTGCTCCTTCGTGCTGAGCAGTGTGTAAATGTTGTCGGCAGTGAGCGTAACCTCGCCTTTTCCGATGAGGTATGTGTTAGGCTTATGCTCAGTCCATTTTGAACCGTCGGCTTCCGTGTGCTCTATAGTCGTCTCATACTGCATCGTATTGTACGTTCCGTCGGTGTAGATATCGCTTCCCACGTCAGTCATAACTCCGCCGAGAAGTCCGTACAGCTCGTCAAGGTCATACGCGTTTATGAGGAAGCTGTATTTTATGTCAAGTCCCGTCATTGCGTAAACGTACTCGGCTATTCTGTCAATTCCGTAAAGCTCATACACCTCGGAGAAGGTATGGTAGCCGCTTGACGTGTAAACTCTCGTCTCAGGGGAGAAATATGTATAAACGAATTCGCGCTTTTCTTTATCAATACGCACGAGAACCACTGTGGAAAGTCCTATCTTGCGGTAGCTTGTCGACAGACACCCGACAGTATCAGCCGGAGACACCGAGTTCCAGTCGGTATTATACATATAGCTTACATCCGGTGTGTAGTCGGTGTAGATATCGGGACGGTAGTCGTTCACCGCTATGAGGAAGTTGAAGCTCTCTCCGCTCGGTATCTTCTCGTTTGTCGGTGAGAGAGAGCTGTTGTCCGTTGTTTCGTCCGGCGGCGTTGCGTCCTCGTTTTTTATAATATTATCAAGCGACGCATCCTCGTCATCCAGCATTTGCCCGACGGTATTTGTCACAAGTCCCGTAGCGAAATATGCGATAATTCCGAAAAGCAAGGCGGATATCAGAAAGGTCACGCCGAAATTTTTCAGTGCCGAAAGCATTTGTTACTCCTTTTCAGCCTTAATGCTATAAATTATATTATACATTAATTGACTGCGCATTTCAACGGTAAAATTACAATTTTCTTATGAAATTGATGTAATGTAATAGTGAATATTACTATCACGTTGAATTTTCCGCGGATTTGTGGTACAATTGGCTATGAAAATTCTGTTTTAAGGCTGATTCACAATGAAAATAAACTATTCTCTCGCGCTTGAGAAAACTCTGGCGGAAATAAGCGGATGCGGGGTGAAGAAAAAGCTCCTGCTACACTCATGCTGTGCTCCGTGCTCGTCATATGTGCTCGAATACATCGCGAAATATTTTGACCTGACGCTGTTTTTCTACAATCCGAACATTTCCCCGCGCTCGGAATTTGACTTTCGCTTATCGGAGCTTGAAAGATTCTCGTGTGAAGCGGGATATAACGCGAAGATAATTTCTCCCGAATATGTACCGAGCGAGTTTTTTGACAGGGTGAAGGGGTACGAAGACTTTCCCGAGGGGGGAGAGCGGTGTCGGATATGCTACGAGCTTCGGCTTGAGAAAACCGCAGAGGAAGCTGCACGCGGGGGATACGACTACTTCTGCACCACGCTCTCCATCAGTCCGTACAAAAGATCCGACTGGCTGAACGAGATAGGTCTGTCGCTTGAGGAAAAATACGGCGTGAAATACCTCTGCTCGGACTTCAAGAAAAAAGGCGGCTACAAGCGGTCGATAGAGCTGTCGGAGGAATACGGATTATACAGGCAGAACTACTGCGGATGCGTGTACTCAAAGCTGGCGCGTGAAAAATACGATGCGGAAAAGGCGGAGGAAGGCAAATGACGGGGGAGATAAAGCTGATACGGAGCGGAAGGAAGAGCATTTCGGTTGAAATCACGCGTGACTGCGAGGTAATAGTGCGCGCTCCGTACCGTATGCCGGAGAGGGATATTGAACGCTTTCTCGCCGACCGCACCGAATGGATAAGCAAGCACCTCTCTGAAATGCGTGATAGGATGGAAAAAAACAGCAACGCTCCCGCATTCAGTGAAGAAGAGCTGAGCGCGATGAAAAAGTCCATGCAGTCGAAAGCCCGCGCAAGAGTCGGGTATTTCTCACGCTTGATGGGACTTGAATACGGGAAGATTACCGTTCGTCCTATGGTATCGCGCTGGGGCAGCTGCACATCCGAAAAGAATCTCTGCTTCAACACCCTGCTTGACCTTGTTCCCGAGTACATTCTCGACTATGTTGTGGTTCACGAGCTATGCCACACGGTGGAGATGAACCATTCGCGCGCGTTCTGGGGTCTTGTTTCGCGGCAGATTCCCGATTACGCGGAGAGGAGAAAATGGCTCAGGGACAACGGCGGCTCTCTTATAGCTCGGCTGAAAAAATAACAAAAATCCGATATCGAGCACCGCCGTGACCTTATGCGTTAGATTTTGTTCTAACTTTTGTTGGGTCACGGCACAGTGCAAATCTCGATACCGGATTGCTTATTTTATTCAGTTGTTGTCGCCGTTGTCGTTATTGTCATCCTTGTCGTCCTTTTCGGGGGCGGCGAAAGGATTTTTTTCATGCTGAAAATGGCTTTCCGCGCGTTTTCTTTCCTCTTCGCGCTGTTTTTCAAGCTCGGCGAGGTGCTTTGCGTGCGCTTCGTTTTCCTCACGGGATTTACGGCGCTTTTCGGCTACCATTTCTTCAAGCTGTTCTATCGTGACGTCCTTTTCGGTCATTGCACGGACGAACTGCTCTTCTTCCATAATCTCGTTCTTCATGAGATATGCCGCAACGAAATGCAGTCTGTCCATGTTCTCTTCAAGGATTCTCTTCGCGTCGTCATATGCTTTGGTGATGATATCCTTGACTTCGCTGTCGATGATTGACGCTGTTTCTTCGGAATAGTTCTTCGTCTGGTTAAAGTCGCGTCCGAGGAACACTTCGTCGCTTGAGGATTCTGAACCGTAGAGGATAGGTCCGAGTTTTTCAGACATACCGTACTTTGTAACCATCTGACGCGCGAGGTTTGACGCTCTCTGGATATCGTTTGACGCGCCTGTCGAAACATCGCCTATTATGAGCGCTTCTGCGACACGACCGCCTAGAAGTGTGACAAGCTCGTTTTCCATCATGCCGCGCGACATATATGACTTATCTTCCTTCGGGAACGAAAGCGTATATCCGCCTGCTCTTCCGCTCGGGATGATAGATATCTGGTGAACGGGTTCATCAGGCTGGCGCACCCATGTCGTTATGGCGTGACCTGTTTCGTGATATGCGGTGAGCTTCTTTTCGGCTTCGCTTATCACTCTCGACTTCTTTGCGGGACCTACTATGACTTTTATCATAGCTTCTTCAAGGTCCGTCATGCCGATGAGGTGCTTACCCTTACGTGCGGCAAGAAGAGCGGCTTCATTGAGCAGGTTCGCAAGCTCCGCGCCTGTGAATCCTACAGTTGTTTTCGCGATTACGGAGAGGTCAACGTCGCCTTCAAAGGGTTTGTTGCGCGAGTGAACCTTCAAAATCTCTTCTCTTCCCTTTACGTCGGGGGCGTTCATTGTTATCTGTCTGTCAAATCTGCCCGGTCTGAGGAGCGCGGGGTCGAGGATATCGGGACGGTTTGTCGCCGCCATTACGATAACGCCCTCGCTTGAACCGAAGCCGTCCATTTCAACGAGAATCTGGTTAAGAGTCTGTTCTCTTTCGTCATGTCCTCCGCCGAGACCTGCGCCTCTGTGACGTCCTACAGCGTCGATTTCATCAATAAAGATTATTGCGGCAGGATTCTTTCTTGCGGTATCAAACAAGTCACGTACTCTCGATGCGCCGACGCCGACATACATTTCAACGAAGTCCGAGCCGGAGATGGAATAGAACGGTACGCCCGCTTCTCCCGCAACTGCCTTTGCTATGAGAGTTTTACCTGTTCCGGGAGGTCCTACGAGAAGAACGCCGTGGGGGATTTTCGCGCCGAGCTTTGTGAAGTATTCGGGATTGCGTAAAAATTCCACGATTTCTTCAAGCTCCGCTTTTTCTTCGTCAGCTCCGGCAACGTCCTTGAAATAAACCTTTGCCTTGTCTGCCGTCACGAGCTTTGCTTTTGCTCTGCCGACGGAGTTTATCTTCGAGCCTTTTCCGCCCGTCGCCTGGTTCATCACGAACATCCACATAGCCACGAGCAGTATTATTACAATAACATACGGAATGAGCGACACCCACCACGGTATGCTGTACGGCGGGGGATAATCGTATGCCGTTATGATATTTCGCGAATGCTGTTCCTTAATGAGGTCGCCGAGGTCTTTTATGAACAAATCGAGACTGCGCAGCTTATATGTGGCGTATGTCTCACCCTCGGTTCCGTCGGCTAAGGTAACTCTCAAAGTCATAGTCAGGTTATTGTTCTCGTCGACAGTGAACTCCTTGACCTGCTCGTTTACGAAATAATCCACAACATTGCTGTAGTTCAGCTTATCCTGCGGAATGGAATTCCATAACGACGCGGTGGCTATCAGAATTATGCCGATGAGAACGATATAGAATATGGCTATCTTAAAACCGTTCTTCAATTTATATCCTCCAGTTAATCAGGTTGACTTACTTTGTGTAGACTTCGGGCTTCAGAATACCGATATACGGAAGCGCTCTGTATTGTTCGGCGTAGTCAAGACCGTAGCCTACCACGAATTCATCGGGAATCTCGACTCCTCTGTAGTCAGGCGTAAAGTCTACCTCGCGTCTGGAAGGCTTATCGAGAAGAGTGCAAGTCTTTACCGATTTTGCTCCGCCTATCTTTAAGTATTCCGTAAGGTACGAAAGAGTTTTTCCGCTGTCGATTATGTCTTCAACTACTATGATATCGCATTCGGACAGGTCGTTTCTGTGAAGGTCGAGTATAATATTGATTCTGCCTGTCGAGGATGTGCCGCCGCCGTATGACGAAACCTTCATAAAGTCAATCTCAACCGGGAGCGAGACTTTCTTCATAAGATCTCCCATGAAAACGACGCTTCCCTTGAGTATGCACAGAAGCAGAAGCCGTTTTGAATCCTTATAATCCCTGTCGATCTCGTCCGCTATACGATCGGTTATCTTCTCTATTTCTTCCTGCGAAATAAGTACCTTTTCGATATCCCGATCAAGAACTGAAGTGCGAACCATGCTGTTTTCCTCCGTCAAAGTCAGAATTTTATTATTCATTCTTTTTATAAACGCGTATTGTGAGAGCCTCGCCGTCCGTTTCTTTTCCCATTCCGTCGCGCGCGGCAAATCCCGGTATCCAGAATATCCCGCCGCCGTCACAGAAAAGAGGTATAGCGGACTTTTCTCTTAGGCTCAGTTTTTTGTCGACGAAGAGCTTTTTCACTCTCCGACGCATTCCGCCGCACACATAGCTGTCGCCTTCCGCGCGGTTTCTTATAATCAATGTATCTTTTATTTTATCAAATCCGAACGACTTCAATGTAGATAATTTGTAAATATTTTCTTCATCTTGGCTGAGTTTTATATGTGCATTGTGGTCTTTTGGTGAAATCGTTACCAGATACATCCCGTTTTTGTACACACTACCGTCACGAGGGTATATAAATTCGCCGGATTTTTCGCCTTTTTCTTCTTCCGCGGCGGCAAAGTACACCCTATCCCTCTCGATGATGGCGCGCATATTCCCGGGGACTGAGACGTAAGCTTCGCTTTTCGTACTCTTTACGAGGGAGACTATTTCATTTATATGCCGCTCTTCTATCGTTGAGTCTGCTGTTTTTGTGCGGTTGTACAGCATAACCAGAATACGGCAGGATAGTGCTTCATGCAGAGCTTTTACTTCATCCCTCGGGATATATGTCCTCTCGCCGAGAGCCTCACGTGCGGTTCTTTCGATATAATCATCGTCGCGCCTTGCTATTCCGCTCATTTTTGCTATGGAGAGCGCGGGACTTGGGTTCAGTTTTTCGAGGGAAGGCATTACGACATGGCGGATATAGTTTCGGGTGTAGTCGGTGTCGGAATTTGTTTTGTCGTAAACATATTCTATCCCGTTTTCGCGGCAGAACTCACGTATTTCTTCCCCGCTTACCTCAATCAGCGGACGGATGAATTTTCCCTCGCGAACAGGAAGTATGCCGCCGAGCCCGTGTGTTCCGCATCCTCGAAGCATATTGAAAATCACGGTTTCAGCGTTGTCGCTTGCGTTGTGTGCGGTTGCTGTCACGGCTCCGTATTTTTCGGCAAGCTCATCGAAGAATCCATATCTCACAAGCCGCGCAGTTTCCTCCGTACCTTTGCCCATCTCCTTTGCGAGAGCGGGAACGTCGGCTTTTTTTACCTGAATCTCTATCCCATGTCTCTCGGCAAAATCGCGGCAGAAGCTTTCATCCGAGTCGGCGTCGTCCCCTCGTATCATATGGTTCACGTGCGCCGCTATGAGCTTTATTCCGTGCTCCGTGCAGTATTCGTTCAGCAGGTACAGCATACATATCGAGTCCGCGCCGCCGGAAAATCCCGCTACTACAGCTCCGTGAGACGACATCAGCGTATCCATACCGTATTTCTCTATGGCGCTTAAAAATGAGCTTCTGACGCGCGAGGTTATGTTATTCTGTTTTTTGTTCTTATCCGCGCCGTTTACCTCATTCATTATTATCGCCATCCGTCTTTGTCATACATTTATCATTAATTTTTGCATCAATCACAGCAAAAGCGAGAAAAACCGTCACTCCCGCGAGAATATGCTCCATCATGTACGGTACGCTGGTATAAGCCAAGAGAAAAAGCTCGCTCGAATTCTTCATTTCGGCAACAAAATAAAGTATGTACAGCGCGCTCATGACAAGCACAAGCAATGTCAGCATTGAAATGTCGGAAAAATATTTTCGGTTGTTCTTTTTCACATTATTCCTCCGATAATTCACTTTTCTTATTATAACACTTTCCGATAACATACGTCAAGCGGTAATTATATCACTTTACACAAATTTCGGGCAATGAAAAACCGCCTGTTGCAGCGGCAAATCATTATTTATTGATGTTCTTCTCGAACGCTTCTATCCATTTTTCCGCGATGAGAGCGTGTCCGGCGGGTGTGGGATGTACTCCGTCAGCAATCCAGTATGAAGCGTCGGGATTTTTCGCAGCTTCATCGAACATCTTTTGCAGAGGAACGAAAACAAGTCCCTTGTCCTCCGCGATTTTCTTTGATACCGCTGCTCTCTTCTCGACCTCTTCACGGAATGCGTCGTAGTTTCCTTCGGTAGCGGATGCGCACAGTACAAACGGCTCGAGAATCATGATTTTGATATTCGGGAGCACATTTAATGTATCGTCGATGAACATACGGTAAACCTTGTCGAATCTCTCGGTTTCAACACCGTTTCTGCCGCCGAACTCATGCCACACATCGTTCACTCCGATGAGTATGCTGAGAACGTCGGGTTCATGATTCCACACATCGGCTTTGATTCTCGCGTACAGGTCTACGATACGGTTTCCGCTGATTCCGTTATTGATGAATTCAAACTTTCCCGGATATTTCATTCCGAGATATGCCGAGGTGAGAAGCGGATATCCCTGACCTATGGCTACCTGACTTCCCGCGGCTCTGTTTCTTCCGGCGTCCGTTATGGAGTCGCCCATGTAAAGAACTTTCATTTTGTTTTTCCTCTCGATTTTGTGTTATAGCGATTATACCATGATTTTATTCTTATTTCAAGAGAAAAAACGACAGTCAAAGCCGAAGCCCGTTCTGCCGTTTTGATTTTGTTAGATTTCGCTCTTTCTCTTTAAAGCCGCGGCGTACCATCCGTTTTCGTATCTCTCGGCAACCGGCTTGTATCCGTCTCTGTCAAGCGCGTCGAGGACTTCCTGCGCTCTTTCTTCGATTATGCCGGAGACGATGTATGTGCCGTTTTTCGCGAGATATTTGTCGACGTCGGGGGACAGTCTTATGATAACGTCCGCTACGATATTCGACACAACAACGTCATATCCGCCATCGGGAATGGGAGCCTGCTTCAAAAGGTCGGAGACTGCGCATTCTACGTTCGGAGTATGGTTCAGCTCCGTGTTTTCCTTGGCTACTTTTATGGCGACAGGGTCAATATCGCACGCGAAACAGCTTCCCGCTCCGAGCTTTGACGCAGCTATGGCAAGTATACCCGAACCGCATCCGACGTCAAGCACCTTGCAGCCTTCGGTAACGTAGTCCTCAACAAATCCGGCGCAAAGTCTGGTCGTTTCGTGAGTGCCTGTACCGAATGCCATTCCGGGTTCCATGAGCACGATTGTCTCTCCCGGCTGCTTTTCGTATGTCTCCCACACAGGAACGATAACAAGTCTGCGTCCGGTTTTAATCGGCTTATAGTACTTCTTCCAAGAATTTGCCCAGTCCTCTTCGTTCACTCCGATATGCTCGATAGTGTAGTCGATATTGCTGTCGTCGAGTCTCTGCTTGATGAAAAGCTCGCTTTCGGCAGGGGATTTTATAGTTGAGACAAATACCGAGACTGCCGTTCTGGTTCTGTCGGCTTCAAGTATTGTGTCGTCGATGAGGTCGGCATAAACTCCGTCAAGGATATCGTCAACGTCGGAATAATCCTCTATCATAAGTCCGTTGTCGACCATTGACATGACTCCCTCAACTACCTCGGCGTCCTTTGAGTCGCAGGTGACTTTTATCTGAACCCAGCTTTTGTTGTCGTCCATTGTATTCTCCTGATTAATTATCTTTCTTGTTGAATATGCGTTTGAAGAAGCTCGTTCTCTTTGAGTAGTTGCTTTCTCCGCAGGATGCCGCGAACTTTTCAAGGAGGTTCTTCTGCTCGGATGTAAGGTTCTTCGGAACTTCCACTACAACTGTAATGTAAAGATTTCCTCTTACCTTTGAGTTTACTCTCGTAACGCCCTTGTTTCTGAGCGTGAATACTGTTCCCGTCTGTGTTCCTTCGGGGATCGTGTATTTCATCGAGCCTTCGAGAGTGGGTATTTCTATCTCCGCTCCGAGAGTTGCCTCTGCGTATGTTATCGGGACTTCGCAGTAGAGGTCGTCGCCGTCTCTTTCAAATACGGAATGAGGACGGACGCTGATGATAATGTTGAGGTCTCCCGCGTTACCACCGTTCATGCCGTCGCTTCCCTGATATCTGAGGGAGAGCTGCTGTCCGTCGTCTATGCCCGCGGGAATATTGACTTCAAGCTTCTTCGGAACGCGAACAAATCCGGTACCGCGGCAATTCGGACACTTGTTTTCTATAATCTTACCTGTACCGTGGCAGGTGTCGCAGGTCTTTTGAGTCTGCATGATACCGAACGGCGTTCTCTGCTGAACTCTAACCTGACCGCTTCCTCCGCAGGCTGAGCAGGTCTTTGGGGATGTGCCTTTTGCCGCACCCGTTCCGGAGCAGTCCGCGCACTTCTGTATCTTATTGTACGATACTTCCTTTTTACAGCCGAATACGGATTCTTCAAAGGAGATGGTAAGTCTTACCGTGATGTCGTCTCCTCTTACGGGTCCGTTTCTTCTCGTTGAGCCGCCAGACGCTCCGCCGAAGAAGCTTGAGAAGATATCGTTTATATCAAATCCGCCGAAATCACCGAATCCCCCGAAGCCCGCGCCTCCTCCGGCAGAGGGATCAAACGCAGCGTGACCGTACTGGTCGTATTTTGCCTTCTTATCCGGGTCTGAGAGCACGTCGTAAGCCTCGTTTACTTCCTTGAACTTAGCTTCCGCTTCCTTGTCGCCGGGATTCATATCGGGATGGTATTTCTTTGCGAGGGTGCGGTATGCCTGCCGGATCTCGTCCTCCGTCGCATTTTCGGACACGCCGAGCACCTGATACGGATTTTTGTCCATTCCGCTCCCTCCTTTCCTTCTGACGCTATCAATTATACAAAGGTTTCCCCGCAG
>ERZ779861.474-NODE-474-length-58447-cov-5.463882_pt1 | contig 58447 bp, 53 predicted proteins | sample MGYA00511558_ERZ779861 | MGnify/ENA primary metagenome ERZ779861 (study PRJEB29588, sample SAMEA2163432) | human gut metagenome | biome: human gut; feature: human-associated habitat; material: faeces | place: Denmark | collected 2008/2010 ...
TGCCGCGAAGGGCATGATTCAGTGGGGCAAGGAGAACCGCGAGTTATCGAAGCTGCCGGAGGAAAGGAGCCGCTGGATTGTCGAGGACGCGCTGCGGTTTGTGCAGCGGGAAATCCGCCGCGGCAACACCTACGACGGCATCCTGATGGATCCGCCGAGCTACGGGCGCGGGCCGTCGGGCGAGGTGTGGAAGCTGGAAAACGAGCTGTTTGGGCTGGTCGATACGAGCGCAAAGGTACTCTCCGACAAGCCGCTGTTTTTCCTCATCAACAGTTACACGACGGGCTTTCAGGCCAGCGTCCTCAGCAATATGCTGATGAAGTGCGTCAGCAGCCGACATGGGGGCATCATCGACGCGCAGGAGCTTTGCCTGCCGGTGACGACGGGCGGCGTGCTGCCCTGCGGCGCAAGCGGAAGGTGGTCGGCCAAATGAACGAATTCCCGCTGCATCAGCTGGCGAATATCGACGTGCAGTATGAAGATAACCACGTCATCGTCGCTGTCAAGCCGCCGAATATGCTCTCGCAGGCGGACAAGACGGGCGATACCGACATCCTTTCGCAGCTGAAGGAGTACATCAAAATCAAGTACAACAAGCCCGGCGCGGTGTATCTGGGGCTGGTGCACCGGCTGGATCGCCCGGTTGGCGGGCTGATGGTCTTTGCGCGCACGAGCAAGGCGGCGTCCCGGCTGTCTGCGCAGATGCGTGAGCACGAGATGGGGCGCGAGTACCTCTGCGTCGTCGAGGGGCGCGTCAAAGACCGCTTCACCTGCATCGACTACCTGAAAAAGAACGAGTACCTCAACAAGGTCGAAATCTGCGACGCGGACGAGAAGGGCGCGCAGCTGGCGATGCTGTCCGGCGAGTGCCTTGCGCGCAAGAACGGCACGGCGCTGTGTGCCATCCGCCTGCAAACGGGGCGGAATCACCAAATCCGCGTGCAGATGGCGAACATGGGCGCGCCGCTGTGGGGCGACAATAAGTACGGGCGCGGCATTGCGGGGCAGCAGATTGCCCTGTGGGGCTACCGGCTGGTGTTCGAGCATCCGACGCGCAAGGAAATCATGACCTTCCAGAACCTTCCGTGCGGCTCCATTTGGAACTGCTATGCTGAAGAACTGACCGATATGGCCATCCGTTTCAACAACTCTGCCGAAGCGATTTTGAACCCCGACATCCCGGACAACGGAGGAATTGAGCCGTGACACAACCTTTTTCCTATGAACTCAAGCACATTTGCAAGCAGTCTGGCGCGCGGCTGGGCGTGCTGCATACGCCGCACGGCGACATTCAAACGCCGATTTACATGCCCGTCGGCACGGCAGCGTGCGTGAAAGCCATGACGCCCCGCGAGATGGAGGAAATCGGCACGCAGATTCTGCTGTCAAACACCTACCACCTGCACCTGCGCCCCGGCGAAGACCTCGTGCAGGAGGCGGGCGGCCTGCACAACTTCATGGACTGGCATAAGCCGATTCTGACCGACAGCGGCGGATTCCAAGTATTTTCGCTTGCCGGCATCCGCACGATTAAGGAGGAGGGCGTGACGTTCCAGAGCCATCTGGACGGTTCGCGCCACTTCATCGGGCCGGAAGAGTCGATGGATATTCAGCAGAAGCTGGGGTCGGATATCTGCATGGCGTTCGACGTGTGCAGTCCGTACCCCTGCGATTACAACACCGCGAAAATCAACATGGAGCGCACCCACCGCTGGGCGGAGCGCTGCAAGAAGCACCACACGAAGGAAGATCAGGCGCTGTTCGGCATCGTGCAGGGCGCGTTCTACAAGGATTTGCGCATTGAGAGCGCCAAGACGCTGGCGGATATGGACTTCATCGGCTACGGCATCGGCGGATTGTCTGTCGGTGAACCCAAGCCCGTGATGTATGAGATGCTGGATGAAATCGCGCCGTACATGCCGGTCAACAAGCCGCGCTACTTGATGGGCGTCGGAACGCCGGACTGTCTGCTGGAAGGCGTGCTGCGCGGCGTGGATATGTTCGACTGCGTGCTGGCGACGCGAATCGCCCGCAACGGCACGGTGCTGACGAGCAAGGGACGCGTCGTCGTCAAGAACGCGCAGTACGCGCACGATTTCGGCCCGATTGACGCCGAATGCGACTGCTACGCCTGCCAGCATTTCTCCCGCGCGTATGTGCGCCACCTGCTCAAGGCGGGCGAAATCACCGGCGGACGGCTTGCGTCGATTCACAACCTGCGCTTCCTGATTCACCTGATGGAGCAGATTCGCGAAGCCATTGCCAACGACTGCTTCCTTGATTTCCGCAAAGAGTTCTATTCCAAGTACGATATGTCCCGTAATTTCTGATGTTTCCTTGCACTCCCGCGCCGAACGTGGTGCGGGGGTGTTTGTCGTTTTTGGAAAAGTGGCGGAAAATCGCGAAAAAGTGGACTACCATGCAACCGCGCTTCGTGGTATGCTAAAAATGCCGAAGAAATTCGGGACAGGCATCGAATACACCGGTTACGCGACGCCTGCCGCGGAAAGCCCGTCCCCTTCCACTTATTGCGGTTTGCTTTCCGCCCCACAAAAGACACGCTCCGGACGCAGCCTGCACCGCTATGCGTCCGGAGTGCAGTCTGCGGGAAGCAGAGCACGGCAGAGAAAAATCGCAAAATGAGCGGAAGGAAAAAGGAGGAAAAGAAAATGAAAAGACTCTCACGCTTGGTAGCGGCTATGGTGGCGCTGGCTTTGGTGCTGACGGGCGTTGTCTTTGCGGAAACGCAGGGGACGATTGCGGAGCGGTATCAGGATGCGCTTTCGCGGCTGGAACGTTACTTGATGAACCTGCAGGATGATTCGGTGAACATCACGACGCTGGCGGAAGACTTCCAGAAACTTGGCAATTACGAGGGCAGCAACGCCTTCTATTACTATACGCTGGGGCTTGCGGACGCGTCGGCTAATAACTACACGCTGATTCCGATGTATATCGACGCGCTTGTCATCAACACGAGCTTTGATGAGCGCCTGACGAACCTCCGCGCGAACGGCGTCAATATTCCCAGCGTTGCGGAATGGGCGGCGTACCTGAGTGGGCGCGTGGCGGAAAACGAAGGAAACTACGCGGAAGCGGCGGCGCAGTATCAGCAGTGCCTGAACTTCATGGACGCGCAGAACCGCATTCTGTATGCGCTGGCGTGGAGCCATCAGACTTCCGCGGCGGCGACACCTGCCCCGACAGCGGCGCCTACGTCTGCGCCGAATAACGCGAACACGACCGTGACGGTCTATCCGCCGACGCTGTATGCCAACGTCAGCGGCAAGGCGGTTAGCTTGGAGTGGACGACTGTCAGCGGCGCGACGAATTACAGCCTCTATCGCCGCCGCACCAATTACGACAAGAACTTCCAGCTGATTTACAGCGGTTCGGCGCTGTCCTACAAGGACACGTCGGCAAATGCGAACTACAATTATACCTACTATGTCGCCGCGACGACCAAGGAAGGGCGGCAGCTGTCCTCGAATGAGAAAACAGCGCTCATCAGCAGCAATTCCGCCTCGAACAACACAAGCACCACGACGACGAAGCCGCCCGTCACGAAGCGGCCGGTGACGAATCCGCCTGTGACGACACCGCCGATTACGAAAGGACCTACGCCTACGATTACAACGACGCCGACCCCGCCGCCGCAGTGGTCTGCATGGACGCAGTGGTCTACCACCCCGGTCAGCAGCAGTTCTACCCGTCAGGTGGAAACGAAGGTGGAGACGGAAACGTACTCGATTCCTGTGTACCATTACTCCCGCTGGCACTACTATAACACAGGTTACAACAAATGGTACTATTCCTATGCTGAGTATACGGGTTCCAACTATAAGCCGGGTACTGGAAATTGGGAATACATGAGCAGCTATGAGCCACTTTCTAAGAACGGAACGGCGGATGGACATCAGCGCTATGAAAACTACTGGTGGAACGAAACGGTCAGCTATGAGCAGGACAGCTACGAAGTGACGTACTACCGTTACCGCGACCTGCAATGAAATTCCGCATACCAAAGACAACGCTCCGGGTGCAAGGCAGCACGTTTTGCCCCCGGAGCGAATTTATTAGGCGGATAGGGGAGGAAATAGAGGATGTACATTCTGATTGAACTGGTGCCGGAAGCGTGTGGAACGGGGTTTGGCGTTTTCTGCTGCGTTGTGCTGGGACTGGCGCTGCTGTTCATCATGGCGCAATATGCCATGACATGGCTGCTTGCGCCTGTGGCTATTACCATGACCCTGCTGCAAAATGAGACGCTTTGGTGGATTTTGCCGACGCTATTTGTCGTTGGTGCGCTTGTGAATTGGTTTTCCGCAAAGAAAATGGACAATGCGTGGTTTCCATTTATGCCTGCGCTGCTGACGTTGGTGCTGGTGGCGATTTTTTGGGTTGTTGGACTGATTGTTGAGTTAATCATCAAAAAGTTCCCGACAAACGAACTCTGGACGCTGCTGCTTCTGCCGATTGGTATTGCGTTTTATGCAATTTTGGTTTACCCGCTATTCAATATAGTCATCGCTACTTCATCTGTAACAACTTTGCCGTGCGGCTATAAACCATGTTTGGGGGCGCTTGCTTCGTTTGTGGGCATGGTAGGCGGTGCACTTTGCATTCAAGGTATGGTGGAGGGTGTCGTTGGCTGGTTTGGTGAGTCAAGTTTCTTGGAGAGCCTTCGGTTACAGCTGGATATAAATTTTATGGAATTATCGGTTCTGAACACTGTGGATATTGATGAGACGACTATATTACCGCAGCTGCAAGGCGTTGTGGATGCTGTCAAATCCATACCCGTCGGCTTGCGCTTTCTGCTGGGGCTGGCGGCAGTCATCGGCGGCGGATTCTGCGAACATTACTGCGCCGATGGCAGCTCGCTGCTCTGATAAAAATTTTGCAATCTCCCCCTTGTCAACCGCCACAAAATGCGTTACAATAAGTTTGACGCAACAAACTCATTCGCGAAAGCAAGGGGAGGCAAGCTCATGAAGTATGCAGGAATGCCGATGGGCATGTGGATGCTGTTCCATCGCTCGTTTACGCATCAGCTGACGGCGGTGCTGGGGCAGTCGGCGGAATCCGCCAAGGCAACGGAGAAGGCAGCGAAGCAGGAGTATCGGCGGATTATCGCGCGTGTGCCGGATTTTGAGCCGAGCGACCGCTTCCAGATGAACCTCGTCAACTGCGCGATGCTCTGCGCGTATGTGCTGCATATGCCCAAGCGCCCGACTGTGCAGACGCTGACGGATTACTACGCGAAGTCCATGATGACGCCCGCGATGCGCTGGTTCTGCCGCAAGAGCGGGAAGAACAAGTTCTCTGACAAGGACATTGCGGGGATGAAACAGGCGGAGAAACTACGCGCCGCCGACCGCAACCCCTACTCGTGGAACATGGACTATCTGCCCTATGCGGACGGCAGCGGCTACGAGGCGCGGTTCTATAAGTGCGGCATCTGTGTGCTGACGAAGGAACTGGGGCTGTATGACCTCACGCCCGCCATGTGCCGACTGGATTACACGATGGCGGAAGCAGGCGAAGCGTCGGACTTCGTGCGCGAATACACGCTTGCATCCGGCGGATCGTACTGCGACTGTGGGTATCATAAGAAACAGAAATAAAGCAAAACGTCCCGTTCCATTGCCGGAAGGGGACGTTTTCGTATTATCCGCGCACAAGCGCCTTGTCAGTGAATTTGGGGAACAGCACCCGCACCAGCGCGAACACCCCGCCGCCAATCATCCCGCCCGCGAAATTCAGCAGCACGTCGTCCACATCCGTCATGCGGCGGATGAACAACTGGCACGTTTCGATGCTCAAGGGCAGCAGCAGGCACATCAGCGAAAGTTGCAGCGGATGGCGATACCGCTTCCACAGCAGCGGCAGGAAGAAGCCGTAGGGGATGAAGAGCAGGATGTTTCCCCAGATGTTGATGAGCATCTCCTCCCGCCGGGCGTACCGCAGCTGCCGCGTAATGGTGTGGAACAGCCGCAGCTGAATGCCCTCGCCCGTCCGCAGCCGGTGCAGCGCGGACGCCAGCATATCTCCCGGCGCAGCCCATGTGCCGCGCAGCACCAGGCACAGCAGCGAAAACAACAGCGCCGCGAACGCCATCAGGCAGCCTTCGTGCAGGCTCCAGTGCTTCCATGGGCGGCGAATGATGCACCATAGGGGCAAAAACACCGCCATCAGCAGGAAATACCGATTGATGTACGCGCTCATGCTTCGATGCCGGACAACGCCTGCGCAAGGTCGGCAATCAGGTCGTCCTTGCTCTCCAGTCCGACGCTGATGCGTACCATGCCCGCCGGAATGCCCGCAACTGCCAGCTGCTCCTCGGTCATCTGCCGATGGGTGGATGTCGCCGGATTCAGGCAGCACGTCCGCGCGTCGGCGACGTGCGTCTCAATCGCCGCCAAAGTCAACCGCTTCATGAATGCCTCCGCAGCGGGACGCCCGCCCTTCAAGACGAACGACACCACCCCGCAGCCGCCGTTCGGCATGTACTTCATCGCACGGGCGTAGTACGGGCTGGACGGCAGGTGCGGATAGCTGACGGACGCCACCTGCGGTTGTTTTTCGAGGAACTGCGCGACTGCCATTGCGTTCTCGCAGTGGCGCGGCATCCGCACATGCAGGCTCTCCAACCCCAGATTGAGGATGAACGCATTCTGCGGGGACTGCACGCAGCCCAAATCGCGCATGAGCTGGCTGGTGCATTTGGTGATGTATGCGCCCGCATTGCCGAATTTCTCGGCGTAGGTGATGCCGTGGTAGCTTTCGTCGGGCGTGCAGAGCCCCGGATACTTCTCCGCGTGCGCCATCCAGTCGAAATTGCCGCTGTCCACGATGACGCCGCCGAGCGCCGCGCCGTGGCCGTCCATGTACTTTGTCGTCGAGTGGGTCACAATGTCCGCGCCCCAGCGAATCGGCTGGCAGTTGACGGGCGTGGGGAAGGTGTTGTCCACAATCAGCGGAACGCCGTGCCGATGCGCCGCCTGAGCGAATTTCTCAATGTCCAGCACGGTCAGTGCGGGATTGGCAATCGTTTCGCCGAACATGGCGCGCGTGTTCGGGCGGAAGGCGCGGTCAAGCTCGTCGTCCGTCGCGTCGGGGGAGACGAAAGTGGAGTCAATCCCCATCTTCTTCAGCGTCACGGCAATCAGGTTGAACGTGCCGCCGTAGATGGAGGACGACGCGACGATGAGGCTGCCTGCCTCGCAGATATTGAACAGCGCCATAAAGTTCGCCGCCTGACCGGAGCCGGTCAGCATAGCTGCGCTGCCGCCCTCCAGCGCCGCGATTTTCGCCGCAACGTGGTCGCACGTCGGGTTTTGCAGGCGGGAATAGAAATACCCGGACGCTTCGAGGTCAAAGAGCTTGCCCATGTCCTCGCTCGTGGCGTATTTGAAGGTGGTGGACTGAATAATCGGAATCTGGCGCGGCTCGCCGTTGCCGGGCGTGTAGCCTGCCTGAACACACTTGGTTTCAATGCGGTAATCGGACATGGGAAAAGCCTCTTTTCTTATGATTGTGGGTTATCGCAGTTCAATGTCTTCCACCGGGTAGATCTTCTCGTTCGGCTGCACCGTCCCTGCCGTCAGCAGGGGCAGGTGATGGCGCGTGTCGCCGCCCGGACGCGGGTCACGCCGCGTAATCGGCAGATGCTTGCGCCGGTCGGGTTTTTGCAGGCGGCGGTTGTACAGCCCCGGCATGTCCTGTGTCACCATGTCATGCGGCAGCTGCTCCGCGGTCATCCGGCGCGGCGGATCGCCCGAACGCCAGATGAACGGCACAAAATCCTGAATTCCGTTCATGACGATATAGAAATATGTGCCGATGTACCCCTCTTCAGGGTGCGCCATCATGTAGTGTGGGCAGGTCATCAGCGCTTTTGCCGCGTCGATGAACGAAAGCAGCCCGAAGTGGTCGATGATGCGCTGCATGGCGTTCGCCTCGTCCGACACCTGCCCCATGTCAATCGGATGCCCGGTCACGGACTCGTATGCCGCCGCTGCCTTCTGGTTCAGCCCGCGGACAAAATCCTCCGCATCCGCCTTTTCCAGCGCGCGGTCAAGCGGCAGGAAGCCGCCCAGTCCCAGCATTTTGAGGAAATCCGCCCCGCTGACGCGCCCAAGCGCCATCAGCAGCGCCATGCCGCCGATGATGCACGTCGGCGTATCGACCATCTTCCAGAGAACGGGGCGAATTGCCAGCCGTGCCTGCACGGATTTCTCGTCGCGCTTCCAGTTGTAGCAGCTTTTGCGCAGATTCTCCGTCGCCTGATATTTCAGGCACATGCCGAGGTGCACCGCCGCGCCGCAGTGGGGGACAAGGTCGTCGCTGTTGAGGATGTTATACAGCGGATAGGCGGATGGGTCGCGAACCGCTTTGCCCGCCATCACCGTGGGGGACGCGAAGCCGTAACCGATGAGGTTGCGCGCGGAGATGCCCGTTTCGTTCATCTTCAGGTGCGCGTACACCTGCATCATCGCCGCGCCCTGGCTGTGCCCACAGACCCAGAGGACGAAGCGGCTGTTCGGGCTGCGCATGTTCTGCAGAATGTCGCGCAGGGTGAGCTTTTCCAGCCCCAGCTCTTCCGCTGTTTCCGGAAAGGAAATTTTCTCCTCATTCGCCTCGAACTGCCGCGCGAGCTCCAGAAAGCCGCGGTGCATCCCGTCCTGGGTTGTCATGCGGAAATTGCTGAACCAGTCGTAGAAGCGCGAACCCGTGCCCATGAACCCAACCGCGACGACGTAGCGCCCGTCCAGCGCGGGATGGAGCATCACGACCGCCTTGCCGGTGGTGTTATTGCTGCTGCTCAATCGCAGCGCGCCCAGCATCTGTCCCAGCGCGCTGACGGGTTTCAGGCGCGCGCGCACCCAGTATTTCCGCCACTCGGCGCTCAAGGGGTTGTTCGGCGGCAGGGCAGTCAGTTCGCCATCCACCTGAATGGTCACGTCGCGCCAGCCGGCTTCGACCCACGGCTCAATCGCCATGCCGTACGCGGCGCTGGCGAGTTCGGCGCTCATGCACAGCGCTTCCTCGGACAGCGGCGGGCGCAGCTTGCCCCACGGGTCATGCGTCCATGGAAGCAGCAGCGATGCTGTCTGGGACAAATCGACGCCGGTCAATGTCGAGGACTTCTTTTCCTCTTGCTCCATCCTTCGCTCCTTTCCTTGCTTTCAGCATGGTGTATGCTGGTGATGATGTATAAGCAACTTGTTTTTGTTTGATGCAGGGGTTTCGCGCCTGCGGGCGCGACCAGAGGGCTTTGCGGTCGCCCTCTGGACTGCTTCGCCCGCCTTCGGAAGTTACAGTTTGGTTATGTTAGTTGTTTTATTTTGATGACCCCAAAGAACACTAACTAAAAACTTTCGGTAAAGCTCAAGAAACATGGGAGTGCGCACCGAAGGTTTCCAAAGGGTGATCGCAGACGTTCGTCTGTTTTCATTGCCCTTTGGTCGCCTCCGCAGAGGCGAACCCCCTGCGCCGAATGCAATCCTGCGCCACAGGATTACACAGTTTGCCCATCATCCCCGCGGCGGAAATCCACCGCAAGCAGCTCCTCGCGGCTGATGACCTGCGTCCGCGGCGAACGGGTCGTCACGAACGACACCTGCTTGTCGTCGTAGCTCACAATGTGCGCATTGACTTGAAACAGCCGCCCGTCCCGCATGAACATCAGGCGTATCACCCGGTCATGCTCCACCGCGAAGCGCAGCAGACGCTCCATTGCCCATGTCCTCCGTTTCCGATGAGGGATGCACGGCGTAAATCGTCGCTTCCCAGTTGCTGAATACGCGCGTGAACAGGCGGTCAAGCGTATCCGTATCCACCGCATAGCTGCTCCGTTCATAGCTGCTGACGTAGATGTAGTCCACATCGTACTTCTCCAGCAGGTCGAGGTTTTCCTCCGGGTCAGTGTAGAAAGCCGCAATGTCCATCTTGCGCTCACTCGTGTCCAGCCCGTGGTAGTACAGCCACAAATCCGGCCCGCAGACGATGTTCTGCCCGGCGATGGACGCAATCGGGTTCAGGTGCTGCGTCCCGGTCATGTAGGTGGAATGCTCCGGCGTGTTGTCGCGGGCGAATTCTCCCGCTTCCACCGCCGACGCGGAAAACGCCTGATAGTTGCTGACGCACTCGCGCCAGAGCGTCAGCCCCGCGGACAGAAACACCGCAATCGCCGTCACAACCGCCAGCGCCCCGCGCCCACGCATCCCTTTCAGCCGATGCCAGACATCCCGGCACCAGTCCGCCACAATCATGCAGCAAAGCAGCCACGCCAGATACATCAGCTTGTTGTTGTCGTAGATGTTTGGCTGAAAGCGCACCAGCTCCACCGCAAGAATAATCGGCAGCGCGCCCGCGAACAGCCGCCGATGCTTCGGATTCCGCTCGAACAGCGCCAGAATCAGCATCAGGAATGGCAAGCCGATGTTCTTCAGGTAGAACCAGAAGTACAAGTCGCGGAACGCAAATTCACCGTTTGATTCATACCCGTTGACCCAGTTGAGCCAAATTTGCAGGAAGCTGTTCCCGCTGCCTGTGCCTTGGAACACCTGCTCGAACGTGAAGCAAATCAGCTGCGGCGCGCTCAGCACCACGGCGATTACGCCATACGCCAGATACCACTGCAATTGCGTCCAGCGCTCTTTGTCGTGAATCAGGTCGTACACCATCATGCCCAGCGAGCAAAGCCCCAGCGCGAGGAACGAGTGCGTGTGAATCAGCGGCAGCGCGCCTGCCCAGACCGCCAACAGTCCCGTTTGCCGAATCCGCTGCGCAAACGCCGGGCGCTTTTCCGGCGCAAAGGACGTAAACAGCAGATAAAAGCACGGCAGCGCCATGCACCACCCGCCGAGGAGCGTCCGCTGCGGAACCATCAGGTCGGCAATCACGTTTGACCAGCGCAGGTTGTACGGCGTGGGCTGATTCGTCGGCGTGGCGTAGTACCCGTCAAGAATTTCGCGGATTCGCTCGATGACCGTGCTGAACGGATTGTTCAGTGTGCCACCCGCAAGGTCAAAGTTGTACAGGAAGCCCAGACCGCCGTTCAAGAAAAACAGCAGCGTCGCGAGGATAATCGTCTTTTTCCCGGCGGTCATCTCCCGCGCCAGCACCATCACGCCCGTGAAGCACAGTGCCATCATCAATGTACCCGGCACGACAATCGCCCATTCCAGCGAGAAGCCCATTAGGTACAGCGACGTAGACAGGCTGTCCGTCAGGAAGGGATACGACAGCCGCTGACCGGGGAAAAGCGCGTAATCCGGCGGAAAAGCAGCGTTTTTCAGTGACGTGATGAACGACATGTGCATCGGCAAATCGCCGTAAGTGCTCTGCCCGACCCACCAGCCGCCGTCATTCCCGACGCGCAGGCAGTGCGTGTATTGCAGATACCCTGACAGCAGCGTCAGCGGCAGCACAACCATCAGCATCTGTCCGGCCAGCTGCTTTTCCCGCGCATCCCACTTTTTCACCTGCGAAGGGTCACGCAAAAAGAAGCACCCCGCCGTCAGCCCTGCCAGCGGAATCAGCGCCAGCAAATGCGCCGTCCATGTGAAATCCGCCGCGAACGCAATCAGCGCCGGCAGCCACATCATCAGCAGCAGCCCCAAGCTGACACCGAGCCACACGCGCGTGAGCAGCGACTTCCGCGGCAGCAGGAATCGCACGCATGTGCACCCCGCCGCGAGAAACACAAGCAGATACAAAACGCCAAGGAATGCGGTCATGAAGGAACTCCCTTCCAACGTGATGCAACAATTAGTCCATTAACTAAAAAAGCTGCTTTAACGCCCAAGAAACATGGGTGGCGAAACCGAAGAAATCCAGAGGGCAATCGCAGACTTCATCTGTTTTCACTGCCCTCTGGCCGCGTCCGCAGACGCGAAATCCCCTGCGGATTCAGAAGCAATTACGCTTCAAAATACTTCTTCAACAGAGCAACGCCACCCTCGACATCGCGAAGGTCAACCACCTCGCACGCCGAATGCACATACCGGCACGGAATCGACAGCGTGCACACCGGAATCCCGCCGCGGCTGGTCTGCATCGCGGACGCATCCGTCCCGCCGAACGGCAGCACCTCGCGCTGGGTCTTCACACCCGCCTGCGCACCCGCCGCCAGCAGCGCTTCCCGCAAATCCGGATTCGAGATGCTCCCGCGGTCCATCACCTTCACGGCAATGCCCTCGCCGAGCTTGATGTCCGGCTGCTTCGTGCCGGGGGTGTCGCCCCACGCGGTCACGTCAATGGCGATGCCCTTGTCCGGCGCTTTCGCGAACGACGCCACCTTCGCGCCGCGGCAGCCGACTTCCTCCTGCACGGAGAAAACGGCAATGATGGTCTGCTTCGTCGCGCCGACGGTTTGCAGGAAGCGAATCAGCAGCGCGCACGCCGCGCGGTCGTCCATTGCGGGGCTTGCGACGCGGTTCGCGCCCAGCTGGAAGCAGTCGTTCGCGTACACGCACACGTCGCCAATCTGCACCATCGTCTCGGCGTCCGCCTTGTCCTGCGCGCCGATGTCCACAAACAAGTCCTTCATCGCCGTGTCCTTGCTCACTTCGGACACCACAACACCCTGCACGCCATTCGGGAACGACACATGCCGCGTCAGGCTCATGGTCGGGCTGATGCCGCCGACGTTCGTCACGCGCAGGAAGCCCTCTTTCTCAATGCCCGTGACGATGTAGCCGATATGATCCATGTGCGCGGACAGCATGATTTTCTCCGGATTCGCCTCCGTGCCGTTCTTCACGCAAATCAGATTGCCCAGCGCATCCGTCTCGATGCTGTCCACATACGGCGCAACCTCTTCCCGGATGACCGCTGCTACCGGTTCTTCCAGTCCCGACGGCGCGACCGGTTTGAGCACCTTCTTCAACAATTCCAACATCATTATTCTCCTTTACTTGAGGGAGGCGCAAGGGACGCTGTCCCTTGACCCTGCAAGGGTCTTCGACCCTTGACCCATTTTCGCGATTGAGTTGCTGACACTTTCAAACAGTTTGCGCGTGCTGCTCCAACCTCATCCGTCGCTGCGGCGACACCTTCCCCAAGGGGGAAGGCAAGGAAGATTGCGCACATCCAAAACCTTCCCCTCTGGGGAAGGTGGCTGAGCGAAGCGAAGTCGGATGAGGTCGCCCGCGCTTACAGCGCTTTCACCAGCGCCTTCACCAGCGCAAACTGGCTCTCCACATCCGACAGCTTCACCACCGACGACGGCGAGTGAATATACCGGCACGGCACGCTCAGCACCACCACCGGCACACCCTCCCGCGCACGCTGAATCGCGCCGCCGTCGTTGCCGCCGGATACGCTGTGCTTCACCTGATGCGGAATGTTCTCCTGCTTCGCCACGTCCAGCGCCTTGCGGAACAGCGCACGGTTCGCAATTGACGCGCCATCCATGAACGACACCGCGACACCCTGCCCAGCTTCGCAGACGTGCGCAGTCTCCGGTACGTCGCCGAGGTCGTTGCACGTTGTGCCTTCCAGCACAATGCCGACGTCGGGTTCCTGCTGGAACGCTGCCCCCTTCGCGCCGCGGCAGCCGACTTCCTCTTCGGACACAAAGCAAGCCACGAGGTCAACCGGCAGTTCTTCTTGCAGCAGACGCAGCAGCGACAGGCAGCCGACGCGGTCGTCGAATGCCTTGCCGCACGCGAAGCCATCGCCGTATTCCACATAGGGCGTATCGAAGGAAATGTACGTCCCCATCGGGGCTTTGCGCTCGGCTTCGTCCTTGTCCTTCGCGCCAATGTCCACCAACAGCTCATCCATCGAAAGCACATGCTTGCGCTCGGCGGCGGATTGCAGATGAATCGGCACAGCGCCGATGACGCCGGGTAGCTTGTCGTCCCCGACGGTGACGCGCTTGGAAACCAGCACGCGCGGGTCGATGCCGCCTGCCGCGGCAATGCGCAGGTAGCCATCCTCCGTGGCGGAGGTGACAATCAGCCCCACTTCGTCCATATGCGCGCTGACCATCACGCGCTTGCGGGGCGCGTCGCCCGTGCCTTCCTTCACGACAACGACGTTGCCCATGCGGTCGAGGACGGGCGAAAAGCCCAGCTTTTTCAGCTCATCCAGCAGAACGCGGCGAATCGCCTGCTCATGCCCGGAGGGAGCGTTGATTTCCGTCAGTGTCTTCAAATCCATAGGTCATCCTCCCAGCTTTCGTCGAGTTCCGCGACGAAATTCGCCAGCAGACGCGCGCCCTCTTCCAGCGTGTTCAGGTCAATCGTTTCCACCGACGTGTGCATGTACTTCTCCGGCAGGCTGAGCAGCACGCTCGGCACACCCGCGCGGGACAAGCCGATTTCGTCCGCGTCCGTGCCGGTGGAGCGGCTGGCGACGTTCGCGTTCAGCTTCACATGGTGCTTTTTCGCGCAGTCGATGAGCCGCTGATTGAGCTTCGGCTGCACAAACGGCCCGTGTGTGACAATCATCGCGTCAATCGGCAGGGCAGAGCGCGGCGGACAGGTCGGCGTTTCAGCAAAATCGACGTCCAGCACGACAGACAAATCCGGGTCAATCGCGAAGGCGGAGGTCATTGCGCCGCGCCCGCCGACTTCCTCCTGCGACGAGCAGACGAAATACACATCCGCGTCGCAGACCAGCTTTTGCAGCATTTCCGCCGTGCGCAGCAGAATCGCCACGCAGGAGCGGTCATCCAGCGTTTTCGATGAGAACTGATCGTTGAGCAATTCGCGGGCAGGCCCGTCGAAGGTTACCAAATCGCCGATGCGAACGAGTTCCTTCGCGCGTTCGGCGCTCATGCCAATGTCTACATGCAGGTTGTCCAGCGTGTAGTTGTTCTCGCGGTCGGCGGCGCTCATCAGGTGCGGCGGCAGCGCGCCGATGGTGCCGAACAGCTTCTCGCGCCCATGCACCCACACGCGGCTCGCGGGGAGAATGCGCGGGTCAACCCCGCCGACATTGCCCAAGCGCAGGCTGCCGTCATCCTCAATATGCGTTACCATCAGGGCGATTTCGTCCAAATGGGCGCACAGCATAATTTTCGGACCGTTGCCCTTTTTGTGCGCAATCACGCTGTACATTGCGTCCACCGTCACCTCGTCCACCAGCGGACGGAATTGTTCGGCAAAGTACGCGCTGACCTGCGCCTCATGCCCGCTGACACCCGGCAGCGCCGTCACGTCAGCAAGCAGCTTCTTGACATCCATCATATGCCTCCTTCGATTGTGAAGAATCTACCGATTATATTATAGCATATTTCCTTTCTGATGTGAAGAGGAAGATGATTAGCCGCGACAAACAGCGATTTCTTGCCCGTTTGTCTTGCATGACGCGGCAGGGTGTGCTATACTGAAAATGATTACTTTCCTGCTGCGAGCAAAGGAGTTTGCCATGCTAACGATTGATATGCAGGACACGAATCGCCGCGCGATGATGGCGCTGAACTATGCGAGCTTTCTGGACGACCGCCATTATTTGTCGCATCAGGGAATTACGGCGTAGCTTGTGCAGCGCCAGCGGTTGGCGAAAAGCCGCGAAGCTGCTGGATGAACTCGGCGAAATGCTGGAATTGACGGACGATTTCCTCGACGCCCTTGCGCGCTTGGAAGATTTCAGCCCCCTTGTCGCCTCCGCAGAGGCGAAACCCTCTGCATGATTAGTGCAGTTTATCGCAGAAACAGCATAAAAGGGGAGGAAAAACCAACGATGTACGAAGAATTGCAGCAGTGGATTGATGAGAGCCGCCGCATCGTGTTTTTCGGCGGCGCGGGTGTTTCGACGGAGAGCGGCATTCCCGATTTCCGCTCGCAGGACGGACTGTATCATCAGCAGTTCGCCTATCCGCCAGAGGAAATTCTGTCCCACACCTTTTTTGCGCGCCATCCGGAGGAATTTTACCGCTTCTACCGCGCGAAAATGCTCCCCTTGGACGCGCAGCCGAACGACGCGCATCGCTTTCTGGCGCAGCTGGAAGCAGGCGGACGTTTGACGGCGGTCATCACGCAGAATATCGACGGCTTGCACCAGAAGGCAGGCAGCAAAACGGTGCTGGAACTGCACGGCAGCATCCACCGGAATTATTGCCTGAAGTGTGCGCGCTTTTTTCCGCCGGAGTACATCCGGGACAGTGAAGGCGTGCCGAAATGCCCCTGCGGCGGAATCATCAAGCCGGACGTTGTGCTGTACGAGGAAGGGCTTGATGATGCGACAGTTCGCGCGGCGGTGCGTCAATTGCAGCAGGCGGAACTGCTTATCATCGCAGGAACGAGCCTGACGGTGTATCCGGCGGCGTCGCTGCTGCGGTTCTTCCGCGGGCGGCACATCGTTCTTATCAACCGCGACGCAACCCCGCTGGACAATCAGGCGGATCTGGTGCTGCATGAGCGCGTGGGCGAGGTCTGCCGCCATCTGCGCCCGACACCATTGGAGGTGGGGGAATGACGACGTTGGAGACGCTCTTTTCGCCCATGCAGAAGGAGAAACTGCGTCAAGCGGCATTGGTGCGCACATCCTGCCGGAGCTTTGCGGGTGCGCCCGACACGGCGGCGTTCGCGGCGCTGTCCTACGTCGTCGGTCGGTGCGCGCTGCCCGGTGCGCGCCTGGTGCTGACACCGGTGGACGAATCGCTGTTTACCGGCACGATTCTGGGCATGGGGCGCATCACAGGCTGCAAAATGGCGGCGGTGGTCATCGCCTGCGGGACGGAAGCGCTCTGCCGCGTGAATGCCGGGATTCTGGGCGAAGCGTTCGTGCTGGAAGCGACGGCGCTGGGACTGGGGACGTGCTGGGTGAGCGGCACATACCGCCGCAAGCAGATTCGCCTGCCGATGCAGGAGAATGAGACGGCACTCGCGGTGATTGCGGTCGGTGTGCCGGAGAAGCCGCTTCAAGCGCCGGAGAATCGCCGCCGGAAGCCGCTCGACAAGCTGATGAACGCCGTTCCCGCTGACGGCATGATGCTGGATGCGGCGAAGCTGGTGCAAATTGCGCCGTCGGCAATGAACATGCAGCCGTGGCGGATGGAAGCGCTGCCCGGAGCGTTTGCGCTGACCATCAGCGACCGTGCCCTGCTGGACGGCGGCATTGCGCTATGCCACGCGGAACTGGCGCTGCGCGGGGCACATCGGTGGGTGTACAGCGCGGCGCACGGGGGAATCACGGCGGTGGCGCAGGGGCGGTTTGTTCCCTGACGGAATCCATCGGTGTGCGTGTTCTGGCTTGATTTTTCTATTGAAATTGATTGCTTTCACGCAGGGGGAATCGCGTCTGCGGAGGCGAAACCCCTGCGCGACACGCGGAAGAAGTATGGAGAAGTCACCAACCCAATCGCGCGAAAGGGTCAAGGGAGGAACTCCCTTGCGGAGTCCAGAGGCAGAGCCTCTGGGGAGGTTGTAATTATGGAGAATTGGTTGTTGAATCTGATTTGGGTGTACCTGCTGGCGGTCAATACCCTCGCGTTTTCGCTCATGGGGATTGATAAGCGGCGCGCCAAACGCGGGGCGTGGCGGATTGCGGAAAGGACACTGTTTCTGCCGGTGGTGCTGTTCGGCAGCCTCGGCGGAACGCTGGGGATGTTCTGCTTCCATCATAAAACGAAGCATTGGTATTTTCGCTATGGCTTCCCGCTCCTGCTGGTGGTGCAGCTGTTGCTGCTGGGAGCGGGAGCGTATTTGCTGTTGAGGTGAAACAATGACGGATCTTTTTTCCGGACAGGAGGCGCCGCTGGCGGATCGGATGCGCCCGCGGACGCTCGCGGAGTTTATCGGGCAGCGTCATCTGCTGGGGGAAGGGCGGCTGCTGCGCCGCGCGATTGAGGCGGATCGGCTGACTTCCTCCATCTTCTTCGGGCCGCCCGGCTGCGGCAAAACGACCCTCGCGTCGATTATCGCCAATAGCACGAAGTCCGCGTTTGTGCAGCTCAACGCGGTCACCAGCGGCGTGGCGGACGTGCGCAAGGTGATTGCCGACGCGCAGGAGCGCCGCGCTTACGGGCAGTCCACTTATCTGCTGCTGGATGAATGCCACCGCTGGTCAAAGGCGCAGAGCGACAGCATCCTGCCCGCCATTGAACGGGGTATCATCCGCTTTATCGGCTCAACGACGGAAAACCCGATGGTGTCCATGACGCCCGCTATTGTCAGCCGCTGCCGCGTATTCCAGTTCGAGCCGCTGACGGAACGGGACGTGCTGACCGCTATGCGCCGCGCCATCGACGCCCCGGAGCGAGGCTATGGGCAGATGAACATCATCGCCGATGACGATGCGCTGCGCCATATCGCGCGAATCGCGGGCGGTGATACCCGCGCGGCGCTTGGTGCGGTAGAGCTTGCTGTCCTCACGACACCCGCCGACGCACAGGGCGTTATCCACATTACCCTCGCCGTTGCGGAGGAATCCATCCAGAAGCCCATGATTCGCTGTGACGAAAGTTTGTATTATGACATGCTCAGCGCGTTCTGTAAGTCCCTGCGCGGCTCGGACAGTGACGCGGCGCTGGCGTGGTTCGCACGGCTGATTTATGCCGGCGTTGACCCGAAACTCATCGCGCGGCGGATTATTGCCCATGCCAGCGAAGATGTTGGGCTGGCGAACCCGATTGCGATGCTGCAAGCGGAAGCCGCGGCGCGCGCGGTGGAATTCGTTGGAATGCCGGAAGCACGCCTGCCGCTCGCACAGGCGATTATCGCCATCTGCGAAAGTCCGAAGAGCAACAGCGTGTGCGCCGCGGTCGATGCGGCGATGGCGGACGCGGAAAAGGGCGGTTACGGCGCTGTACCCGTCCACCTGCGCGACACGCACTACGCCGGGCACGACCGAATTGGCAGCGGCGACGGCTACAAGTATCCGCACGACTATCCCGGACACTACGTCCGCCAGAATTATATGCCCGTGGAATTGCAGGGGAAAAAGTACTATTTCCCATCGGATATGGGGCATGAGGCGACAATTCGGAAGAATCAGGAAATCCGGGAGGGACGCAAATGAAGCGTTTGACGCGGTTTCAGGAGAATATTTCCGTCAAGAAAGCGACGAACTACGCCATCATCATCAACAGTCTGGAGATTTTGCTGATTCTGGGCGTGATGGCGCTGGTGGTAATCTCGCCGCAGTACGACTTCAGCCCACGCATGGTGCGGCTGCTTGTCGGCGTTGCGGCGGCGGTGATTATCTGGGGCGCGGTGATGGACATCCGCGAGGCCATGTCCACCCGGCGGCTGCTGAGTCAGCTGGACGCGATGGACGACACCATCGACGCCATGGAAAAGCTCAACAACACCCTCCGCGCCCAGCGGCATGACTTCCTCAACCACCTGCAGGTGGTGTACAGCTTGATGGAAATGGAGGAGTACGGCGAGGCGAACAGCTACATCGAGAAGGTGTACGGGCGCATCACCGCTGTCAGCCGCGTATTGAAAACCGCCAGCGCGCCGATTAACGCGCTCTTGCAGGTCAAACTTGCCGCGTGCGAAAAGGCGGGCGTGCAGGTGACGCTGAACATTACGTCCACATGGAAGGAACTGCCTATTTCCGGCTGGGAAATGTGCAAGGTGCTGTCAAACCTGATTGACAACGCCATTGATGCCATGGCGGATTTGCCCGATGGAAAAAAGCATCTGACCATTACCTTGACCGAGAACCTCAAGGAGTACGTCTTTTCCGTTGCGAACACGGGCACGCCGATTCCGCCCGACGATCAGCAGCGCATTTTCGAGCCGGGCGTGACGACGAAGTCCGACGGTCATGGCATGGGGCTGTTCATCGTCCGGGAAACGCTGCGGCACTACGGCGGCGACATTCAGGTCACAAGCGACGCGCAGGAAACGGTGTTTTCCGGCACTGTGCCGAAGGACACGACAATTCCGGAAGCAAAAGCGGCACAAGAGAACAGCATAAACACATAATCAGCCCCCTCTCATCAACAGGATTGGTGAGGGGGCTTCTTTGGCACGCGCGTCGAGAAATGTCGAACATTGTGCACAACCTTGTGCATAACAAAAGCAAACGGACAATATCAGCAGACTTATCCACAGAATCGGGCAAAAAATGCTGATCCTGTGAATTCTGTGTGCATAACGGACGAGAAACTCCCAAAGGACACAGGATGATGCAGGAGAAATTCAGCTGGATTGCATGGCTGTCGCAGGAAATCCACGACTTATCCACATCAATCCACAAGGTTATCCACATAAATCACAGGCGGTTGGGGAAAAGCCAGTGGTAAACATTCGCCTTTTGGCGCATCAAACGCAGAAAAAACGGACGATTCATTGCTGAATCGTCCGCGTTGGTCGGTCGGGTTTGTCAGCCAAAGAACGGGATTCCGTGTAGTCGGTCGGGGAAATTCCGAAAGTGCGTCGGTCGGATTCAGTTCCAAACGTCGAACAAGTTCTGTCCTATGAAACGAATGATCGGTCGAGTTGGTTCCGAAATGTTCATTGAGTTCAGCACCGAAGAAACGAAATGTCGGTCGCTCTGTATGGAGGGAAGCGGGAGAGGAGAGGAAGAAATCAGTCCTCGTCATCCGCCTGTTCGTCATCATTGAGCTTCAATGTGGCAATTTCCATCAGTTTGGCTTCCAGCTTCTGATCCTCCACGGGAACGAACTCTTCCAGCTCTTCGCCGGATTCGTCCGTCGTGGGCACGATCTTCATCACGTAGCAGTCCACGCGGTCTGCGCCGGTCGTGTCCTCGTCGATGGAGTCGGTCAGAATGGCGTACTCGTCGCCGTTATAGAAGAAATAGTCCAGAATTTTGAAGAGGGTCGTGTTGCCTTCCTCATCGGTCATTTCGATCATGTCATCCGCCATGTCGTCGATGCTGTCCGCATCCGCTGCCGGAGAAAAATCCTTCTGCATGTCGTCCATATCCGTGTACCCATCCTTACGGCGCTCTCACTCAGGGGCGCATCAGTCAAAGAGGACTGTCACTCATGATGCGGTGCGGAAACAGGAAGACACTTCTATGACCGTCTGACGCAACACGCCCGACAGCTGCTGTTCATCCTGGTTCATTGGAAACGCCTCCTTTCCTGTTCCGGCGGTCGCGCTCACCGCGATGCCTTGTGCTGCCGCCTGCCAGCGGCTCTTCTCTCTCTTTGCACCTTCATTATACACGAAAAGTGCCGGAAATACAAGGGGTCGGCGAAAAGTTTTGTTGTTGACTTTCGCCGACCGAATGTGGTATAATTATTTTGTTGGGGTCTTTTTTTGTAGTTTCGTTTTCGTACCGTCCGGGCGCTGGACGTATGTGTTTTCCAGCACCTGACGCATATTTTCGCGAAATCCGGCGATGTATTCCTGACGCAGGGCAGCGTGTTCAGCCGCTTCCTCGTCGGTCAGACCGTCGGACTTTTTTTTGCGCGCCAATTCGTTGATTCGGTCAATCTTGTGCTTTTCCATTGCAGAATCCTTCCTTTCAGACCTTGTTTGCCATCCGGCGGAAGCGCAGCCCACACCACGCGATGAGTACCAGCGCCAGCGCCATCATCCCGTAGGAGAGCAGCGGCTCACCCAGCCGGTCTACGGCGAACTCCATGCCGATGCCCAGCCCGATGCTGATGATTATCAGCGCCCAGAGCAGCCCTGCTTTCTTGCCTGTACAGGTTTTCCCGCGCACTGCCGTCACCGTCCAGCGGATGATGACCGCGACCGCCAGCACCAGTGCCCCCACCTGATTGACGCGGACGAAGTGAATCAGCAGCATGTGCGAATCGTTGCGGAGTGATTCCAGCACGACCTGCACGCAGCCGTAGAGCAGCAGGAACAGCGCCATCGTGTCGCCTTCGGGGTGCTTTTTCCGCTGGGCAAGCAGCACAACCATGAACAGCACGACCATCGTGGCTGCTTCGTAGAGGAACACCGGGTGATTGCCGTCGGTCAGATCGCCGAGGAAAGCCAGCCATTCCGTCTCAATGCCCTTGCCCATGCCCATGATTTCGTCGAAGCACCCTTCGCCGATGCGCTCCACCGCAATCGCCAGCGGCGCGCCGAACGCAATCGCGTCCATCAGCCGCCCGACGGATTCGCGGCGGATTCGCTCCGTCACCCAGCCCGCCAGCAGCACGCCAAGCAATGCGCCCAGCAGCGACGCGCCGCCGTCCCAGAACCGCAGCATCAGCAGGGGATTGCTGAGTGTGTTGACATAGAGCGGGATGTTCGACAGCGCGAACGTCAGCCGCGAAAGCAGAAACGCCAGCGGCAGCGACAATGCGCCGAAGGTGATGAACGTGCGGTAGGGAATGCCCTTCCTGCGGCAGGAAAAACCCGTCAGCAGCAGAAGAAGCAGCATCGCGCCCGCCGCCGTCAGCCCATAGGGAGTCAGCATGTTACTCCTCCGTATTCGCGGCGTCAATCGCCGTGGCGAAATAGATGATGTCGGAGACGGCGCGTTCCGCCTTGACGGTTTTCTCGGAGTAATTTTCGCCGCCGAACCACATCAGCGCGCTGTTGCCGCCGTCGAGGTTGTACGCCATCGTGCAGCCCTGCTTCGCCATGAAGTCCGCCAGTTCCGCGCAGGTGCAGCCGTCGGAATCCTTGCGGCGGCCGTCGACGATCTCGCCCGCGTAGCGTCCCGTGAGACGGCCGTCGACGATCTCCAATTCGTTGGCATAGACGTAGTCGAAGCCGAACCGCTGCCGCAGGTAGTTGCCGAAATAGGTGAAGCCGCCCGAAAGGATCGCCGTCTTGTAGCCCACGCGTTTGAGAATGGTCATCATGCGTTCGAGTCCTTCGGTAATGGGCAGCTGTTGCGCGATCTCCTCCATGACCGAGACGTCGAGCCCTTTGAGCAGCGCCACGCGCTCGGTGAAACTCTCGCGGAAGTCGATCTCGCCCCGCATCGCGCGTTCGGTGATGGCGCGCACTTGCGCGCCGACGCCCGCCCGTTCGGCCAGTTCGTCGATCACTTCGGTTTCGATGAGCGTCGAATCCATGTCGAAACAGATCAGCCTCCGGCTGCGGCGGAAGATGTCGTCGCGCTGGAACGAGATGTCCACCCCGTTGTTCGAGAAGGACATGAACTGCTCCTGAATGGCCGTCGTGGCCTCCTCGGTGAGCGATCCGCGCACCGAGAATTCGATGCACGACTTGGGCGCCCGTTCGTCTTCGTGCAGCGGAACGCGGCCCGTCATGCGCTTGATCGCGTCGATGTTGAGCCCCTGCCGCGAGATCACGCCCGCCACGTCGGCGATGTGGCGCGCCGTGAGCTGACGCCCCAGCAGCGTGATGATGTAGCGGTTCTTGCCCTGCATACCCACCCATGCCGTGTAGCGCTCCTCGCTGATGGGCGTGAAGCGGATGTTGATGCCCAGCTCCGAAGATTTGAAGAGCAGCTCCTTCATGATGGCACCCGATTTGTCGGAGGTCGTCTTGATCAGGATTCCCAGCGTAAGCGACTGATGGATATTGGCCTGGCCGATGTCGAGAATGAAGGCGTCGTAGCGCGCCAGGATGTCCGTGAGCGACGACGTGAGGCCGGGTTGGTCCTTTCCGGCTATGTTGATCTGGATGATTTCTACCTGAGATTCCATGATAGGATGTTAAATGTGCAGACAAAATTAGTGGTTTTTTCGGATATAAATAGTACTTTTGTAACTTAAACGATAAGAATTTGCTTATGCTGGGATTTTTTCTGGAAGCGGAGACGCTGATTCTGCCCGACAGCGTGCAGAAGGCGCAGTGGAAACAGATCGTCGAACGGTTCACTTCGCTCGACGCCGAGACTTTCCTGCGTGACTTTACGGGACAGGTGATCTGGGTGGCGTTGAAGATCGCCGTGGCCTTCGCGATCTATGCCGCAGGGCGGTGGATCATCAACCGGCTGGTGCACCTGATGGACGCGTCGTTCGACCGCAGGCAGGTGGACAAGTCGCTGCGCTCGTTCCTGCGCAGCCTGGTCAAAGGTGCGGCCTATACCATTCTGCTGCTGATTATCGTTCAGCTGTTGGGCTTCAATACCACGTCGCTCGTCGCGCTGCTCGCGGCGTCGGGTTTCGGTATCGGTATGGCGTTGAGCGGAACATTACAGAACTTCGCCGGAGGCATAATGGTCATGTTCATGCATCCCTACCGCATCGGCGACTACATCGAGGCGCAGGGGCAGGCAGGTACGGTCAAGGAGATACGTCTCTTCTCGACGGTGGTCACCACGACCGACAACAAACGGATCTACATTCCCAACTCTTCGATTTCGAACGCCATCGTCAACAACTATTCGTCGGAGACGATGCGCCGTGTCGAATGGAAAGTCTCGCTCGCCTACGGCGACGACGTGGCGGTGGCCAAACGCACGATGCTCGCCATGCTGGAGTCCGACAAACGGGTGCTCCATACGCCGGATGCGCCGGCCGATCCGTTCGTGGCCCTGTCGGAACTGGCCGACAGCGCGATCGTCGTGGTGGCGCGGACGTGGACGCTCAACGGCGATTACTGGGATCTCTTTTTCGATATGAACGAGCGGTTCTACAACGAATTGCCGCAGCAGGGGTTGCATTTCCCCTTCCCGCAGCTGGATGTGCATCTCGACAAATAAATACGGAAAACGAACGATGAAGAAGCTGATTGTATGGGCGGTGTTGTCCGCTGCGGTTGCGGTGCTGCCGTCGTGTGGAGACGATGAGGGCGAGGGATGTTCGACGCCCGTGATTTCGGAGGTGAACTACTCGCCGAAAAATCCGTCGAAGAGCGAAGAGGTGACCGTGACGGCCAGGATACGCAACGAACATTGTCCGTTCCAGGCCTGTGTGACCTACCAGGTGGATTCGATTACGGGTACGTGGGGCAATACGACGGAGAGCTATCGCTCGACCGATCCCGTCTATTCGACCGTGGCGGGCGAGACCTACGACTTCATGGCCAAGATTCCCGCCACGAAGCTGACCGGTCGCAAGGTGCGTTTCATGATCGAAGTGACGACGCAGCATCGCCTCTAAGTCTCTTCTGATTTCGAGGAGTACGTCGTGCCCGGTCCGATCGAGCCCGATCCCGACCAGCCGGGCGATTCCGGCGAGAGCGACGGTTCGGAAAAATAGCGGGGAGTAGACGCTCGTGCGCCGTTCGCGGCGGAAGGTTAATGAGAACTTATTATTTTGTACGAACTTAATTCTTGAAGGTTTATGGAATTGAAGGAGATTTTGGCAATATCGGGACAGCCCGGGTTGTATAAGTATGTGGCGCAGTCGACGAACGGCGTGATCGTCGAATCGCTGCTCGACGGGAAGCGGATGAATGCTTCGGCGTCGTCGAAGGTGAGTGCCCTGACGGAGATCTCGATCTTCACCGAGGGCGACGACCTGCCGTTGGCCGACGTGTTCACCAATATTTATAACCACACGGGCGGCAAGGAGGCGATCAGCCACAAGGAGGCTCCCGAGAAGTTGAAGGCCGCTTTCGCGGAGGTATTGCCCGACTACGACCGCGATCGCGTGCATGTGTCGGACATGAAGAAGGTCTTCATGTGGTACAACATCCTGCTCGGCGCGGGATTCACCGAATTCAAACTGCCCGAGACGGAGGAGGAATAAGCCCTCCCCGTTCGCAGTCCGTACCTGCCGTCCGCCGCGATGCGGGCGGCTTTTTGTTATCAAAATGTAAAATTCGGGGACGGCCGTTTTGCCGATTCGTTTTTTGTATTATTTTTGTCTCCGGTTGCGATGCGCCGATGCCCGATTCCCCTGTTTTATCGGGGCGGGAGGGGCGGAGCCGCGATACCGGAACGTCTGTCGGAAACGACGCTTCCCGCAAGCGGGGAATCCTTCCGAGCGCGGGAAGCGATGATTGAAAATAAATGACGATGAAAGAGAAGAAGAAAGTTGCACTGGTGGCCCACGACAACATGAAACGCGATCTGGCGGAGTGGGTCGACTGGAATTGGGAGATTCTGCTCCGGCACCATCTGGTTTGTACCGGAACGACGGGTAAGATGGTGACGCGGACGCTGACGGAGCGGGGCGGTGCCGAGGAGATCTCGCATTTCGACATCACGCTGCTCAAATCCGGCCCGCTGGGCGGCGACCAGCAGCTCGGTTCGATGATCGCCGACGGGGAGATCAGCGCCCTGATCTTCTTTTGGGATCCGATGTCGGCGCAGCCCCACGACGTGGACGTGAAGGCCCTGCTGCGCATTGCGACGCTCTACAACGTCCCGACGGCGATCAACCGCTCGTCGGCCGATTTCCTGATCTCGTCGCCGCTCTTCGAGCACGACGACTACCGGCCCGTGGTGAAGGACTACACCTCCTACATCGAGCGGGTGTTGAAGTAGCGGCATGGAACGCCGATGCAAAAGGGGGTCGACAGACCCTCTTTTTCGTTTGCAGCGAGGGGGCGGCGAGCCACCGAGTTCGTTTTCCGAAGCGCTTCGCTCGACAGCGCGGGTGCTGTCGGCAGTCCGCCGCCGTTCCATGCGCGGACCGCATCCGCTTGTGCCTGTCGTGCTACCGGAGGCGAACTGCCTGCAATTCGGAGAAGGGGTGCTTGCGTATAACCGTATTTTTTCACTATCTTTGACTGTGTCTTAGATACTCCGCCTCGGCAATGTTCAAATAAATTTGACATTGCCCTCGCTTATTCGTATCTTTATCCGATCTAAGAACCTGAACATGAAGAAAACGTTACTTTGCTGGCTGGCGGCCCTCGGTGCCGCGGCCGTGATTCCGGCCTGCGGCGGCGCTGCGGGCGATAAAAGTTTGTCGGGGCTCGACCGCGAACGGTTCCGCTCCGAGGTGAACGGCCGGCCGACCGACCTCTACACGCTGACCAACGCCGCGGGAATGGAGGTTTGCATCACCAATTTCGGCGGCCGGATCGTATCGGTCATGGTGCCCGACCGCACGGGAACGCTGCGCGACGTGGTGCTCGGATTCGACAATATCGCCGATTACGTGCGGATTCCGTCGGATTTCGGTGCGTCGATCGGGCGGTATGCCAACCGCATCGGTCACGGGCGGTTCGTCCTCGACGGCGATACGGTGCGCCTGCCCGTGAATAACTACGGGCACTGCCTGCACGGCGGTCCCGACGGGTGGCAGTATCGCGTTTACGAGGCACACCAGCCCGACCCGCAGTCGCTCGCCCTGACATTGCATTCGCCCGACGGCGATGCGGGATTCCCCGGCGCCGTGACTGCGAAGGTAGTCTACCGCCTGACGGAGGACAACGCCATCGACATCGCCTATGAGGCGACCGCCGACCGGCCGACGGTCGTCAACCTGACGAACCACTCCTATTTCAACCTGTCGGGCGATCCTACGCATCCGATTCTCGACAACCTGCTGACGATCGCCGCCGACGGCTATACGCCTGTCGATTCGACCTTCCTGACGCTCGGACGGATCGATTCGGTCGGAGGTACGCCCTTCGATTTCCGGAGGCCGAAGGCCATCGGCGCCGAAATCGACTCCGACGACGAGCAGCTGCGCAACGGCCACGGTTACGACCACAACTGGGTGCTGGCCACGGCGGGCGATCTGTCGCGTCCGGCCGCACGACTCGTCTCGCCCGTGTCGGGTATCGCATTGGAGGTCTTCACCGACGAACCGGGCATCCAGGTCTATGTCGGCAACTTCCTCGACGGGACAGTCCGCGGGAAACACGGCATTCCCTATGCACACCGTACGGCCGTCTGCCTCGAAACGCAGCACTATCCCGATTCACCCAACAAGCCGCAGTGGCCGTCGGTGGTACTGCGTCCGGGAGAGACCTACCACAGTCGTTGCATCTATCGTTTCTCGGTCGACAAGTAGGGACGTTCCGATGAACCGCCTGACCGACATCCGTCTGCACGCGCAGCAACTCGTCGCGCCGCAGTTCGACGATCCGGCCGAGCTGATCCGCTGGATGGGCATGGTGCAGGCGCAGGAGTACAGTTCGGCCAAATGGGCCGTCGCGTTGCGGCTGCGCACGCCCGCAGCGGCGCCCGTGGAGGAGGCGTTGCGCGAAGGTCGCATTCTGCGTATGCACATCATGCGGCCGACGTGGCATTTCATCGCGGCGGAGGACGTGCGGTGGATGCTGCACCTGTCGGCACGGCGGATCCGCGCCGCCAATGCGTCGTTCGCCAAAGGCAACGGCTGCGGGTTGGACGAGGGGGACTACCTGCGTTGCAGCCGGTTGCTGGAACGGATACTCGGAGGGGGTAACCACCTCACGCGGCAGCAGATCGCAGGGGAGCTGGAACGAGCCGGAATGGCCGTCGACGCACCGCGGTTGAATCGTCTGATGATGCACGCCGAAACGGACGGCGTGGTTTGCAGCGGTGCCGACAGGGCGGGAAAACCTACCTATGCGCTGTTGGCGGAACGGGTGCCGCAGGCGGTCGATCTGCCGGAAGAGGAGGCGTTGGCCCTGCTGGCGCTTCGTTATTTCCGCAGCCATTCTCCGGCGACGTTCGACGATTTCGTCTGGTGGTCGGGGTTGCCCGTCGGGCAGGCCCGCCGCGGTGTCGGGGCGCTGGACGGGGAGTTGCTTCGCGAATCGTTCGGCGGGCGGGAGTATCTGCTGCACGAGAGTTGGGCGACCTGCCGAAAGGCGCCGGCGCACGCGCACCTGTTGCCGGCGTTCGACGAGTACCTGATCGCCTACAAGGATCGTTCGGACGTGCTGGCACCGGAGCATCGTGCGCGGGCATTCAACGACTTCGGTGTTTTCCGGCCGGTGTTGCTGCACGGCGGCCGGATCGTAGGGCGGTGGGGCCGCAAGGGAACGCAGGTCGGCGTGGAGCCGTTCGCCAGTGAAAAACAACCCTCCGCGCGACTCCTGCGGTCGGCGGAGGGACGTTGGAAACTGTTCCGCGAGGGACAGGCGTTTTCGTAAGGGCGTTACAGTTCGTGCGACAGCGGCGCGGGCACGACCTGCGAGGTGTCGAAATCGCCCCAGCGCTCGGCGATCGAGTCGAGCGTGGCCATCAGCGCGGGAATGTCGGTCAGCGTGACGAGTTGCAGACGGGTCTGTTTGAAATCGGGCAGCCCCTTGAAGTAGTTCGAGAGGTGGCGGCGCATTTCCAATACGCCGACGTATTCTCCTTTGATTTCCACCGATTTGCGCAGATGACGCTTGGCGATTTCTACCCGTTCGACGACCGTAGGCTGGGGGAGTACCTCGCCGGTAGTCAGGTAGTGCCTGACTTCGCGGAAGATCCACGGCCGGCCGTAGGTGGCGCGGCCGATCATCACGCCGTCGACTCCGTAGCGGTCGAACATCGCGGCGGCTCGGGGGCCCGAATCCACGTCGCCGTTGCCGATGATCGGGATACGGATCGCGGGATTGTTCTTCACGCGACCGATGAGCGTCCAGTCGGCTTCGCCCCGGTAGATCTGGGCGCGGGTGCGGCCGTGGATCGTGAGCGCTGCGATCCCCACGTCCTGCAACCGCAGGGCGATCTCTTCGATATTCTTGTTTTCGTCGTCCCAGCCCAGACGGGTCTTGACCGTCACGGGGGTGTGGTCGACCGCCTGGACGATGCGGCGCGTCATTTCGACCATGAGCGGCACGTCGCGCATCATGCCCGAACCGGCGCGGCGGCCGGCGATCTTCTTCATCGGGCATCCGAAGTTGATGTCGATGATGTCGGGGCCGGTGGCCTCGGCCATGCGCGCCGCTTCGACCATCGGTTCGATCAGGTGGCCGTAGATCTGGATGCCGACGGGGCGTTCGGCCTCCGTTATTTCGAGTTTTTTGAGCGACTTGGCCGCGTCGCGGATCAGGCCGTCCGACGAGATGAATTCGGTGTAGACCACATCGGCGCCGAACTCCTTGCACATCGAGCGGAACGACGGATCGGTGACATCCTCCATCGGCGCCAGAAACAGCGGCTTGTCGCCCAGTTCCAGATCAGCTATTTTCATCGGCGGGTATTGTATCGGGTGTGACGAGTATTTTGTCGATGCGTGCGCCGTCCATGTCGACGATTTCCAGCGTGAAGCGGTTCCAGTGCAGCTTCTCTCCCGTTTGGGGAATGTGGTCCAGTTCGTCGAGGATCAGCCCGCTGATCGTTTTGTAAGCGGTGTGCGGAATGACCTCCTCCATGTTGAAGTAGGCCAGAAAATCGTAGAAGGAGCACTGCCCGTCCACCAGGCAGCTCCCGTCTTCGCGCCGCACGATGTCGGGTTCGTCGAGGTCTTCGGGAATTTCGCCGACGAGGGCTTCGAAGATGTCTTTGAGGGTGACGATGCCGCGCGTGACACCGAACTCGTCGCAGACGATGCCGTAGCCCAGCTGTTCGCTGCGCAGCTGGTCCATGGCGTTGTAGACTTCGCAGCTTTCATGGAAGAACTTGACCGGCCGGAGCGTTTTGCAGAGGTTGAAGTCGGGTTCTGCGAGGTGCTGGAAGAGGTCTTTGAGGTAGACCACGCCGACGAGTTTGTCGAGTTCCCCGTCGGCGACGGGGTAAAGACTGTGCGGGTTGCGGTTGACCCGTTCGCGAATCTGGTCGGTCGTCATGGCGATGTCGATCCAGACGATTTCACTGCGGGGCGTCATCACCGAGTCGACCGCGCGGTCGCCGAGCGAAAAGACGCGTCCGACGATCTGCTGTTCGACCACGCGCACTTCGCCGTCGTCGACGCTCTCCTGGATGATCGAACGGATCTCCTCCTCGGTCACCTTGTTGTCCGACTCTTTGAGGCCCAGCAGTCGGGTGATCGCCGCGGTGCTGCGCGAAAGCAGCCATACGAATGGCGAGGCCGCCACCGAGAGTGCACGCATCGGCCGCGCGACGGCGCAGGCGATCTTCTCGGCCGTGTTCATGCCGATACGCTTGGGAACGAGTTCGCCGAAGATGAGCGTCAGGTAGGTGACGATGACGACGATCGTCACTTGGGCCGCGATCGTCGCCGTGCGCAGGGGAATACCCAGCAGAGCGAGTTCGCGGCCGAATTTCGCAGCCAGCGCATCGCCGGAGTAGATACCCGTGAGGATGCCGATGAGCGTGATGCCGATCTGGATGGTCGAGAGGAACTTGTCGGGATCCTCGATGATCCGGAGCGCGCGCTGCGCGCCGACGTTTCCCTGCCGGGCACGCAGTTCGAGGTTGGAACGGCGGGCCGAGATCAGTGCGATTTCCGACATGGCGAAGATGCCGTTGAGCAGGATCAGCAGGATGATGATGACGATTTCCATATTGAATGTATGCGGTATGTTCCGTACGTCGGCCGTTGTCCGGATGCGCGGGCGGGTTCATGCGCCTGCGCCGGTGCGTCGGCCGTCCGGTGCGGAAGCGTATCATTTTGCAAAGATACGAAAAGTCGAGCGCAGAAGCAAACGCATGTTTGATTCTGCCGAGACGGAGTATCTAAGGCGCAGCCAAAGTACGAAAAGTCGAGCGCAGAAGCAAGCGTCAGCTTGATTCTGCCGGGACGGAGTATCGAAGGCGTCGGCCGGAGATGAATATTTCGGATGGTGGGAAATGCTGCGGGGAGAATTGTACGGAATCTGTTGCCGGCGATTGATTATTCACCGAAAAAAGCTAAATTTGCAGGGCTAAATCAACAAATCATTAGAGGAAAATGAATATCGATCACTTTATTTCGGAGGCGGTGAGCCGCTCGGTCGAGGCGCTCTACGGGCCGCTGGGGGAGGAGCAGTTGCAGATTCAGAAGACACGCAAGGAGTTCGACGGCGATTATACGCTGGTCGTTTTCCCGCTGCTGCGACGAAGCCGCAAGTCGCCCGAAGCGACGGCCGCCGAGATAGGGGAGCACCTTACGGCGCATATGCCGGAGGTGAAGTCGTTCAACGTCATCAAGGGATTCCTGAACCTCGCTCTTTCGGACGGCTTCTGGGCCGACCGTTTCGCCGAAATCGCAGCCGACGGAGCGTTCGGGCAGGCTCCTGCGACGGGCCGCAACGTGATGATCGAGTATTCGTCGCCCAATACCAACAAGCCGCTCCATCTGGGGCATATCCGCAACAACCTGCTGGGCTATTCGGTCGCGCAGATATTGCGTGCCGTCGGCCATAACGTCATCAAGGTCAACCTGGTCAACGACCGAGGCATCCACATCTGCAAGTCGATGCTGGCGTGGAAGCGCTACGGCGGAGGCGAAACGCCCGCTTCGTCGGGAATGAAGGGCGACCATCTGGTCGGTAAATACTACGTCGAGTTCGACAAGCACTACAAGGCCCAGGTCAAGGAGCTGACGGCCTCGGGCATGTCGGAGGAGGAGGCGAAGAAGCGGGCGCCGCTGATGCTCGAAGCGCAGGAGATGCTGCGCCGCTGGGAGGCCAGGGATCCCGAGGTCTACGGACTGTGGGAGATGATGAACGGCTGGGTGTACGACGGTTTCGACGTTACCTACAAGGCGCTGGGCGTCGATTTCGACAAGGTCTACTACGAGTCGCAGACCTACCTGCTGGGCAAGGACATCGTGCAGAAGGGGCTGGACATGGGGATTTTCTACCGCCGCGAGGACGGTTCGGTCTGGATCGATCTTACGGCCGACGGCCTGGATCAGAAATTGTTGCTGCGCGGCGACGGAACGTCGGTCTACATGACGCAGGATCTGGGGACGGCCTACCGCCGTTTCGAGGAGAACGATCTCGACGACATGATCTACGTGGTGGGCAACGAACAGAACTACCATTTCCAGGTTTTGAAACTGGTGCTCAAAAAGCTGGGATACGATTGGAGCGACCATATCACCCACCTCTCCTACGGGATGGTGGAGTTGCCCAACGGCAAGATGAAGTCGCGCGAGGGGACGGTCGTCGATGCCGACGACCTGATCGACGACATGGTGCGCACGGCACGCGAAATGTCGGACGAACTGGGCAAGCTGGACGACTGCACGGAGGACGAGGCGGCTGCGATTTCGCGGATGGTCGGTCTGGGTGCACTCAAATATTTCATTCTCAAAGTCGATCCTAAAAAGACGATGCTCTTCGATCCGCGCGAATCGATCGATTTCAACGGCAATACCGGTCCCTTCATCCAGTATACGCACGCCCGCATCCGTTCGGTGCTGCGCAAGGCGCAGGAGGCGGGGATCGCCTGCGGCGAAGCGTCGGCCGCGGCCTATCTGCCCGAAGAGGTGGCGCTCGTCAAGCAGTTGGCGGACTATCCCAACGTGGTGAAGGCCGCTGCCGAGAATTTCGCTCCTTCGATCGTCGCGGCATACGCCTATGAGTTGGCCAAACAATACAACGCCTACTACCACGATCACTCGATCCTGCGCGAGGAAGACGCTGCGGTGCGTGCCATGCGGCTGCGTTTGTCGGAGCAGGTGGCGCGCGTGATCCGGCTGGCGATGCGCCTGCTGGGGATCGATGTTCCCGAACGGATGTAGCCTGCGGCGGACAGCCTGCCTGTGCAGCCGGCAAAGAACGTATCGACGGCCCTCGACTCTGCTCAGGGGCCGTTTTTCGTCGTTTCGGCGCGATTGTTGAATGGATTGGTGCGAAATCATACTATCCACTCATAAATCGTTAATGACGTGAAAAGGATCTTTACCACTTTCGTATGTGCCTTTGCGGTATGCGCTGCGGCCGATGCCCAGCAGCGAAGCGGGGCTCCGGCATCGTGTCCGCAGGCCGATACCGTTTTGCTGTCGGCCGATGTCGACGGTACCTATCTGGTGCGCAAGTATCTGGTGAAACAACACGCCGACCGCAACTCCGACTATGCGGTGCGTTATCAGGTCGATGTGGCGCAGCTCTCGTCGACGCTGGCCGGAAATGCGCGGCAGCTGGACGATTTGCAGGCTTTTATCGACAAGGTTTCGCAGGATAAGTCGTTGCGGGTGACGGGCGTGACGATCACCGGCTATGCTTCGCCCGACGGGCCCTATGCTCCCAACGAGCGATTGGCGCACAAACGCGCGACTGATTTCCGGAACTACGTCGATTCCCGCTACCGCCTTTCGGCCAGCTATCCGGTCACCGTATCGGCCGTAGTCGACGAGTGGCGGGCGGCGGTTCCGGCTGTGGAGGCTTCGTCGATACCCTCCAAGCAGGAGGTGCTGCAAATCCTGAACGGCAGCGACAAGGCGACGGTCAAGGAGATGCGACTCAAACGGCTGCCTGCGGCGTGGAATTACATGCGCCGGCATATCCTGCCGCCGATGCGCCATGTCGAGATGGCCTTCACCTACGACAAGAGCAGCGTCGTCACCGAGCGCACGCCCATTCCGCTGCCCGAAGTGGAGCCGGTCATCCATGCGACCTACATCCTTGTCGACGATCAGCCCGACGGTCTGATTATCGATATGGACGAGTTCGATTGCACCTGCACGATGTAGCCCGTCCGTTTCAGGCGGGCGTTTTCCGCCCTTGCTCGTCGACGGCGAGCCCCGATCGGACGGAGTCGCCGGATCGCCTGCGGGCGGATCCGGCGGTTTCGTGCGGAAAAATCATCGGGCGAAGTGGCGATTGTCGGAGGTTTTTATTATCTTTACGCCAAATATCAAACTATCAGGATTATTATGGCAAATTTAAGAGAGCTGAAGAAGGAGATCGACTATCGTCTGGAAGAGGTGGTTTTCGACTGCGATATGGCCATTGCCTTCCAGCCGTCGAAGGAGCAGGAAATTTTCGAGCTGATGCAGAAGGCCGTCGCCCTTCGCAACGAGTTGATCGCAAAGGTCAGCAATCCCACCGAACCGCACAACAAATCGTTGGTCCGCAAATACTATGCTGCGCTGCGTGCCGATATCGTCCGGTCGTTCGAGGCATTGTTCGAGGAGCTGAGCAAGATCAACGAGGCGAAGAAGTAGGGGAGTGCCCTTTTTCGGTAAATTTTGCGGGAGGCGACAGGCGACTGTCTCCTCCCGTTCGTATCCCTGCCGATCCCTCCGCGGTGCGCCGGGGCGTGCCGCTTGCAATCGAGGGGCGTATTTTCGTGTATCGCCGGCCTCGGCATCGAGTCGGTTGAAAATCGATAATCCCACACTGTTATGGATATTCCGAAGTTGATAGCCGTCCAGCGGGCCTATTTCGAGACGGGCGCCACGCGCGACATCGCGGTGCGGCGTTGGGCGCTGCAAGCGTTGCAGGCGTCGGTGCGGCGGCACGAAGAGGTGCTGTGCAGTGCGTTGCGCGCCGATCTGGGTAAATCGGCTGTCGAGAGTTACATGACCGAAATCGGCATCGTCGCGGGCGAAATCCGTTTCGCATTGCGTAACCTGAAATGCTGGATGCGGCCTCGCCGCGTCCCGACGCCGCTCTTCGCCTGGCCGGCGCGAAGCCGTGTGCGCTACGAACCGCTGGGCGTGGTGCTCGTCGTCGCGCCGTGGAATTACCCGCTGCAACTGACGCTGCTGCCGCTCGTCGGGGCATTGGCCGCAGGGAACTGCGTGGTGCTGAAACCTTCGCCGGGCGCTCCGGCCACGGCAGCCGTTCTGTCGGAGATCGTCGGCGAGTGCTTTCCGGAGGAGCTGGTCGCTCTGGTGCCGCACGCACCGCAGGCTGTGGAAGAGTTGCTGACGCAGCGGTTCGACCATATCTTCTACACGGGCGGAGGGACTTTCGGCCGTGAGATCATGGTGCGTGCGGCCGAACGCCTGACGCCCGTCACGCTCGAACTGGGCGGGAAAAGTCCTTGCGTCGTGGGGGCGGAGGCCGATTTGAAGCTGGCTGCGCGGCGCATCGTGTGGGGGAAGACCCTCAATGCCGGCCAGACCTGCGTGGCCCCCGATTTCCTGCTGGTGCACGAATCGGTTTGCGACCGGCTGCTGGTGGAGTTGCAGCGGGCCGTCGAGCGGCAATGGGGGAGCGATCCGCGCTTTGCGGTCGACTATCCCCGAATGGTCGACGGCGCCCATGCGCGTCGTGTGGCGGAGTTGCTCTCCACGGCGGGAGGCGAGACGGTCTGCGGCGGCGAGGTGCTCGAAGAGGAGCGCTATGTCGCACCCACGATCGTTCTGAATCCCGACCCGCAGAGCCGTCTTATGCGCGAAGAGATTTTTGCGCCGGTGCTGCCCGTGCTGACCTTCGCGGAGTTGTCGGAGGCGGCCGATGCGCTGCTCGCCGCCGACCGGCCGCTGGCACTCTATTATTTCGGCGACGAACGCGAAGGCCGCCGTCTGTGCGAGCGGGTGCCGTCGGGCGGGGTGGCGTTCAACGATGTGGTGATGCAGGTGTCGAGTCGTCGCCTGCCCTTCGGCGGGGTCGGTGCGAGCGGAATGGGACGCTATCACGGCGAGGCGTCGTTCGAGTGCTTCTCCAACTGCCGCTCCTATTTTCTGGGGTCGAAACGCTTCGACCTGCCGCTGCGTTATGCGCCTTATCCCAAGCGGCTGCTCGGCTGGCTGCGGCGGCTGATGGATTAGTGGCGGCTCAACACGGTGTGCGGTACGTCGCCGTGCGAGATGAGCTGGATCGGGCAGCCGTAGTTGCGCAGTTGCTCCTCGTCGATGATGTTCGAATCGTGCCGGTGAACATGACGGTTGACGCAGACGATGCTCTTCACCACCGAGGAGATCGTCCCCACATCGTGCGACACCATGACGATGGCCATGCGGCGGTTCAACTCCTGGAGAATGCGGTATAGTTCGTTTTCGAACTGGTTGTCGACGAAGTTGGCCGGTTCGTCGAGGATCAGCAGCCGCGGCTCGGAGATGATCGCCCGGCACAGAAGCGCCCGCTGCATCTGCCCTCCCGATATTTCGCCGATGGCTCGGCCGGCGACTTCGGCGATGCCGGTGCGTTCGAGCAGTTCCAGCGCCCGCCGGCGGTCTTCGGCGGTGTAGCGCGACCGGAATCGCTTGTGTCCCTGCAAGCCCGACAGTACCGTCTCCGTAACCGATATGGGGAAAGCCCTGTCGAAAACGTTCTGTTGGGGCAGATACCCGATCAGACGCTCTTTGCCGCGGAAAAGTTCGGCAGCGTAGTTCACCGTTCCGCGGTAGGGAATGTTGCCCAGAATCGCACGTACGAGCGATGTCTTTCCTCCGCCGTTGGGACCGATGACCCCCAGGAAATCGTCCTCGAAAATATCCAGCGACACCTCATCCAGCGCCGTCGTCCCCTCGTATGCGACCGAGAGGTCTCTCACCGAGATCAATACGTTACTCATTGCCGGAGGTAAGTTGTCGGGTGATTTCCCCGATGTTTTCGATGACATCTTCACGCAGCGGATCGATCTTCACGCTGCGGGCGCCGATATCTTCGGCGATGACTTTGACCGTCGACGCGGGGTATTGCGCCTGATAGAAGACGCGCCGTACCTTTTTCCTGCGTGCCTCCTCGATCAGCCGCGCCAGGTGACGGGCCGACGGCTCCTTTCCGTCGTGTTCGACGGCGAGCTGTTCCAGTCCGTAGTCCGCCGCATAGTAGGTGAGGGCGGGGTGGTAGATCACGATCGTGTGTACGTTCGCCTGCCGCAGCGCTTCGGCACAGGCCGTATCGAGCGAGTCGAGGCGGACGAGCAGTTTTTCGTAATTTTCCGTATAACGAACCGAGTCGGGAAACGATGTGCGAAGTGCGTCGTAAGCGTTGGCGGCCATCTGTTTCAGTGCGCGCGGCGAGGTCCAGATGTGAGGGTCGATGCCATGTGCGTGCCCTTCGGACGCGCGTGCTTTTTCGGTCGGTTCGTGTGTATGTCCGTGTGCGCAACTCCCTTCGAGCAGCCGGATGCCCCGGCTCAGGTTGACCAGTTTCTCCCGATCGGGAAAATCGCGTAACAGATTTTGTTCGAAGTCGATAAGCCCGACGTTGAAGACCAGTTTCGACCGGTTCAGCGCAACGTACTGGCGCGGTGTCGGTTCGAAACTTTCGGGGCTGGCGCCCGCCGGAACTAATACGTCGACTTTGAAGTCGTCTCCGACGATCTGCTCGACGAGCGAGCGCAGCGGCAGGATCGAGACGTAAAGTCGCTCTTTGTCTGTCTGGCGGGTGCTTGACGTACAACCTGTTGCGAAAAGCGACAGGAATAATAAATATAGATATGCGGTTCTCATAGTCGTTATGTATCATCGTTTCCGGACGGCAAAACCGCTCCGGCGAATGAGAACAAATGTAGCGAAAAATCCGGTTCACTGCGCATTTTCCTGTGGGGAAATCGATGGAATCGTGCATTTTCGGATTACAAGGTGGGATATTTCAGTGATTGATACGCCGTTGGGGTAGCTGTATCCGATCGTTCGAATGGTCCTTTTGGCCGGATCGATATTTAATTTAACATAATATAAATATTAATCCATTATTTGCTGTTTTATAAAATGCGGGATTATAATATTTCTCTGGACCACTATGGATCTGTTTTGAAGTCGCCGGAGGTCTGGCGATTCGCCGACTCTTTTTGGCCGTGCCGATGCATTATTAAGAAATAATTGCGACCAAGGAATTTGGAGAAATTCCGGGGTACCGAAATACTCCTAAGAACCTGTTTTTTGGAGTCTATATTATGTTAATTCCGGTAAGGTTCCGTCTACCGTATTTTACGGGAGGAAAAGATAGTTGGCAAAAACGAATCGTGACCCGTTGGCAGGGAAATGGGGCTGCGTCCGAAGTGTCGGACGGGATTCGTTGCTTCGATAGGTTCGGATAGACGTCCGAACCGATGACGTATGATCGAATGGGAACGCCGGTTGAAGTCCGGATTATCCGTGTCCGGCAAATTTGAGAACGGAGCTGCGGTCAGGTTTCTTATTCCTGTTTCGGCGTAAAACTTTCGAAGGTTCGATCGGAATAAACGATAATGATTCGTTGCACGGTAGAAGATGTCATATTTCTAAAATCTACGGAAGCGATCCGATGCGGATCGACCGCGTCGACGGTATCCGTATTTCCGGCGATATCGGTTTCGTAAGGGGAACCGGAAGGATGTTCGGAGGTTGCGGATTCTGTCGTAAACAGGTCGGGCGAAACGGGTTGTTCCCTGATCGGAGTTTCATCCGAGCGGTACATTGTTTCGTCGTCGAGCAGCAACCAATCAGGGTTGATCTGCGGGAAACTGAGCAGAATTTTTCGCAGCAGATCGTATCCCGGTTTGCTGCGTCCGGAGATGATATGGGAGATATTGGAAGCGCCTGTCCCCAGAATTTCCGCAAGGCGGCTTGAAGTCAATCCTTCGCTTTTCATCAGTCTCAACAATTTTTCTCCCATATTCCCTGATTTTTTACAAATATAAACATTTTTATTTTGTAAAACAAGCGAGATTCAAAAATGTAAATAATTAACAACGGAAGAATTTGTTTACAATTGTAAACAAATTAAAACTGTAAAAACACGATTTTCTTTTTACTTACTAATTATGTTTAGATAGAATATAACAAATATATGATTTTCTGCAATTTTATACTTATATAATCTTCTGTAATTAGAATCTTTCATCGTACGCTGGTTTTACTCCGATATATAAAATCTTATAGTGTATATAAATCATATAATTATTTGATATTCTGTAATATGAATTCGTATATTCAATATTTGAACCTAGTGAAATTCGAGGTCTAAGCAATCGTGAATACATTTTGGTAGTGTTTTACAGATTGTGAATTATGAACACCTGATTTCCCGATTTATATTTACAAAAGTAAACAAAGGAGGCGTTGGATTTACTTGAAATTATTTACAAAAGTAAATACACTACCCTTTCGTGACTATTTTCAATGAAAAATACGATTTCTCGCCTCTTTGTCTTCTCTAAAAATTACCATACCTTTCCGGTTGTATACATTATGTTAAAAACAGATTGTTGATAATTCTTTCATATCCACTTATCTATTTATTTATAAGGTATCTATATTTTTGTAATCCGAGGCATTCATGACCTTTTCAGCTCGTATGATTTTTCGATCGTTCAGCGCTGATTCGGGTGTTTGAGGCGGAGAGAACAGGCGGTTTGCTCCTATTTTGATTCTTGAAAAGTCGGTTTCCGGCAGCGAAATCCTGCCTGTTCCGATCGAATTCCCGCTGGATGCGAAAAAATGGAGCGATATTCGGAGTTACCCTTTTTTTGACGGAGCTCGACCGACGGTTTTGGGGAACCTCCGGAATGCGAAGCGTGTCGATTGAAGGTAAAGTGCGCTGTTGATTTCTTCGGGAAGGTTTGTTCGCGCGAAGTTCGATTCGGGGAAAATACCCTATTGGTTTGACGCCGCCGGATTCGGTTTGTTGCGGGGATGCTCGGATGTGCCGGATACAGGAAAAACAGAAGTGTCAAAATTTACATATTTGATAGCGTGTAAATGCTACGTCGCTGTTCGATTCTCCGGATATTTCCGACCGGCCGGCCGAATCCGTTTATTTTCGAATATTGGTTGCGGGCAACGGTAACTCCGTATTGTCGTAGAGGGAAACAGAGCAGGCATGGGAAGATGAAACGCCCGGAACGATTGTGCGAACGTAGGCAGTGCGGGTGTGTGGGTGCGGGTGTGGGTGTGGGTGTGGGTGTGGGTGTGGATGTGGATGTGGATGTGGATGTGGATGTGGATGTGGATGTGGATGCTGCTTACTGACTTTATCGGACTGCCCGATCCGGCGCATTTGTTTGTGTCGCAAAAGCGGAATATCGAGATGATCGTGCTGTTGGATTCTTTGCTGTTCTCCGGTCGGAGGTGCCGGGAGGCTTTGCGTTCGCTGCGCTCAGTTTCCTGCTGTTTGTGCGGTGGACACGCAAGCGGTTTCAGTCGATGTCGTGGAGCTTGGGGCCGCCTACCTTCGGAAAAGAGCAAATCCCTGTTTTGCTGAAAAAACGAAAATCCGCTTCGGAATTTTTCGGTATCGTATCGTCCGATGTAGGTCGTGCATGGCGGAAACCGTCTGTTTACGTGATATTTCAAGACGAAGGTGCTCTGTGCGAGGCTCCTGCGCCGGGGTGTACGGGTGACGGTGTGCCGTCGCGGGGAAAGGCCGGACGGTTTCCGGCGATTCGATCAGGACCGACCAGGGAGGGGCGATGTGCAGAATGGAAAAGGCAGGGAAATTCGGGCGTATCTGTAAAAAAGCTTTGTTTTCAACAGTCGTTTTCTCGCCATGACATAGCTCGCGCAAGCGCGGCTCTGTTCATTTGGCTTAACGAAAACGTTCGTTTTCAACAGTCGTTTTCTCGCCATGACATAGCTCGCGCAAGCGCGGCTCTGTTCATTTGGCTTAACGAAAACGTTCGTTTTCAACAGTCGTTTTCTCGCCATGGCGTAGCTCGCGCAAGCGCGGCTCTGCTCATTTGGCTTAACGTTCCTGGGAAAGGAAGCTTTTCGGTCAAGACCGGCGCCTTTATGAAGTATGCCGCGATTCCCTATCGGTTCAATTTGGCGGCGATCGCCTGAAACTCTTCGGGCGTCAGGGAGAGTTTCTCACGCCGGAAGTCGACGTCGCTTTCGCTTTTGATCGGGATCAGATGGATGTGCGCATGGGGGACTTCCAACCCCAGCACGACGACCGCCACCCGTTTGCAGTCGATCTGCCGTTCGATCCTGCGGGCGATTTTCTTGGCGAAGAGCATCATGCCGGCGAGCGTTTGATCGTCCAGATCGAAAATGTAATCGACCTCTTTCTTGGGCACGACGAGCGTATGTCCTTCGGTCAGGGGGTTGATGTCGAGAAATGCGTAGTAATTCGCATCTTCGGCGACTTTGTACGACGGAATCTCTCCGGCGATGATGCGTGAAAAAATCGATGCCATGATGCAGTTGTTTTTATTCTTCGAATTTGGGTTTCAGTATTTCGGAATAGATGACCGCACGCCGCAGATCGAATGGCTCTCCGAGCGGGCCGTCCGTTGCCGCGGGGCATGTCGGACGCTTCTCTTCGAGTGTCTCCTGCCTGACGTCGTGCGTTGCGATTGGGGCGGGAATCGTGTCGGCGGCGGATGCTTCGTCGTCGAACGTTTCGAGCGATACCGCCTCGACGACGAGCGGTTCGGAGGCAGCTTCCTCTACCCTCGCGTCGCGCCGGGCCTCCTGTTCGGCCGGACGCCTCGCATGTCGTGCAGGACGGGGCTCCATCTCGACCGGGGGCGCTACCCTTTCGTCCGTATCGTCGGCCTGCCGCTCCTGCCGTTGTGTACGCTTCTTCTGATCCGAAGCCGTTTTCACGCTCCAGAGAATGATAATGGCCACCCAGATTAAAACGGTAATATCCATGACTTTCCCTCCTTATAAGTTTCGTTTCACACTCTCCATGCCCTTTATTTTGCGAAGATTTTCGAGGACGACGCTCAGGCTCTCCGCATTTTTGACGTAGAGGCTCAGGGTTCCTTCGAAAATGCCGTCGTGGCTCTGGATGCCTATTTCGCGGATGTTGATGCTGAAATCGCGGCTGATGACGTTGGCCAGATCCAGCAGAATGCCCGTACGGTCGATGCCGCGCAACTCGATGGTCGAAAGGTAGGAGACGGCCTTGTGCTGCGACCACTTGATCTCGTCCTTGATGATGTTGCGCCCGAACTGCGATGCGAGCCGGTTCAGCTCCTCGCAGGTGGCCTTGTGGACGATGATCTTGCCCGACTGCGGATCGCGGAATCCCACGACCTTGTCGCCCGGAATGGGTTTGCAGCACTCGGCGACGACGAATTCCGGCGACGTGTCGTCCGCCGCCTCGTCGATCGCCGGCGTTTCGTCGTCCTCGCTCTCCGGCCTCGCCTTTTTTGGGATGAACAGCGTCCAGAATTTCAGGATCTTGCTCGCCGAGTTGACTTTCAGATGCTTCTCTATATCGTCCAGCCGGATGATGCCTGCACCGATTTTGCTGTAAAACTCCTCCTTGGTCGCACATTCGTATGCCGGAACCAACTTGCGCAATACACGTCCCGAAAGGTTGATATTGAGTTTGGCGAGCCGCTCGGTGAGCGTTGCCATACCCCGTTCGATGTTGTTCTGCTGTTCGCGTTTGAGGAAGTTCTTGATCGATTGCTTGGCCTTGCTCGTCGTCACCAGGTCGAGCCATTCGGCTTTGGGACGTGCGTTGTCGGCCGTGATGATCTCGATCTGATCGCCGCTCGAAATCTGCGTCGTGACGGGTTCGAGCTTATGGTTGATCTTCGCGCCGATCGCCTTGTTGCCGACGTTGGTGTGGATGTCGTAGGCGAAATCGAGCGCCGTGGCGCCGAAGGGCAGCCGGCGAGGCTCGCCTTTCGGTGTGAAGACGACGATTTCGGAGGTGTAGAGCGACAGCTTGAAGTTATCCAGAAAGTCGACGGCGTTTTCCGTCGGCGAGTTGAGCGCATCGCGGATCTTTTTGAGCCACTTGTCCAGCTCGTCCTCGTTCTGCGAAATGGTCTCCTGCTTGTACTTCCAGTGGGCGGCCACTCCCCTTTCGGCGATGTCGTCCATGCGCTGCGTGCGGATCTGCACCTCGACCCATACGCCGTCGGGGCTCATCACCGTCGAGTGCAGCGCCTCGTAACCGTTGGCTTTCGGGGTGTTGATCCAGTCGCGCAGGCGGTCGGGCTTGGGCGTGTAGATGTCCGTGATCGTAGCGTAGATCTGGTAACACTGCGTCTTTTCCGACGGGAAGGGCAGCGGTTTGAAGACGATGCGGATGGCGAACAGATCGTAGACCTCTTCGAAAGGAATCTGTTTGCGTTGCATCTTCATCCAGATCGAGTAGATGCTCTTGACACGGGCCGAAATCTCGAAATTGATGCCGTCGTGCCGCAGCGCTTCGACGATCGGAGCGTTGAAGCGTGCGATGAACTCCTGGCGCGACGCCTCCGTCTCGTCCAGTTTGCGGCTGATCTCCTCGTACTGCTCCGGAAAACGGTACTTCATGCAGAGGTCTTCCAGTTCGGTTTTGATGGCGAAAAGCCCCAGTCTGTACGCCAGCGGCGCGAAGAGGTAGATCGTCTCGCTGGTGATCTTGATCTGCTTGTTCAGGGGCATGGCGCCCAGCGTGCGCATGTTGTGCAGCCGGTCGGCGATCTTGATGAGGATTACCCGCACGTCGTCCGAGAGCGTGAGCAGCACCTTGCGGAAATATTCGGCCTGCTCCGACGTGTCGGCGTTGAAGACGCCCGACATCTTGGTCAGTCCGTCGACCATCGAGGCGATCTTCGGGCCGAAGATGCGCTCCATGTCTTCGACCGTGTATTCTGTGTCTTCCACCACGTCGTGCAGCAGCGATGCGACGACCGATTTGACTCCCAGCCCGATCTCCTCGATGACGATTTTCGCCACGGCGATCGGGTGCAGCAGATAGGGTTCTCCCGAACGGCGGCGCACACCGGCGTGCGCCTCTTTCGCAAGGAAAAAGGCGCGCTTGATGAAGTCCCAATCCTCATCTTTCCTGCAAATTTTGGTACAGGAACGGAGCAGGTCTTCCCACCGCTCCTCGATGATTTTTTCGTCTTCGGCCGTGTAATCCATATCCCTCGTTTTCGGTTTGCGCTCCGTATGCCGAAGCGCTCCGGCCGCCAGCCGGAGTGCTTCGGAGGGGCGGGTGGGCTACTTCTGCTGCGGCGCTTTCATCGCCTCGCGCACTTTCGTCTCGATTTCGTCGGCGAGTGCCGTATCGGTCTTGAAGAGCTCCTTGACCGCGTCGCGGCCCTGTCCGAGCTTGCGGTCGCCGTAGGAGAACCACGAACCGCTCTTCTTGATGACTCCGTAATCCACGCCGAGGTCGATGATCTCGCCGATCTTGGAGATTCCCTCGCCGAACATGATGTCGAACTCGGCCTTCTTGAAGGGGGGTGCCACCTTGTTTTTCACGACCTTGACTTTGGTGCGGGTTCCGAGCTGCTCCTCGCCGTCCTTGATGACCGACATGCGGCGGATGTCGATGCGCACGCTGGCGTAGAATTTCAGGGCGTTGCCGCCCGTGGTGGTTTCGGGGTTGCCGTAGACCACGCCGATCTTGTCGCGCAGCTGGTTGATGAAGATGCAGACGGTCTTGGTTTTCGATATGCTGGCCGTCAGCTTGCGCAGCGCCTGCGACATGAGCCGCGCTTGCAGGCCCATTTTCGAGTCGCCCATGTCGCCTTCGATCTCGGCCTTGGGGGTGAGTGCCGCCACCGAGTCGATGACGATGATGTCGATCGCGCTCGAACGGATCAGCGAGTCGGCGATTTCGAGCGCCTGCTCGCCGTTGTCGGGCTGCGAGATGAGCAGGTTGTCGACGTCCACGCCGAGTTTCTGTGCGTAGAAACTGTCGAACGCGTGCTCGGCGTCGATGAAGGCTGCGATGCCGCCCGCCTTCTGCGCCTCGGCGATCGCATGGATCGCCAGCGTCGTCTTGCCCGACGATTCGGGACCGTAGATCTCGATGACACGTCCTTTGGGATAGCCGCCCACGCCGAGCGCCATGTCGAGCGTGATCGACCCCGTGGGAATGACCGGCACGTCGACGATCTCGCTGCTGTTCATGCGCATGATCGACCCTTTGCCGAAATCCTTTTCGATTTTGTCCATGACCGCGCTAAGCACTTTGAGCTTGTCCGCGTTTGCCTGTGGTTTTTCTGCCATATCGTTCGTTGTTATTCTGCTTGTTTGTAAGCGTCGGCGATCTGCCGATAGTGATTCTTGGTGTCCACCTTGGTGAAAATCTTTTCGATGCGCCCCTCGGCGTCGATGACGAAGGTCGTGCGCAGCACGCCCATGTACTTGCGGCCGTACATCGACTTTTCGGCCCAGACGCCGAACGCCTCGCAAACGCTGTGGTCGGTGTCGGCCAGCAGTGTGAAGTTCAGTTCGTGTTTGGCGCAGAAATTCCGGTGCGAACGTTCGCTGTCGGGGCTGACGCCGACGATCCGGAACCCCATGGCCGCCAGTTCGGCCTTGCCGTCGCGCAGGCTCTTGGCTTCGAGCGTGCATCCCGAAGTGTTGTCCTTGGGATAGAAATAGAGTATCGTGCGTTGTCCCATGAGGTCGGCCTTCGTAAAGGGCTGGCCGTCCTGCGTCACGGAGGTGAAATCGGGGGCCGTATCCCCCACTCGGAGCGTCGTCATTTTTTCGTAATGCGAATTAATTGTTCAAGACGATGTCAAAGATACGGAAAGTCGAGCGCAGAAGCAAGCGTCAGCTTGGTTATGCCGGGACGGAGTATCTAAGACGAAGTCAAAGATAGTGAAATTTTTCGGAAAATGCGCGTTCGGCGCCGGATTCGGGCCTTTTCGGGATGTTTTCGGGAAGGTCAGTCCCACATCATGACGACTTCCACCTGTTCGTTGAACTCCTGCTCGGTGCGGTTGAGCACGTGCAGGCACGAAGGGCAGCGGATCGGAATGTCGGTTTCGACGACCGACGAACCGCATCCGGCGCACTCCTGATAGAGGCCGTAGCAGGCCGATGCACTGTGCTGGAACTCCGTTCCGCAGTGCTTGCACTTGATTTTGTAGGCTGTTCCCATGCTTTTCTGAGTTTTTCGGTTTTTCGATACTGCAAAGGAACGAAACCTTCGTGTCAGGTTTTGACACAAGAAAAAAATATCGGAATCATTTTACGGAATTGTCCGTTTTGATGTTGTCGGGAGGGGTTGTTCGGGGAGGGATTCAGTCGGCGATCACCGCCGCGTTGCGCCGGAAATAATCGGCCACGTAGCGTTTCAGCTCGGGCGAGTCGACGATCTCCACGTCGTCGAGCAGTCCCGCGACGAAACGGGCGACGCCGGCGAATCCCGCCACTTCGGTCTCCAGCAGCCAGTGGCTCTCGCCGTCGGGCGCGAGGTCGCGTTCGGCGAGCGGATACTCCTCGACGAGCAGGTTGTGCGCCAGCATCCCCAGCCGCAGGCGAATGCGGTGCCGGTCGTGGCCGTTCATGCGGAAGACGTCCATGAAACCTTCGCGGTGTTCCGCTTCGTGCGCCCATTTGTCGCCGAGCGGCAGTACGGCGCCGATGCGCGAGGTTTTGAAGAGCTTGCAGAGGCCGTCTTCCGTGTCGTAGCACCAGATGTTGACGTAGTTGGTGGTGAAGGCGAACGGCTCTACCCTGCGGTCGCGCACGGCGGCTCCGCGTGCCGAACGGTAGGCTTGCAGCACTACCTGCCGTTTTTCGGCGATCGCTCCGACCAGGTTGTGAACGATGCCCGACAACCGGCCCTTGACGATCGTGTCGGCCAGCGTGCGGTTGTCGTAGACCGAGTAGAGTTTGCGTTTGAGGTTCTGTTTCAGAAGGTTGTCGTCGTCGATGTTTTCGATGGCGCTTTTGAGGATCACGGCCTCCTCCTCGGTGAAATGGATCAGTTGCGAAATGTCCTTGAAGTGCGGCGACTCCTTGTCCAGCCGGATGTGTTCGCCGCTCTTCTTGATGACGAAACCCGCTTCGCGGAAGGTGTCGATATAGCGGTAGACGGTGCGGCGCGACATCATGAGCCGCTCGGCCAGGTCGTCGATCGTGTATTCGGTGTTGGCCGTGAGCATCTTCATCAGCCGCAGCAGCCGTTCGAGTTTGGGTTGGTCCATGCTTGTTCGGGAACTGAAACGGGAAAACGTGACCCGAGGTCGCGTTTTCCGTAGCATAATATGTCGGGCGGGCGTTACGCCAACACCTGCTTTTCGATCTCCTCGACCTGCCGGCGGAACGCCTTGTCGGTTTCGAGCAGGTTCGACACCGCCTTGCATGAGTGGAGTACGGTGGCGTGGTTGCGGCCGCCGATGGCCGCGCCGATCGTGGCCAGCGGTGCCTTGGTGTGCTGCTTGGCCAGATACATGGCGATCTGCCGCGCCTGCGCGATCTCGCGCGTCCGCTCCGGAGAGTTGAACCGTTCGGGATCGAGGGCCAGGTAGCCGCATACCACCTCGATGATGTGTTCGATCGTAATCTCCTTCTGGTAGAGCTGCACGTAGGCTTTGAGAATCTCTTTGGCCAGCGACGTGGTGATCTTCCGTCCGAGGAACGACGCGTTGGCCACCAGCGACGACAGCGCGCCTTCGATCTCGCGCACGTTGGCCGAGATGTTGTCGGCGAGGAACTGCACGATCTCTTCCGAGATCTGCGCGCCCATCTTCTGCGCCTTGGCGCGGATGATCTTCACCTTCGTGTCGTGGTCGGGCTGGTTGAGCTGGGTGGAAAGCCCCCACTTGAAACGCGTCAGCAGACGGTCCTCGATGTCCTTCAATTCGACGGGCGGCTTATCCGACGTGAGGATCAGCTGCTTGCCCGACAGGTGCAGGTGGTTGAAGATGTTGAAGAAGACGTTCTGCGTACCCGGCTTTCCGGTCAGCTCCTGGATGTCGTCGATGATGAGCACGTCGATCATCTGATAGAAGTGGATGAAATCGGGAATTTCGCCGCGTTTGTGCGCCGTCTGGAACTGGGCCTGGAATTTGTTCATCGACACGTAGAGCACTTGCAGCTCGGGATGACGCTGCAACACTTCGTGGCCGATCGATTGTGCGATGTGGGTCTTTCCCAATCCCGAATCGCCGTATATATACAAGGGGTTGAACGGCGTCGTGCCGGGATTCACCGCCACCGACATGCCGGCCGACCGCGCCAGCCGGTTGCACTCCCCCTCGATGAAGGTCGAGAAGGTGTAGTTCGGATTGAGCTGCGGGTCGATTCGCACCCTTTTGAGGCCGGGAATGATGAAAGGATTTTTTATATTTGCCGTATCGTTCTGCGTAGCGAAGCGCGAGATGGCCGTCGAATCGGTTTCGGTGTCCAGTTTCGGCGCCTCGGCTTTGGGCACGGCGTAGTGGAGCCGCGTCTGCTGGCCGTAGAGCTGCGAGATGATCGGACGCAGGAACGGGATGTAGTTTTTCTCGATCTGGTAGACGTAGCTGGCGTTGGGCACGCGCAGACGCAGCGTCGTTCCGTCGAATTCGAGCGGGACGATGGGCTGGAACCATTTGGCGAACTCCTCAGCGGAGGTCTGCTCCTTGATCCGGTTCAGGCAAAGTTGCCATATATCGCTGTATGTCTGCGAGTTATTGAACATGCGCCAATGCGAGTCTTTTTTGTCTGATTGAATTTTTGCCTGAGGAACGAATCGGAGACCCGTACTTTTTGGCCTTACAAAGGTGTGAATAAATTTGTGAAAATATCTTCTGTTTTCGGTTGCTTTTTCGGATTTTTTATATATAGCAAAATAAGGGTTTTCGGAGCCTCGTTTTTTAACTGGTTGATAGTGAATATTCGGAATTTTTTGTGTATATTTGCGTATAGTATTAAAATGATGAATCGTTGTTTTTTATAAATAAAACTAATAATTTATGGCAAACGAATTAGAGCAGCTGGTCCTGTCGAAAGCGCAGAAATGGCTCGACGGCGACTACGACGAAGCGACCAAAAAGCAGGTGCGCTATCTGATGGATCACGATAGGAAGGAGTTGACCGAGAGCTTTTACAAGGATCTGGAATTCGGTACGGGCGGCCTGCGCGGCATCATGGGCGTGGGTACCAACCGCATGAACGTCTATACGGTGGGCATGGCCACGCAGGGGCTCGCCAACTACTTGAAAAAGAATTTCGCGGGCGAGCGGATCCGCGTGGCGATCGGCCACGATTCGCGCAACAATTCGCGGATGTTCGCCGAGCGTGTGGCCGACATCTTCGCTTCGAACGGATTTACGGTCTTTCTGTTCGACAAGCTGCGCCCCACTCCCGAGTTGAGTTTCGCCATCCGCGAACTGAAATGCCATTCGGGGGTCGTGGTCACCGCTTCGCACAATCCCAAGGAGTACAACGGCTACAAGGCCTATTGGACGGACGGTTCGCAGGTAACGGCCCCGCACGACCGCAACATCATCGCCGAGGTGGAGAAGATCACCTCGATCGACCAGATCCTCACGGGTACCAATCCGGGCAACATCACGCTGCTGGGCGAGGAGTTCGACGAGATCTACTTAAATAAGGTGCATACGCTGTCGCTCTCGCCCGAAAGCGTCGGCAAGTTCCACGACATGAAGATCGCCTATACGCCGCTGCACGGCGCCGGCGTGCGGCTCGTGCCGGCGTCGCTGCGCAAGTGGGGCTTCACGAACGTCTCGCTGGTCGAGGAGCAGGCGGTCATCGACGGCAACTTCCCCACCGTCGAATCCCCCAATCCCGAAGAGCGCAAGACGATGGCCAAGGCCATCGAGCTGGGTTCGCGGCTGGGCGCCGATCTGGTGCTGGCCACCGATCCCGATTCGGATCGTATCGGCGTCGCGCTGCGCAATGCCAAGGGAGAATACGTTCTGCTGAACGGCAACCAGACCTTGTCGCTCATCATGGCCTATCAGTTGACGCGCTGGTCGGAGCTGGGGCGCCTCGACGGCAAGGAGTTCGTGGTCAAGACGATCGTCACCTCTCAGATGCCCAACGTCATGGCGGCGCATTTCGGCGTGAAGTGCTACGACTGTCTCACGGGCTTCAAATACATCGCCCGCATCATCCGCAACAACGAAGGCAAGGCCACCTACATCGGCGGCGGCGAGGAGTCGTTCGGCTATCTGGCCGGCGATTTCGTGCGCGACAAGGACGCCGTATCGGCCTGCTCGCTGGTGGCCGAAGCCGCTGCGTGGACGAGGGATACGATGGGATTGACGCTCTACGAGTGGTTGCAGAAGCTCTACGTGGAGTTCGGTTTCTTCCGCGAAGGGCTCGTGTCGGTCGTCCGCAAGGGCATGGAGGGCGCTGCCGAGATTCAGCAGATGATGGTCGACTACCGCGCCGATCCCCCCAGGGAGATTGCAGGTTCGCCCGTGGTGAAGATCAACGACTTCAAACTGCTCGAATCGACCGATGTCAGGACGGGGGCCAAAACCCCGATCGAGGAGGAGGCGTCCAACGTGTTGCAGTGGTTCGCCGCCGACGGGACGGTGGTTTCGGTGCGTCCGTCGGGAACCGAGCCGAAGATCAAGTTCTACTTCGGCGTGCGCGCCGAGTTGGAATCGGTGGCCGATTTCGACCGTGTGGAGGCCGGGCTGGACGCCAAGATCGAGACGATTAAAAAGGAATTGAAGCTCGTTTGATACGGGCGGACCGACGGGTCTCCGGAGCCGGATTTCGCCCTTGCCGGTTTGACGGAAACGTTCGGAAATCCGCGTCTGCCGGAAGGACTCTTTTTTCTGTACGGATATGGAGTTGAGTGAATTGCAGCAGCGCGTCGATACGTGGATCAAGGAGTACGGCGTGCGTTATTTCAGCGAACTGACCAATATGGCGGTTCTTACGGAGGAGGTCGGGGAGTTGGCGCGCGTCATGGCGCGCAAGTACGGCGACCAGTCGTTCAAGGCCGGCGAGAAGGAGAATCTTGCCGACGAAATGGCCGACGTCCTGTGGGTGCTGGTTTGTCTGGCCAACCAGACGGGGGTCGATCTGACCCGGGCCGTCGAAGCGAATTTCGCCAAGAAGAGCGCCCGCGACGCGGAGCGTCATCGGAACAACCCGAAATTGTAGGTTTCGGGATACGGCGGCCGGTTTCGGCCGCTCCTTTCAGTCGGTCGGCGACTACCCTTTCGGGTGTCGCCGACCGATCGTTTATACCTTGCGCAGGACGATTTTGGCCGAATAGACGCGGTCGACGGCCTGCATGAATTCGCGGAAGGCTGCATACTCGCTTTGCGGGTAACGGCCCGAACGGCGCAGCAGGCGGATGCGGATGTGCAACCTGTCGCCGCTGCACAAGGCCTCGAATGCGATCTTTCCGAAGCGGTTTTCTATCGTTACGGATTTCGGAAGCGCTTCGACGACGTACCCCTCCGGCAGATGCAGCGTAAGCGAATCGGTATCGCAATACCCCTTGTCGATCCACAGGTCGTGCCTGCGTTCGGCCGTAAAGCGGCCCGGCCCCGAACGCAGCGGTGCTACGGGGACGAACAGGCGCGATCCGGTCTTGTTGGCATAGCGCAGCGCGGTGATCGAGGCGCGGATGTGCATCTCGGGAAGCGGCTTGTCCAGCACCTCCTCGCAGTGCAGCGAATCGACCTGCGCCAGCGGCAGTTGGAACGACCTGCGCAGGAAATCGGCTTGCTTGTCGCGCGCCAGATCTAGTATCGGCCGTGTCCACTCGTATTGCCGCGCCCGACTGACGCTCGACAGCGAGAGGCTGGCATTGCCCGCCTCGTCGAGCCGGACGTCGATGCGCTGGCATTCGGTGTTGAGCGAGTCGGCGTAGGCGGGCAGCGTGACGACTTCGGCCTTGCCGTCGTGGCAGATCACGGCGTCGTGACCGGCGATCGACTGATGTACATAGCCGAAGGGAACGTCGGTGTTGGTGCATTCCAGCCATAGCGTGTCCCGCTGGCACGGCACGCCCAGAATGGCGTGGTTGGCGATGGCCGGTGTGGCGAAATCGCGCGGGATATGCTTGTTCTGCGTGTGGATGATGGTGTAGAACGACTCGATGTCGCAGGCGGCCAGCATCGCGTGCAGGTAGTTGGAGAGCGCCTTGCAGTCGCCGAATTTATTCGCATAGACCGTTGCGGCGTCCATCGGCTGCCAGCCCCCGATGCCCAACTGGATACTCACGTAGCGGGTCGTGCGTCCCAGATAGCGGTAGAGCGCCTCGATTTTTCCCCGTTTGTCGGGGATCGTGTCGGTCAGGTCGTGTATTTCGGCCTGCAAGGCCGGAGGCAGCTGTCCGCGGCCCGCGAGCAGTCCGTCCATCCAGACGCCGAAACGGGGCCAGTCCTGCATATTTCCCTGCGTTTTGTCGTAGGTGAACTCCGACGGCGCGAAGTAGAGGATCGGCAGCCGTTCGCGGGCGGGCGGAATCAGCGGTTCGTCGAGCACGGCCGTGCGGGACGGGAATGTCCATTCGTAGTTGTCGCGGCCGCGATCCGTATGCCGCACGGGTTCGACAGGGAAGGGCGTGCATCGGCAGTTGAACGCATAGCCGGCAGGGGTCGACAGCCGGAAACGCGCCTTTTCCAGTGCCACGCCGATGTCGGTCGACAGCGGGACGAAACGCAGCGTGCCGAACATGCCGTTCTTGTGCGCCGTCTCGTAGCGGTAGCGGACGGTACATGGGAAGACCGATAACGGCGGTTCGAGCCAGTAGTAGGCCGCATCGTTGGCCAGATGCTGGGAATATTCGGTATAGTTCAGGTCGCCTTTGCCGAGTTTGCGGATCACGCGGCCGGAGGCGTCGCAGATCTCTGCGGAGAAGCTTTTCAGCGAACTGAACATGTCCACGTAGCAGACCAGGTCGGCATGTCTGGCTCCCCTGCGGTCCAGCAGCGTGACGACGATGTCGTGCCGTGCCGTCGCCGAGGAGGGCGAATTGTATTGGAAATCGGTTTCGTAGAGCCGGACGACTGCCTGAGCGTTTCGCCGCAGCGAGTCGGCGAGCGTTGCGACGGAGTACTCCTGCGCCGTGCCGGCGGCCGTGCTGCCCAGTGTGAGCAGAAGACACGGTAATAAACGACTGCGCATGGGCTATGACTTTTTAAGGACGATCCGGCTGTTGCACATGTCCATGACGAATCCGTAGAATGCGCTCAGGTCGGTGTATTCGGTGGCGGGGAAGATGATGCGCGACAGGTCGAATTCGAACAGGCATTGCATCAGCGCTCCCTGTTGCTGCAACTGCATCGTGCAGGCGATGCTTTCGTCGCAGGCGGACAGGCGTTGCGATTTGGGCAGTTCCTCCACGGTGTAGCCTTCGGGCAGCATCAGCGAAACGATGATGCGGTAGCGGTATGGATACGAGAACTCCACGGGCAGCTGGCGCTTCTGACTGGTGAAGGGGTTCTTCTCGATGAAGGGGACGATCGTGGGACAGATATAGAGGAAGTCGCCGCCCGAATCGACCGGCTTGCGGAAGTTCAGCTTCATGCGTGCTTTGGCTGTATTGAGCCCATCGACCGTCAGCTCCGAGATCGTGATGCCGGCCCGCTGCTCGTATTCCTGTACGAACGTGTCGTGGTTTTCGCTGCGGCTGTAACGGCGGCTCAGGTCGTAGGCCGCCTGATTGGTTTCAGTGTCCGTTTCGGTGCATTCCAACTCCCCTTCTTCCGTCAGACGGGCCGTGATCTGCGACAGGACGACGCTCTGTGCCGGCGAGGAGAGGTCGATCCAGTTTTCGAAAGGATGTTCCGGACTGTAAAGTCTGGCGTGGTCGACGAGCAGCTGCGTGGGCAGGACGTTGACGTCCGAGTGGAGGTCGGTGGCATCGAGGTAGACCGTCTCCCCGCTTTTGAGCTTCGTCCGCAATACGAAGGTGCGGATGCGGTCGGTGGCGTGGGTCAGCGGAAGCCGTCCTGCGGAGCGGGGATTGAGCAGGATGATTTCCGGTTTGAGTCCGGCGTCGCGCAGGGCGGCGGCGAGGATGAAGTTGATCGACCCGCTGTCGCCGCGTCTCTTGTCGACGGCTGCATGGGGCGAACTCTCGGGTGTCAGCCGGTAGGTTCCGTCCCATGCGATGCGGGACTGTACGAATTTGAGGATTTCGTGCAGCTGCCGGCGCTCGTCGTCGGCGTTTCGTGCCACGATGGCCGCCACTTCGTCCTTGAAGGGATTGCGGATGTCGGCGTAACGCCCGAACTCCGACCGGTCGAGCGATTCGTAGACGTCGGCCCACGTCCGGGTGAAGCTCTTGTAGAGGCTGCCGGGGATTTCGAGGCCGTTGATCTCGAATTCTAGCCCTGCGCGGAAGTCGTCCAGATGCCAGACGTACGGCTCTTTGCGGAGCGAGGGCACCCGATCGATGTTGCAGATGTATTTGGTATTGGTATAGCTGAATCCGGAGAAGCCTGCCGCACCGCCGTTTTCCAGCTCCTTTTTGACCGGCAGCGTCAGATACCCCCGCGTGTGGATATGGTGGGTGAAATATTCGGGGATCGAGATCTGCGCCGTGCTGCGTACGACCGGTATTGCGTGCTGGACGTCGACGTCCGGAATCTGCCCGATGAAGTCCGACGTGAGCAGGTAGCGGTATTCGATCACCGTTCCGGCCCTGACTTCGGGGATCGAGAATTTCAGCCGTTTCGTGTGTTCGTCGAGCACCTCCTCGAAGATATTCTGCCGTTTGAGCTGCGTCTTGACCGTTTTGCCGTCCACGAGATTGTAGGCTGCGGCGTCGATGCGGGAGACGACCTCTTTCGACAGCTGGTAGTTGCCGAAGTCGATCGCCACGTCGCCCCACTTCACGCCTTCGTCCTTGAATACCTTGATCTTGACCGTACGATAACACAGCAGTTGGATCGAATTGCCGAAGGAGTAGTGGATGTCCGTATCGTCGTAGATGAAGACGGCCGGGGCATCGGGTTCGGGTTCGTAGAGGGTCATGCGGAGTTCGTCGGGAGTGATTTTTCCGTACTTGAAACTGTACTCCTGCGCCGCGGTGTTCACGCAGAGGCAGATGAAAACTGCCAGAAACGGGTAGGTTTTCATGGTTGAGGGTTTTAGGTTCGAGTAAAGTTAGAAACTAAAACCCGAAAATGCAACAAAAAGGCCGATTTTTATCGTTTCCTTCGGATGTTTATTTCACCCGTATCAGATTCAGGCCGTCGCGCAGCGGCACGATCACGTTCTCCACGCGCGGGTCGTCGGCCACCGTGCGGTTGAATTCGAGGATGCGCTGCGTGTGCAGGTCGTTGCGGGCGACGGGTGCTACCACCTTGCCCGACCAGAGGATGTTGTCCGCCAGCAGGAAAGCGCCGCTTTCCACGAGCGGCCGCCCCGTGTCGTCGCCCATGAGCATCCGGTAGTAGGCGGGATATTCGCGTTTGTCGCCGTCGATGAAGACCAGATCGAACGGACCGCCCAGCGTCGGGGCGATGTCGAGCGCCGAACCGATGTGGAGCCGGATCTTCCCGCCGCAGGGCGAGCGGTCGAAGAAACGCTGCGCCAGCTCTTCCAGTTCGTCGTCCACCTCGATCGTGTCGAGCGTGGCCCCCTCGCCGAGTCCGGCGGCCATCGAGAGCGCCGAGTAACCCGTGAAGGTGCCGATTTCGAGGATGCTGCGCGGACGGAGCATCCGCACGAACATTTCGAGCAGTTTTCCCTGGATGTGTCCCGAGAGCATCCGCGGCTGGATCGTCTGCATGTGGGTCTCGTGATCGAGCGCCCGCAGCAGTTCCGATTCGGGTGTGGAGAGGCTGTCGACGTATTTTTCGAGTGCGTCCATCATCTGTAAACGAGTAGCGAAGGCGAGGCGAGCACTTCGTTGGCGACCTCCAACAGCTCCCCGGCCTGCAAGTCGCTGATTTTGCGGTAGACCTCCTCCATCGTGTCCACCTCGCTGTGTACCAGATAGCTCTTGCCGGCACCGAGCATGTAGCCCTCGTTGCTCTCCATCGAGATCGCCAGCTGTGCGACGAACTGTTTCTTGGCCAGCGCCAGCCGCCGTGTCGAAAGCCGCCGGGTGCGCAGGGAGTCGATCTGCCCCCGCACCAGTTCCAGGCAGCGGTCGCAGTTGTCGTGGTCGGAGCTGAAGTAGATCGCCACGATGCCGGCGTCGCCGTAGGGCGTGTAGCTGCCTTCGATGCTGTACGACAGTCCGTGTTTCTCGCGCACGGTGACGTTGAGCATCGAGTTGGCGCTCGGGCCGCCCAGCATGTTGACGAGCAGCGCCAGCGGCAGCCGCTTCGGGTCGAGGATGCCGTAAGCCCGTGCTCCGACGATGCAGTGCGACTGGTGCGTGTGCCGCGCGATGCTTCGTTCGAAGGGGGCGACGGGCGCGGGCGCCGTCCGGCAGAACGACCGCACGGTGGCAGGCATGTCGGCGAAGTACCGCGCGGCGATCGCCTCGATGCGTCGGGGCGCGATGTTGCCGATCGACGAGAAGACCATCTGATCGGTGGTGTGCGTGCGCCGCACGAAGGCGTGGATGTGCTCCGAGCGGTAGCGGGCCAGTGCCGTTTTCGATCCCAGGATGTTGTGTCCCAGTGCCGATCCGGCGAAGAGCAGGTCTTCGAAATCGTCGTAGATGCGGTCGGCGGGCGAATCCTTGTAGGTGTTGATCTCGTCGAAGATCACCTCGCGTTCGCGTTCCAGTTCCCGTTCGGGAAAGGTCGAGCGGAACGCCACGTCGGCGAGCAGTTCGACGGCTTTGGCGAAGTCGCCGCGCAGCACGGTGGCGTGCAGCGTCGTGTCCTCCTTGGTAGTGTAGGCATTCAGTTCGCCGCCGAGGTTTTCCAGCCGGCAGTTGACCTGGTAGGCGCGCCGCCGCTGGGTACCCTTGAAGAAGGCGTGTTCGGCGAAGTGCGCCAGCCCGTACTCCGATTTCAGCTCGTCGCGCGTGCCGGCGCCCACGACGAGCGCGCAGTGGGCCACGTTGCCGCGTACCTGGCGGTGGATGCCGCGGATACCGTTGGGAAGCGTATAGGTATGGAATTCCTTCATGGATTTTACAGTTTGGTGCGGAGTTTCAGGAATTGTCCCGTGTAACTCTCCGCACACGTTTCGAGCTGGGCGGGCGTCCCCTCGAAGACTACCCTGCCGCCCCGGTCGCCCGCTTCGGGGCCGAGGTCGATCACCCAGTCGGCGCACTTGATGACGTCCATGTTGTGTTCGACGACGACGATGGTGTGTCCCTTGCGGATCAGCGCGTCGAAGGCCGCCAGCAGTTTGTTGATGTCGTGGAAATGCAGCCCCGTGGTGGGTTCGTCGAAGAGGAACAGCACGTTGCCCTGCACGGCGTCCTTGGCGAGGAACGACGCGAGCTTCACGCGCTGCGACTCGCCGCCCGAGAGCGTCGAGGAGGATTGTCCCAGCTTGATGTAACCCAGTCCCACCTCCTGCAACGGCAGCAGCCGGTCGACGATGCGCCGGCATACGGCGTTGGCCTTGTCTTCGCCGAAGAAGGCCACGGCGTCGTCGACGGTCATTTCCAGTACGTCGTAGATCGAACGGCCGCGGTATTTCACTTCGAGTACCTCCTCCTTGAAGCGCCGGCCGCCGCACGCCTCGCATTTGAGTTCGATGTCGGCCATGAACTGCATCGAGACCTTGATGACGCCCTCGCCCTGGCACTCCTCGCAACGGCCGCCGGCGATGTTGAACGAGAAGTGCGACGGCGTCATGCCGTTGTGCTGCGCATAGGGCTGGTCGGCAAAGAGTTTGCGTATTTCATCGTAAGCTTTGATGTAGGTGACGGGATTCGAGCGCGTCGACTTTCCGATCGGGTTCTGGTCGACCATTTCGACCGATTTGAGCAGTTGTACGTCGCCTTCCAGCGCGTCGAAGTCGCCCGGTTTGATTCCCGTGTCGAAGAGCGTGCGCCGCAGTGCCGGGTAGAGGATTCCCTTGACGAGCGACGACTTGCCCGAGCCGCTGACGCCCGTGACGCAGGTCATGGCTCCCAGCGGAAAGCGCACGTCGATGTTTTGCAGGTTGTTCTCCCGCGCCCCCTTGACGACGATCGAATGGCTCCACCCGCGCGGCGTCGAGGGCGGTTCGATCCGCCGCCGTCCGGCCAGGTAGTCGGCCGTGAGACTTTTCCGGCAGGCGGAAAGTTTTTTCGCGGGGCCGCAGAAAACGATCTCTCCGCCGTTGTAGCCCGCTTCGGGGCCGACGTCGACGATCCAGTCGGCCGCACGGATCACCTCCTCCTCGTGTTCGACCACGATGACGGTGTTGCCGATGTCGCGCAATTGTTTGAGCACGCCCACCAGCCGGTTCGTGTCGCGCGGATGCAGGCCGATCGAGGGTTCGTCGAGAATGTAGAGCGAACCGACGAGGTTGCTGCCCAGCGACGTGGCCAGGTTGATGCGCTGCGAC